>ENA-UOOK01001212-UOOK01001212.1-fermentation-metagenome-genome-assembly--contig:-NODE-1212-length-34329-cov-9.364620_pt1 | contig 34329 bp, 25 predicted proteins | sample MGYA00245777_ERZ724023 | MGnify/ENA primary metagenome ERZ724023 (study PRJEB28704, sample SAMN03018312) | fermentation metagenome | biome: anthropogenic terrestrial biome; feature: soil; material...
TAATAACTATTCTTGCTAAATTACTAGCCTGTGGATAAAAACACGGAAACTCAAGCTATTCCTGTATTGACTTTTCAAATATTATTTGATAGCAATATGGCACTGCAACCCCCGTCCTTTCGTTAGCTGGAATAACAACCTGTTTTAATCTCCAGCCATTAGCAGCCTCTTCAGCAATGACCTCCTTACATCTATTGAACCCTCCGCCTAATTCTGTTTTATAACCTTTTTCCCTTAATGGAACCTCAACAAATTTGTATTCATACTTCATTTTTTCTCGCCCCTTTCCATTCGTAAGTTTATTATGTATGCAAAATTATAGCCATATATGCTTTAACATTCTATGTTCTTTCATATTTTCCTTTATATATTCCAATATAAATGTACTATATGGCGCTATGTTTCCATTGAATACCATAACTCAACGAAAAAGTGGCAGGCACTTTTTCGTTGAGTTATGATACTTACAATTCCATTTCGTATATGATAAACTATGGATATCATTATGGCAAAAAGGTTCCCGACATGGTGGATACATTTGTAAAAGCCACGGGATGCAGCCTTTTGATCCATTCAACATATGACATTAAATACAAGGAGGCAAGATAATGGAGACAAATAAACATGAAGATAAGGCTACCGAATTTAAAATACTCGGGGATATTGAAAAGGCGGAGCAGGATGGAAACACTTTTCGTATAACCTGTGCCCCTGAAAAAGTAAGGGTGGTTTTTCTAAGACCCGATATAGTGAGAATATGGATGGATCCCGAGGGAGAGTTTAAGGACCCAACCAATGGAGACATACTTACTAAAACTGAATTTGATATTCCTGAAATCTCAGTATCAGATAAAGGGGATTACTATAAAATTCAGAGCAGCAAATGTGTAATCAGGGCATACAAGAATCCTTTGAAGTTTGCAATGTATGACCACAGAGATAAGACCGCAATCTGGGAAGAGGAAACCCCTATTATGTATTCGTCCAAGTGTGCAAAACAGACACTTAAGACAGGTGAGGATGAATACTTTTATGGCGGGGGAGTTCAAAACGGATATTTCTCCCATAAAAACAAAACAATACATATCGAGGATGTGAACTCGCACTGGAATGACGGCTCAGTATCGAATCCGGCCCCATTTTATATGAGCACTGCCGGATACGGTGCTTTCAGAAATACATTCAAACCTGGGGAATATAAATTCACCAAGACTGCAACCATGAGCCACAATGAAAACAGGTTCGACTGTTTTTACTTTTACGGATCTTCCTTAAAAGCTATTTTAAGTGGATATATATCAATTACAGGGCGTCCGTCTTTAATACCAAGATGGGGATTTGGACTTGGCGATGCGGACTGCTACAATACAAGCAACACAACATATACCGGGACACACAATAAACCAAACAAGGGGACAACTTTAGAAGCACTGAAGGTTGCAAAAGCATACAGAGATGAGGACATGCCAGGCTCCTGGATTCTGCCAAACGATGGGTATGGCTGCGGCTATACCGATGTTGATAAGTTTGTGAAAGAAGCCTGGGATGAATATGGGTTTAGAGTGGGCCTGTGGACACAAAATGGCGTTGAGAAGATCGCCCATGAGGTAGGGGATCTTGGTACTAGGCTATGCAAGCTGGACGTGGCATGGGTTGGCCCTGGCTATGAGTTTGCATTAAATGGAGCTAAAACCGCCTATGAGGGCATAGAAAAAAATACCGTCAGGACAGATGAAAATGGTACGTACAATGAGAGAGGTTATGTATGGTCCGTATGCGGATGGGCAGGGACTCAAAGGTATTCAACAGTCTGGTCGGGAGATCAGAGCGGCAACTGGGAATACATAAGGTTTCATATACCAACATATATAGGCGCAGGTTTATCAGGAATGCCCTATATAGGAAGCGATATTGACGGCATATTTGGCGGCTCCGCCAAAACTCAAGTAAGGGATCTTCAATGGAAATGCTTTACGCCTATAATTATAAACATGTCCGGCTGGGCTGAAAAGGATAAGCAGCCGTGGATATGGGGAGAGCCATATACAAGCATAAATAGGAAGTATCTAAAGCTAAGGCAGCAGCTTATTCCATATATATATACATATGCCGATGAAGCATATGAAACAGGGGCGCCAATTGTGAGGGCGATGGTTTGGGAGTTCCCGAAGGATACCTATACAATGGGCAGGGAAACAAGATACCAGTTCATGCTGGGAAACTGGTTCCTGGTTGCGCCTGTATTTGAGGACTCTGAAGTAAGGGATAGAATATATCTTCCGCAGGGGAAATGGATTGATTACTGGACAGGCAAGCAGTATAAAGGTGGAAAAGTCATAAATGGATACAATGCACCCCTTGATGTACTTCCTTTGCTTGTCAGGGCGGGTGCAATAATTCCGATGTATCCCGAATCCCTTTATGATGGGGAGGTTTTCCCAGATGATAAACACCCATTGACCCTTGACATATATCCAAGCGGCAAAACATCATTCACACTGTATGAGGATGATGGGCATACCACTCTTCACAGACAGGGTAAATTTGCAAAAACATTGATAACTTCTGAAGAATTCGATGGAAAGGCTGCCATAACTGTTGAAGCATCTCAAGGTAAATATGATGGAATGCCTTTTGCAAGAAAATATGAGCTTTTAATCCACACAACAGTTGATCCCAAAAATGTGACACTAACCTCCGGCGAAGCTGTTGGAAAATTAAATAGACTGGATTCCAAGGAGGAATGGGATTTATGTGAGTGCTGTTCGTGGTATTTTGCTCCCGATGAAAAAGGCGGGGTGCTCTATATAAAGACAAAAGCCCTGCCGCTTTCAAATGAATTTAAAATTGAACTAGACAAGTTCAGCAAAGAGGTAAATGTACAGGTACCAGAGGGGTTGAAAGCCCCACAGGCTCCGAGAAATTTAAGGGTAACCGATATACAGGATTCAAGCATCCAGGTTGAGTGGGATGCCATAGAGGGTGCAGAATATTATGATGTAAAAGCGGATGGAATTATCTATTCTTTTCTCCATGATAAATTGGTTCATCAGGATTTGGAATTTACATCGAAGCACAATTACCAGGTTAGAGCTGTAAATGAAGCAGGTGAGAGTGCCTGGAGTAAAGAGATATTCGGAACTACAAAAGAGGATAAGATGAAAAATGCAGTGCCGCCTGAGGAACTTTCGGCATATGCCACAAGCAGCCTGAGGGAGATGTATGCTTCGCAGATGGCTGTCGATGGCGACCCGAACTCCGCATGGATTTCAAACTACAATGTTGAAAAGCTGCCGCAAACCATTACAGTGGATATGGCCAAAATTTATGATGTAGATAGAATAGTCTATATCCCAAGGGGAGAAGGGGAAAAAGCCGTCATAACAAAGTTTAACTTCTATGCAAGCGAGGATGGCAGAAACTTTAAAGAGCTAATAAGCGGCGGAACATGGAAAGACGACGGAGAGCCTAAAACAATTGCCATCTCTTCACAGAGAATAAAGAGCATAAGGATTGAAGCCCTGGAAACTTCAAAGCCTGAGTTTTCAGGTGCATCTGTAAAACAAATAAATATATTTAGGACTCCTGGCACAAAAGGCATGGTGGCCTCAGATTATACAGGTGATGGAAAGGTTGACAGCACTGATTTGAACTTTGTGCTCCAGTATTACAGGATAAAGCAGGGGGACAACGACTGGTCCTATGTATCAAAAGCGGATGTGAATAAGGACGGTGTAATAGGAATATATGATGTCGCATATACTGCAAGCCTTATAGAAAAGCCTCAAAAGGCCGGGTATGTAAACAGGGCCAAAGGCGTATTAAAACTAAGGCCATCGGTATCCGACGTAAAGGTGGGGCAGGAATTTTCTGTCGATGTTATAGGAGAGAATGTGGCAGACCTTTATGCATTCGAGTCCATAATAGCCATTGATAAGGGCAAATACGAGCTTGCAGGATTTGAAAACGGCGCAGTAAAAGGCATGACCTCGGCATGCAAGGAAAAGGATGGGAAGGCGTATATAGCATATACCAATACAGCCAATGCCGAAGGCGTGTATGGAAGCGGAGTGCTCGCAAGGCTGAAGCTAATCTCAAAGGCGGACGGAAAGGTTTGTCTGATGGAGGAAAGTGCTACAATAATAGGTACAAACCTTGATGTTGTAGACGCATTATCGACAGAGGCATCACAGCTTACAGAATCGGTATTTGAATTTAAAATATCTCTATCTGAAATGGCAGCATCTGCAACTGCTGAGGATGCCGGGCCGGATGACAATACAGCATCGAAGGTGATTGACGGAGATGATAAAACCTTCTGGATTACTCCATTTGATAAGAGCGCACTGCTCCCTCAAAGCCTCATAATAGACTTAGGCGGCGTATATGAAGTAACAAGGGTAAGATGTATGCCGTGTGGTTCCGGCGCTTATGGAGTAATAACTTCCTATTCAATGTATATATTAGACAACGAGAATAATGAAACGAAGATATCCGAAGGCAAATGGATAGATGACGGTAAGGAAAAGGAATTTGTATTTGCAAAGCCCTCAAAAGCAGCCAAGATTAAAATAGAGGCCAAGGAAGGCAATGGCGGCTTGGCTTCGATGGTAGGCATAAAAGTTTTTGCTGCAAGCAGGGAATGATGAAGATTTTGGAAGTAAGGAAACAATCCATGAAATTCGTCCAGCATGAATAGTAAAAATTTTTAATTTAATGCCGGACGCACATGCAAAAAACTCTATCTAATTTAGATAGAGTTTTTTCCCCATTGTTACCTTAACTTCATTAACTGTTTAGTCTTCTATATACTCAAGTGCATACCTTTCTAACCTTTTAAAATCAAAACATCTCTTACTTACGGTAGCATAAACAAATTGTTAGTAAGTAATTAATTTACACTGCCAACTTACAAATATTTCTTGACAATTGTGGTTGGTCGTGGTAAACCTTAATTAGATGTACAAATACCATACCTTGGAGGTTATTATGGATAATTTGAATTTGTTTGATGCTGAATACAAATTTATGTGTATCGTTTGGGAATATGAGCCTGTAAACTCGACTGAGCTTTCAAGGCTATGCTTAGACAAACTTGGGTGGAAAAAGTCAACTGCGTACACAATGATTCGCAAGCTTTCAGAACGTGGCATTGTAAAAAATGAAAACGCAACTGTTACTGCTTTAATAAAACGTGAACAGGTGCAAAAATACGAAAGTGAAACATTGTTAAAAAAATCATTTGATAACTCATTACCACTTTTTTTAACCGCTTTTTTGAAAGATAAACAGCTTAGCAAAGATGAAGCTGCCGAACTAAAAGAAATGATAGAGAGGGCAACAAAATGATTATTTATATTATGCACTTTTTTAGCATTGTTTTTAAGATGGGTATAACTGCTAGTATTGCAGCAGTAATCGTTATGGTTGTCCGTCTCTTTCTAAAAAAAGCGCCAAAAATATTCTCACTTATGTTATGGTTTGCTGTCTTCTTTCGGCTACTATGTCCTTTTGCTATACAAAGCAGTTATGGGCTTCCTAATCCACTCTCAAACAATATAGACTATGCTACCAATACCCAAACCCCTGTCACAATTCCGATATTACCAATTATAGAAGAAGAATATAGAAATACAGCTAATGTGTCATCAATTACCGCCCCTAATACTGTACTAACTGTTTCCAATAATTCGTTTTCTACGCCCTTAAACATTTTGGTTTATATATGGTTCTTCGGTTTTATTGCATTGGTTTTATATGGTTTCATCTCATATATGCTTATGAAACATAGGATGCGAATATCAACAAAAATTGATAAAAATATTTATGAGACAGACCGCATAAAAGTACCATTCGTACTTGGTTTCATACGCCCAAGAATCTATATCCCAGTATGGCTTGCAGGGGATGAGCTTGAGTATATACTAAAGCACGAGCAGACACATATAAAGAGATATGACTACTTGTTTAAACCAATAGCCTTTCTTGCTGTTGCTCTGCATTGGTTCAACCCGATTGTATGGATTTCTTATATATTAATGTCACGAGATATGGAACTATCTGCCGATGAGAATGTGATGAAGCAAGCGGCTTATGATATACGCAAATCATACTCAAGCTCACTAGTACGCCTATCGTCTGTGGAAAGTGATTTGTTTATTCCACTTGCCTTTGGCAAAACTGGTGTAAAGTCAAGGGTTAAGAATATACTTAATTATAAAAAACCATCATTTTGGGTGAGTACAGTATCACTAATTATAGTTGTAGGAATTGGAGGGTTTCTTTTGACAAACTATAAAGCAAAAGATATTGACCATAGCCTTGCTTGGGCTAATAGCCTTTCTGTAGATAATGTACAGTCTATAGAAATGGTTAAATCACCATCAGATAGGGATAACCAATACAAAAAATTCTCATCTGAGGAATTTGAGCCAATTGTAAAAATCATAAATGCAAGTAAGGGACAAAAAACCAATACACCCGATGAACTCGGGAGTACAATAGTGCTATATATTACTACAAAAGATGGTATTGTTCATACCTTCCAAAACCTAAGAAATACTTATCTTGTTATTGATAATGTATATTTAAGTGCAGATTCTTTATGGCTCGAAAATAGTTTTAAAAATTTTAAAGGAGATTCCCCTCTCCCCGATGGTTTCTTTGAGCGTGTTACAGGGATTACCACCACCTATAGCTTGACAAAGTTGGGCAAAAACGGAGGCGTGCTAGATTCACTTTCTCCATTAGATGGCTCATACAAGCAGCTTGCAGAAAGTATAGTATCCAGCTATATGCTAAAATCAACCATATCCCCTGCACGTGATATAAATTCATTTGATAAATATTATATGCTGCGGGTAACCTATAGTAAAAATAACTCAAACGAGACTCATGATTATTATATTTTTTCAATAGATGGGGGCACCTATATACAAAATGGTAAAGATGGCCCCTGCACAAATATTGACATAGAATTGTATAATCATGTTGACGCTCTTTTTTAGGTGGTCTAGTTGGAAATATTGTTAGTGCACTAACCTTATGATATAATAAGTTGTATACCATAAAATGGTATTGTATCAACCGGCTATTAGTAAACATGGAACGAGAAGCCTTGATATTAATTGCCTTGGAAGTAGGGGATTCCTATAAAGAAACGTATATTAGTTATATTATGTATAATTGGGGTAGTACTATTATTCCCATTAATTAAGTTATCAATTATAAGCAACCATTATGAATTATATGGTTCATATATTGTATACCCGGAAGATAACCTAAGAGGCAATCATACTTATGAACCTATTATTCTGAAAACTGAGAATTCTAAATATGGTATGAAAGGTATACGGATAACAAATATATTATATTACGAAGAATTTTCACAACTGTCTTTTGGATTCATATCTGACAACAAATCGAATATTAATTACGATATTAAGGTTGTAGATGAAAGCGGAGGGGTTTTGGGGCCATTAAGGACAGAAGGGAGTCGAGACTTTTATAATAAGTCGCTTGAAAAATTGCATCAGTTTATGGATCATAAGCTTAATAAAAATCAACACTATAAAGTCTTAGTTATGGATAGAGCTGGCGAAATAGTTGGAGAAATAGAGTTTTCATACAAGTAGTTTTAATATTTAACGAATAACTTAACGAAAAAGTGCCTGTCACTTTTTCGTTAAGTTATTTTCATGCTCACATATGAGCAAAACTCATCCAAAACTTTGGTTAATTGGATGTAAGTGTATTGACATGTGCGTGAATATGCCCTATAATCCAATTATCAACTATAAACGAGCACAAACAATCAGAAACGAGAGTGAATTTTATGTTTGCTGAAAAAAGGCAAGAAAAGATTGCAGAGATTTTGAAAGAGAAAAGTAGCATAAAAGTTAGCAAACTGTCTAATATCTTTAATGTATCTGAATCAACTATAAGAAGAGATTTACAGGACATGGAACAGAACGGTCTTTTAACAAGAACCCATGGGGGCGCAATACCGGTTAAAAAGACAAATTTTGAGCCAACATTTGAAGAAAAAGAGGATAGAAAACATTATGAGAAGGCTGATATTGGCGGGGTGGCCACTTCTTTAATTGAAAATAACGATACTATTATACTTGATTCAGGAACAACAACTTTAGAAATTGCTAAAAATATTAAGGCAAAAAATGTTACTGTAATAACTAATTCCCTCGATATTGCTTTAGAATTATCAAATAAGGAAGACATAGAGCTGATTATTGCTGGAGGAACATTAAGAAAAGTTACAAGAGCAATGGTGGGTTATTTAACTGAAGCTACTCTAAGGAACTTTAGAGTTGATAAAGCATTTATAGGTGCTAATGGTATATCTGTAGAAGAAGGAATAACCACTCCCAACTTTACGGAAGCACAAAGTAAAAAAGCTATGATGAATGTAGCAAATAAGGTCTTTGTAGTAGCCGATAGTTCAAAGTTCAATGAGGTGAGTTTTTCAGTAATAAGTCCTATTAGGGCTGTTACTGCAATAATTACAAATATTGATTTAGATAAAGCAGTAATTAAAGATTTTCAAGAGGCAGGAGTTGAAATTATAACAGCAATCGATAAAGAATATTTGCAGGCGTAAATAAAGCCTTACCAATTGCAAAACATTTGGGGTGAAAGGGGAACTTACAAATGACAATAAAAGATATGTTTTCAAAAGAAAGAGTTAATTTTAACTTAAGAGCTTCAACAAAGGACCAAGTTTTAGACGAACTTATAGATATTTTAGAAGCAGATGAAAAAATTATAGACAAAAAGGAATTTAAGAAAGCTGTTTTAAAACGAGAAGAGGAATTTTCAACTGGTATAGGAATGGGTATAGCAATACCTCATGGAAAGAGTTCTGCTGTTAGACAAGCTTCAATAGTATTTGGGAGAAGTAATAAGGGGATAGATTATGAATCTATGGATGATAAGCCAGCGTATTTATTCTTTTTAATAGCTGTACCGGAACAATCAAACGATGTACATTTAAGAGCGTTAAATGAAATTTCCAGGAAGCTTATGCACCCAGACATCAGGGAGAAAATATTTAAGGCTGAAAGCTTTGAAGACTTTATAAAAGTATTTGAAGAATAAATTTAGTTTAACTGTAAATAGCTTATAGATATGCTAAAAGCTATTATTTTCTATATTTTACTACGAGCTATTTACTTAAAAATATAATATTATTCTAAGGAGGGCTTTTTATGAAGTTTGTTGCAGTAACATCATGCCCAACAGGTGTGGCTCATACTTATATGGCTGCAGAAGCTCTTCAAATGGCAGCGAAAGAACTTGGATATGAAATAAAGGTGGAAACCCAAGGCTCTGTAGGTGCTGAAAATATTATCACAGAAAAAGATTTGGAAGAAGCCAGAGCCGTGATAATAGCTGCTGATACAAATGTAGGCAAGTCTAGATTCGAAGGTATGCTAATTATTGAAGTCCCAGTTAAGGATGCAATTAAAGATCCTAAAGCTTTAATAAAAAGAGCTATGAATGCTAAGCCAAGTGAAAGGGCAGCTAGTTTAGCGGGTGAAAAAAAGCCTAAAGAAAAGGAAACAGGAACAGGTGTTTATAAGCATCTTATGACAGGTGTATCTTTTATGATTCCATTTGTTGTTGCAGGAGGACTTCTTATCGCAATAGGCTTCGCAGTTGGAGGCATATATGTTTTCGATAACCCCGGTACTATTGGAGAAACACTATTTTCGACAGGTAAATCAGCATTTGCCTTGATGATTCCTATACTAGGTGCATATATATCATATTCAATAGCAGACAGGCCTGGTATAGTACCTGGTATGGTTGGAGGATATATTGCAAGTACTAATGGTTCAGGGTTTTTAGGGGCAATGGTTGCTGGATTTGCTGCTGGATATCTTGTTCTTGCAATTAAGAAATATATAAAACTTCCAAAGTCATTTCAGAGTTTAATGCCAGTGCTTATTATTCCTTTGCTTTCAACGACAATAATGGGACTGCTTATGGTTTATGTTATTGGTAAACCTATGGCCTTATTTAATACTACATTGGAATCATGGTTAACTTCACTTAACGGTGTAAATGCGGCGCTACTCGGGATTATATTAGGATGTATGATGGCTTTTGATATGGGAGGCCCTGTAAATAAGGCTGCATATACATTTGCAGCAGCTACAGTAGCAAATGGGAAGCCATCGGCTGTAATGGCTGCAGGTATGGTAGCGGGTATGGTACCACCACTTGGAATAGCACTTTCAACAGTAATAACAAAGGATAAATATACCCCTGAAGAAAGAGAAGCAGGAAAAGCTAACTGGGCACTTGGTATATCCTTCATAACTGAGGGTGCAATACCTTTTGCAGCTGCAGATCCTCTAAGAGTTATACCATCCTTAATGGCAGGTTCAGCAGTAGCAGGAGCTATATCAATGATATTTGACTGTACATTAGTAGTTCCTCATGGTGGAATATGGGTATTAGCTATTCCTAATGTTGTTACTGGTCTGCTTCCATATATAATTGCATTAGTAGCAGGTACAGTAGTAACAGCTCTTATATTATCGACAATTAAGAAACCAATTGAAAAGTAGAGTATAAAAAATAAGCCATGGAGCAATGGGAAATTATATAATAATAACTTTGCTCTACGGTTTATTTTTTATGTTTATTTAAAACTTTTGCCTTTATATTACTTTACTGCTCAGCCTATTTATTTACAACATTAACAGGATTCCCTTTTAATCCCTTTAACATTTGAAACTAATAGTTAGCTTATTTAAATTTATAATGAATTGAATCCTTATATTTTTCATATAATTTTTGGTTCAACTCTTCTCCTCCATCAATATTAGCACTATAAAATACTGGAGGGTTTTTCATGCCTTTCTTAATCAAGTTTTGAGCTGTAGCCGCTATAATTGAGTTTAAAATTGCAGCCCCAATAACAGTAGAGGTAGGGCCCACTTTTTGCTCCAATCCTTCCAGGCTGACACACCCATCACCTACATCGCCATGATTGTCAAGAACTATATCACAAAATTCATATAGATTCTTCCCGGATGGATGCCTCGATGAAACAGCCTTTGAATATTTAAGATTTGTCAGTCCGATTATTTTTACTCCTTTTTCTTTTGCAACAATTGCCATTTCAATGGAAACTGGATTCCTGCCTGAAACAGAATGAATTATCAGCACATCGTCCTCCTCAATAGGAAGCTGGACTTAAGCATTAGCCCAAATATCTGCCATATTCCTTAGTCTTTTAAGGTTAATATTAAAATCTTTTGAGTATATGAATAGATTAACAGCCTATATGATTTGTTTGTCAATCTGCTTAATTACTGGAAGTTTAACAATAACAGTTGTTCCCTGGTCATAATTACTATCAATATTAATACCATATTCATCTCCGAAGAAAAGTTTTATTCTTTTTATTACATTACTTATGCCATAACCTTCGTAAGCATCTTGATCGTAAACATCTTCATAAGAGGTAATACTATTTAATTGATCAACTATAGCTTTATCCATTCCTATACCATCATCTGAAATTATAACATTTACATTGTTGTCTTCTATATATGCACTTACCAGCAAAATACCTCCCCTTTTAGGTTTTAATCCATGTATTATTGAGTTTTCCACTATTGGCTGCATTAAGAGTTTGAGCGTAAATAAATCATATATAGTCTCATCAATTTCATAAATTGCATTAATATCAATTTCATATACTGATTTTGCTAAGCTCACATATGTTTTTATCATATCTACTTCTTCCCTGAATGTAGATATGTTTTTGCCCTTGCTTAATATTCCTTTATAAAAATTTGAAAGATTTTCAGCAATTTCAACGATTTGAATCTTATTTTCCTTTCTTGCCTTATAGCTTACCATTGCAAGTGTATTATAGAGAAGGTGCGGATTTATCTGCATCTGAAGAAGCTCAAGTTTTTCCTTGTTAATCAGTAGTTTATATTTATATTCTTCTTCAATTAGTTTGTTGATTTTTTCTACCATATTATTAAAACCTCTGCTTAATCTCCCTAATTCATCATTTGAATTATACTTTACCCTAACGTTTAAATTTCCTGATTCAGCCATGGCCATTGCTTTAGTCACTTCATTTATTGGTTTTGAAATATAAAGAGAAATAATAAATGCAATAACTACAGCTAAAATAAGGCATAAGCTACTTATGCGCAGTATTCCCTTTGTTATTGCTGGTGCTGCACAAGTTAGTTCATCTTCAGGGACTACCGCTATGTATTTCCATCCTGTAAAATCTGATGAAGTATATATGGCAAACATCTCTTTGTGTGTTTTACTATCATTATATATAAACTGTCCTTCATCTTTTGAAAGTATCTTCTTTATAGGCTCTTCATTATGGACATCAGCACCTAACATACTGCTGTCAGGACTGGATACAATATATCCATCTTTATCTACAATTGATATATAACCATCTTTACCTATTTGTGCTCCTGATAATACATTCTGAATAACATCAGGTTTTATGTTTATGAATACTACTGCAGATTTATTATTAGACAAAACAAACTTTAATGATTTTACATTGCTTATAATAAGATCTTTATTATCCAGGTCTATTGGATCTTTATGTGGAGGCAGGAAAAAAATTTTATCATAAAATTTTATCGCATCTTTATAGAAATCCTGTTCTATAACTCTTTTTACAATATCTTCAGAAATATTTATCGTTCTAGCATGCAGTGAAGATGAACGCAAAGAAATGCCCGATGGAATAATTATGTTAATACTATCTATCATATTATCGGATAGTACAATTGTATCCAATCTTTTTTGGGCACTTTCAAGATTTTCGTAATATGTAGGGAAATCAGTAAAGTTTTTAAAAAGAAGATCACAAAATTCCGAATCGATAGTTAGCTGGTTAACGTAATTGTTTGCCGACTTAATTACAGACTCCACATAATTCCTATTTTGACACAATGACTGATTTGTTGATGAAATAAAAAGCTTCTCAGCTTCACGGTTTACAACCCTAGTTGCCATAATATTTACAAGCAGAAGAATTACTACTATTAAAAATATAAAATGCAAAATAAGTTTTAAAAATATAGTAATTTTAAAATTTCCAAATAACTTTTTCATATAAACCTCACCTCGCAGCAGTGTGCACTTCAATTATGAAATAGCAAATAGTATACATAAACCCTTAATCTGTCGATATATTCCTTTCCCTGTATTCATTAGGGGTCATAGAGGTAAATTTCTTAAATACACTGCAAAAATAGGCTGAATTACTATAGCCCAAAGCTTCCGATACATTATATATTTTATTACGTATATCCAAAAGCATTTCTTTAGCCTTTTCCATTTTAATCTTTGACATATAGTCTGTAATTGTTTCTCCGGTTTCTTTCTTGAAGACATAACTTAAGTAATTAGGACTGTAGTGGAGCTCATCTGCAATAGTTTCTACACTTATGGGTTTCATATAATTATCTTTAATGATTTTCTCTATTTCTTCAACTATTAGTCTGTATTTTCCGCTTGCCTTTCTCGAAAGTTGTTCATTGGCAAGGACAAGTATATTTTCTATCCAATTACGAGCATCAGTAATAGTTTCAAACTTCAATAGGCCTTTCCAAACTAAATTTATATCGTTAAATAATGGATTCAAGCTTTCGTTATTTTCATTTAATACAAAAATTACACATAAAGTAATTGAAAGGCAAATACTCCTTATACCCTCCTTGTTAATCATTTGAGAATCAGATTTAAATATATTTGATACATACTTTTGTATGTCTTCTCTGCTGCCTGAATTAAGCAAAAATTTTATATCTACATTAATACTATTAAGATCTATATCAAGACTCTGAATGCCGCTTGGAATGTCTTGAGATTTTAATACTTTTCCATTGCCAAGTATAAACTTATATCTCATTATATATGTGCATTGCTGCAAAAGAGTTTTAATATCCCTTATATTATTACATGCATCACTTATTGATATAGTAATGCTTACACCAGACAGCTTAAATTCATTGATCAACTCAATTGCAAGCTCCGTACATTTTCCATATATGTCATCATCCAACGAACAGTTAACTAAATACGCAAAATGGGAGTCGTCGATGCTGATAATATATGAACCTTCAAATTTTTTAGAGGTCTCCTTAACCCTTTCATATAGTTTAATAGAGAAAAGCTGCTTTTGCTCTACTGTTTTGTTATTAGTAATCTTTTCATAGTCATCAATTTCTATGTAAACTAGCGCAAATAAATCCTTCGATAACCTAACCCCTAAGTATTCAGACTTATCCAATATATCCTGTTCATCGGCAATTGTGCCATAGATAATACCCCTCATAAAACTATCCAATAGCTGTGGTTTATTATCCTCTAAAACTTTTTTCAGTTCCTGATATTCCTTATGTTCCTTTCTAAATCCAGATTCAGTATTTATTTGTTCAATAACATCTTTGAGACATTTTAAAAGTTCATCCTTGTCGAAAGGTTTTAATATATACCCAGAGATATTTAGGTAAAGAGCCTTACGTGCATATTCGAACTCATCATACAGGGAGCAGAAGATAATTTTTATGTTAGGATATTTTACATTAACATTTTGGGCAAGCTCAAGACCGTTCATATAGGGCATCTCAATATCACTTAATATGATATCTACACTATTTTCACCAATAAACTCTAATGCTTCTCTACCGTTTTTGCATTCTCCAACAATATTTATATCTATACCTTCCAAGCTGTTAAGAATACTCCTTAAATTTTGCCTGTCCACTTTGAAATCTTCTACAATCAATAAATTATACATTTTTTCACTCCTAAAGCACCTGAAGGTAAAACAAAAGTTTTTCTGTAATTCACAACTTATACATTTATATTATATGTTATATTTATAGCTTAAGTATATTGAAGATCATATAGAAAATATGCAGCTTTATGTATATATAAGAGTTCAGCCAAGCATAAAGCCGCATATTCGCGGTATCATATAATATATTACTTAATTTTTTGAACCTGTAGTGGCTATACCTTCAATAAACTGTTTCTGGAAAACAATAAATATTATTAGCATTGGCAATATGGCTATCACTGAACCTGCCATTAGCTGTGGATAATTTGTAGAATATTGGCCTTGGAGTGATGCCAGCCCTGCAGATAAAGGCATCTTATCTATCGACATATTCACTACTAAAGGCCACATCAAATCCTTCCAAGCAAATAATGCTGTAAATATTGCAAGTGATACCATACCAGACTTGGTTAATGGCAGCATAATTTTAGAAAAGATCTGCCATCTGTTGCATCCATCCAAAATGGCAGCTTCCTCAAGCTCATCTGGAATGTTCATAAAGAACTGCCTCATCAGAAATGTGCCAAAAGCACTCACAATTCCCGGCATGATCAATGCTTTTATACTATTTAGCCATCCTAATTTCGATGCCAACATATATTGTGGAATTATGAATATTTGCGAGGGTACCATTAACTGAATAAGCACTATCATAAATAGTAAATTCCTACCTGGAAACTTTATTCTGGCAAATGCATAAGCCGCCATGGCGCTGAAAAAAACAGAGCCAAGTACCCTGAATAATATCATTAACAATGTATTTATATAAAACTTACCAAAAGGCAATAAATTGATGACATCTGAATAATTACTCCACATAAATTCCTGTGGAATAAAAGTAGGAGGTATTTTTGTAGACTCTGCAAGAGATACAAGTGATGTTTTAAGCATCCAAAAAAGTGGAAGCAGCATACCTATGGCACCAATTATGAGTATTATATGGATTATGATATGATTTGACCGTTTTTTTCTGTTCATTAAATATACCCCCCATTATTGATAATGTACCCATTTTTTCTGTAATTTAAGTTGGATTACGGTTATAATCAAGATTATTACAAGGAGAAACATTGCAATAGCCGAACCATAACCTTTGTCATTCATAAGGAATGAATTTTTATAGAACAGGAAAACCAGCGATTGAGTATATTCCAAGCCTATAGTATCTGTCCCCCATAGCATATATATATAGTCAAATACCTGCAATGAGCTTATTATGCTGGTCATAACAACGAAAAACATGGTAGGAGATATTAGTGGAATCGTTATATTAAAAAATTTACTGAATGGACCTGCACCATCAATATCCGCTGCCTCGTAAAAGGTTTTAGGAATATCCTGTAAACCTGCAAGAAAAATAACCATGTTATATCCAATTCCGCTCCATATACCTATTATAATAAGTGATATAAGGGCAGTATCGGGGCTGGTTATCCAATTGGGACCATGAATACCTACCAAAGAAAGCAAATAGTTTATCAGTCCAAAGTCTGCGTTAAAAAGCCATTTCCAAACCATAGCTATTGCTGCCGGAGCGGCAATTACAGGCAAAAAATAAATTGTCCTATATATTGTTTTCCCTTTAATCTTTGTATTAAGCAAAACTGCAATCAAGAGAGATAGAATGATACAAATAGGAACAGATACTAAAGTATATTTAAAAGTGTTTAAGGTTGCGCTGCCAACATTTGGATCACTTAGTAAGCGTTTATAATTGGCTAAACCAACAAATTGACCGCTGCTGCCAAAATCTCCATTTTGGTGAAAACTAAGATTAAGGGTATAAAAAATAGGCCATATATTAAGTATTATCAGACCTATGATTGTAGGTGCAATCATCAGGTAAGCCCAGCCGTAGTCCTGTAATTTCTTTTTTGTAACCTTTGGTTCTTTTGTCACGATTGAAGATATGTTATTTTTGCTGATATTAGTATTCATCCTGAATTCTCCTTCTTGTAAAACTTAAAAAATATGATTAATACGATAGCAATTAGTAATGTTACTAATTGCTATCAGACTAATAATTTTTATTTTTCACTATCCAAGAAACCGTTCATCTCTTTAGCAAGCTGATTGCACCCATCCTCTACAGAAACCTGTCCTGATAGTATCTTGGTCATGTATGTTTTTTGAGATTCTGACCATTTTGGTGCAGTCTTCGAGTTTTGGTAAATTACACCGTATTCAAGCATATCTGAATAAGCCTTTACATTAAATCCTTTATTAAAATCAATCCATGCAGATTCGCAGCCTTTATATGCAGGTATTGCTGCACCCTTTTGACCCTGTATCATATTTGCTTCTTTAGTACCCATGAACTCTAGGAACTTCCATGCCTCCTCTGGATGTTTGGTCTTGGCAGAAACAGCGTTGCCTAATCCATTATATATAGATGCCTTTTCTTTTCCATGAGGAATAACAGTCAAATCACAGTTTTGCTTTACATAATCATTTGCCCCAAATTCACTAATCATCCATGAACCAGCTAAACACATTGCAGTTTTTCCTGATTCAAAATATTGGTTGGAAGATGTATCTGCAAATTGCTGTATTGTTGGAGATACCTTGTATTTCAAGCTGAGATCAGCATAGAATTGTATTGCCTCTTTTGTTGCCTCTTGATCATATCCTGATTTTTTCCTATCTTCTGAAATAACATATCCACCATTTTGGTATATAAAGTTCCAGTATCCTTCCTGATCAATCTGTGGTGCTGAAAAACCATATATTCCCTTCGATGGGTCGGTTAACTTTTGGGCTACTTCCAATAATTTATTCCAGTCCCATGTATCATCAGGATAAGGAATATTGGCTTGGTCAAACAAAGTTTTGTTGTACCACAAGGCTATTGTATCGTAGTCCTTAGGTATTGCATATTTTTTTTCGTCTGCAGTATATAAATCAACAAGTCCTTCAGGGAAGTTATTTAAATCAACATCTTTACTATCTTTTAATCTGTCTGTAATATCCATAAGCAAACCATTACTCTGGTATTTTAAAAAGTTATTAACATGCATCCAGAAAACATCTGGTAATTCGCCGCCTGTAGCAGCTGCTTCGAGTTTTGTCCAATATTGATTCCAAGGTGTAACCTCAACTTTAACTTTTATGTTGGGGTTCTCCTGCGTAAAAGCATCGGCTATAGCTTTCATGCCAGGTTCCTGATTCTTGTCCCAAATTGCATAAGTAAGTGTCACAGGTTGTTTAGTCGAAGTATCTGACTTTTTAGGAGCATCGCTTGTTGTTTCACTGCCACAACCTGACAATACAGTTATCATTGCCGCAGTACTTAATGCAATCGCAATAAGTTTTTTAAAGTTTCTTTTCATTTTGACCTAATCCTCCTCACAATTTTTCCCTAAATATTTTATATTTGAGATTATCACTTACAATTACAGCTTAGCAAAGGCATTGTAACATGTATACAATAGTTTTCTACGAAAAGTTATAATATTCTATGCAATTAAGAAAATTTAGAAAGTAGCTTAAATTTACAAAGATATGTAGGGTGAATTTAATACTATTTCGGCTATCATCTATAACGAAGTTCAAATGGGGAAGGCAATAAGAGCTTTGAGAATATAAAACAAGGAATAACAGAACTTAATGAGATCTTTAATTCTTATAATTATAAAGTTATATTACTTGTAGATAGAGGATTTAAAAGCATAGATTTATTTAGGTTTATAGATAAACTTGGGGGATGGATTGTTCAAAGAATAAAAAAAGCAAAATTGTAGGTGCTACAAAAGGTCTTAGATTTGAAAGAAAAGCTGATCTTTAACAGCTTTTAATATATAATAAAATCCTTGGAGTTCCCTATTGAAGAAGGTTCCAAGGACTTTTGCCTTGATTAACTCAAAGATGAGATTATAATATCAACCAAATAGAAATCTAGCCAAATATAGGAGGAACTATTTTAATTTTATCATTTACATTAGTTTAGCAAAGGCAGCAAAATAGTACCTATCGATTTATTTAACTGAGCTGCTGTTGCCCCCATTTTTATCATTAATCCTTTTTATCTCCTGATAATCAAACTTAAACTCATGACTATCTGTAAGTAGCCCATTTACTTCCTGTTCAACATCCGTTGCCTGGGTATAGCAAAAACCACATATTAAGTCTGAAGAGTAAATCGCATCAATAACTCTTTCATATTCTAGTATAAAGTCTTCTTTGGTCTTGCTGTTAGTATAACCCCACCCTTTGGCATCTTCACCAACGGAAATTCCACCGCATTCTGTAAGAATAACAGGCTCACCGTTATAAAAATATCCCTTTGCATAAGGTAACTTTTCAACAATTTTGTACATTTGATTTATATCACCTAAACACTGTTTAAATAATTCATACTGCCTGCAGTCATCCTTCGCTCCGTGCTGATAACTATGGAGTGCGCATATATCTGTCTTTGTTAATTCCCAACCATCATTTGAAATCACAAGCCTAGTTTCATCCATAGCATGTGCTAGATAATATAAGGAATTGGCAAAGCTCTGATGAACTTTATTATCATATATTCTAGGGACCCCCCAGCTTTCATTTAACATACCCCAAACAACAATGGATGGATGGTTATAATCCCTTTGGATGACATCTGCCCATTCCCTAGCAAACTCCGCTGCGTTCTGCGTGGTATAACTCCACATACTTGGCATAGACTCCCACACTAGGAAACCTAAGCGGTCCGCCCAGTATAAAAATGCAGGGTCTTCCACTTTTTCGTGTTTTCTCACGCCATTGAAGCCCATCATCTTAAACTTTTCTATATCTTCCTTAAAAGACTCATCAGTTGGCGCTATAATCAAACTGTCCTTCCAATATCCCTGATCTAAAAGCAGTTTGCTATAATATGGCTTATTATTAAGATAAAACCTATTATTTTCTACATGGATTTTTCTCATTCCAAAATAAGTACTGACTGAATCAAGTACTTTATTATCCCTTTCTATTGATGCTATTACATCAAACAGTATAGGGTTTTCTGGTGTCCAATACAGTCCAGTGAAATGAAAAGATCCATTCAGTGCCCTGTTGCGATAAACATCCACTGTTAATGTATTTCTAAGCTCCCTACATACAAAAGTACCATCAAATATTTCTTCTTCCCCAAGTCTGATATGAAAATCCACGTTACAAGGAAGTGATGCCCCTCTGGATAGCTGATAAACGATTTTAACGGTGCCATTATCAATATTAGGAGTAAAATGAATAAATTCAAATCTTGTGCTATCAACTGGTTCAAGCCATACTGTCTGCCATATACCGCTACTTGGGGTATACCATATAAACCGGCTTCCCCCATCCCAAAACTGCTTCCCCCTAGAAATTGTTTCGTCTTTAAGGGGGTCTGTTACTTTTACGGTAATTTGTTCATTATCCCATGTCAGGTATTGGTCTATTGCAAAACTAAATGGAGTACTTCCGCCTTTGTGCACCCCTACCATATTACCATTTATATAAACACTGCATTCGTAATCTACGGCACCAAAGTTTAGCCTTATCACCTCGCCTTTCCATTCTGCTGGAACCTGAAAGTTTCTCTGGTAAACCATATAATCACTCTGAATTTCCTTACCTATTCCGCTCATTTTACTTTGAAATACAAAAGGAACCTGTATTTTCATCTTTTTATCTTCTATATAAAAGTCCCATTCTCCATTCAAGCACATCCACCTGTTTCTTACAAAATCGGGGCGCGGATAACTATATCTCATAATTCTTCCTCCATTTCTCCATATGTTATTATTAATTTCATCGAATAATGATGTTTTCCCATTGCAACTCTTTACCATATTATAGGAAATGATACATTTAAGTTTGCAAAAGTATTAGTTCCTCAGTTATTATTTTATACCTGTCATTGCTATGCCTTTTACAATGTTTTTTTGAAAAATTAAAAAAACTATCAAAGCAGGTAAGCTGGCTAAAACATTGGCTGCCATCGGTACTGAAAAACTCGTATTGAAGCTGCTCTGAAATGTAGGAACAGCAACAGGGAGTGTCATCATAGACGTATCGCTGGCAGCTACCAATGGCCATAGGTAATTATTCCATGACTGTATAAAAGCAAATATTCCAAGTGAAGCTAGTGATGTCCTTGATAATGGAAAAAGGATTCTACTCCATATTTTAAATGGACTCGCACCGTCTATTGAAGCTGCCTCAGTCAATTCCTTCGGCATACTATCGTAAAACTGTTTTAAAATAAGTACACCTAAAGGCATAGCTATACCAGGTAGTATTAGTGCTTTGTAAGTATTTACCCACCCAAGCTTAACAATAAAAGTATAAAGAGGTACCACTATTGATTCAGCAGGGATAAATAGGCCAGCTGTAATTAGAACCAGCACCAATTTTTTCCCCCTAAACTTCATTTGTGATAAAGCGAAAGCAGTTAGAGAGCATACCATCAATGTTGCTGCTGTTTGAATTGCAGCGACAATTATACTATTTAAAGCCCATCTTGGTATCATAGATGTGTTTTTCACTTTTATATAATTGTGTAAAGTAAATGGAGGTTTTATCAATTCACTAATAATTGTAACTACTGACCCATCTGGCTTAAATGAAGTAATAAACATCCACAGCAGCGGTATTAACCAGATTAATGCTATTGCATAACTAAATATATACTGGAGCATTTTCAGCACTTTTCTTTTATTTATCATTTTACCACCCCTCCTTAACCTTCTATTCTCTGTGATAACTTATTATGGATAAGTGTAAATAAACCTATAACAATAAATAGAATAAATGACATGGCTGAAGCATATCCAGAATCCCAGCTTCTAAATGCAGTTTGATATATATATTGTACAATTGGCCTTGTTGATGTACCGGGTCCTCCACCAGTCAACAGCCACGGTTGCCCAAATAATTTGAAAGACGCAACTATTTGCAATTGGACTACAAGCGCAATAACCCCTCTTAAAGATGGCAATGTAATACTACAAAACTTTTCCCATGAATTGGCTCCATCAATAGATGCAGCTTCATATAAGCTATCAGGAATTTCTTGCAGACCTGCAAGAAATAGAATCATATTAAAGCCAACTGTCCACCATAATGTAACAATAAGTATTGAAAGCCAGGCAAGCGGTGTACTTCCTAACCAATAGATTTCATCCTTAACTCCCATCTGGTGCAATAATCCATTTAAAAAGCCCGTATATGGCTGAAGTATGAACTTCCATATACTAGTTGTCACAGATATTGAAAGCATATAGGGAATGAAAAACGAAGATCTTAAAAATGTTGTACCCTTAATTGCTGAATTAACAATTAATGAAAATAATAAACCAAATATAACAATAGTAGGAGTAGAAATAATAACAAATAATAAAGTATTACCTAATGCTTGCCAGAAGTACTTATCCTTCATCATATAAATATAATTTCCAAGCCCATTAAATTTAGACTCTATTCCAAATTGGCCTGTAGTAAAACTTGTTAAAAACCCGCTTATTATGGGATATATCATAAATACTAAGTATAAGATTAAAAACGGCAATATGAATAACCAAGCAGAAATATTATATTTTGCTTCTGACTTCCGTTTAGTAATAATATTTTCTTTGGGTTTAGCTCTACTTCTCATGCCAACACTCCTTTCAGCACTTTAATATTTTATATAGGGATATCTATTATATAGATATCCCTATGGATTTATAATTTATTTGGCTAATATGGCATTTACATCTTCTGCAGCTTTATTAATTGTTTGATCTACAGTAAGGTTGCCTTTCATCATGGCGACAAAATCTGCAATTACAGCATCAGTTACCCCGGATATGTTGGTTATTTGCGGATAATAGTTAACTGTTTCTATGGCCTTTGCATAATCAGGTCTATATTTTAATGCTTTAAATTCACTAGATTCAGTTACAGTAGTTTTGGAAGGAACATGCCCTGCTGCAGCCCAATCTATCCCATCGCTAGTCAGCCAATTTGCAAACTTTGCTGCTGCTATCTCTTTTTCTTTATTATCTTGTTTAGGGATTATCAATGTATGAGAATCACCCCATGTTGCTTCTTTGTCAAATATCTTTGGGAGAGGTACCGCAGCAAAATGCAGATCCTTATTGCTTTCGTAGTTCCCTGTTGCCCATACCCCTGCAAAATGTACAGCCGCCTTTCCTGTTTTAAACAAGTCATAAGCACTTTCATCACTTATATTTTTAGGCCAAAGTCCTTTATCTCTTAAATCAACTAATACTTGTGCTGCTTTCCTTGCTGGTTCATTATTAAATGCAGCTTTATTGTCTTTAATAAATTCGCCTCCGCCATCTATTTGGCTATACAAAGCATACCAATTCCAAAATGCACAAACATTATCAGTTGCAGAAACAAACGGATAAGCCCCTGCAGGCAGTACGGCTTTAACTTTCTCTAGCATTTGTATAAAGCCATCAGCTCCATCATCCATTATAATTTTCCCGTTTTCATCAAGAAGTCCAGCAGTTTTAAAATAGTCTGTATTATAATACATTATTATGCAATGAGTATCATTGGGAATCGCCACATGCTTTCCATCAATAATTGTAGCCTTGAGTGGGTTCTCAGCAAAATCGCCCCAGTTTACCCCAGCCTCTTTTGCAAAGTCATCAATATTCGTAAGTTTCCCGGTCTTATCAAGCTCAAGTAAATGAGAAGCATGAGCTATAGCTATATCCGGTGCAGTATCAGATACTAACGAGGTTCTTAGTTTGGTGTAATAATCAGCCCATACATTATTCTGAAGCGTAACTTTTATCTCTGTTTGGCTGGTATTAAATTTCTCGACCATTGATGTCATAAAGTCTCCGTCTCCGCCGCTTAGCGGTGTCCAATAATTAAGTTCAATTACTTCCTTTTTTGATGAAGGCGAAGGGTTAGATTCTACTTGTTTTGAAGAACACCCAGATAAAGCCATCATCAACAGAGTCAGACATAAGAAAGTACCTACTACTTTTTTCATTTTTACTCCTCCTTGATTTTTTATACGCTCTCAAAACTAAGAAAACGTAATTTTATATATTTCAGGGCTCGGTTTTTCTACTTAGCCCTTACTCTTAACTAAATTATGTTCAATGTTTTTAGTAGCCTTATAATTTTAAATAATTAAATCTATTATTTCAGTATTGCTGAAGTTTATTATATGGTTTAATTAATATTATTGATATACATTTCATAATATTCATTGTTTTCTATCTATATAGTATCATCTTTGCTGTAATGGTTCAATGTATTTAAGTATTTCTTAGTATTTTAATTGACTTTTAGCTGCTTTTTTGATATAAATTAATATGAATTACAGCATTATTGAAATATATAAATACTAAAGCTTCAAATTTTATGAAATAATGGGGTGTTTGTATGCCAAAAATAAGAAGACCTATCGCTATTATTGGCGAAAGAAACATAAATCTTAACCTAGCAGATGAGGTTGATAAGGACCAAATAGTAAGAATAGGGAAAGCCCTGTCTTCCCCTGTTAAAATCGAAATTTTAAATCTGCTAAATGATAAAGCCATGCCCATGCAGGAAATTGCACAGGCCCTTGACCTTGCCATCTCATCTGTTTATATGCACATTCAAGACTTGGAAAAGGCAAAGTTGGTTGTTACAGAAACCCAGCCGGGTTTAAAAGGTTCAATGCGTGTGTGTGTTACCAGTATGGAGTCTATTTATCTTGAGAATAGACCCAAGCCTGATTCTTCAGGTAAAACTATTACATCTAATATGCCCATAGGAAATTATTTCGATTTTAAAGTTAAACCAACCTGCGGTATGGCAGATATATCCGGCCCCATAGAGACCTATGATTCTCCGCAGATATTTTACTCTCCTAAGCGTATGAATGCACAGCTGCTTTGGTTTCACCAGGGGTTTATAGAATACCGTTTTCCGTATACTCCAAGTACCACGTTAACTTTAAAAGAATTGTCATTCAGCTTGGAATTCTGCTCAGAAGCTCCAGGATATGCAGATGATTGGCCATCCGACATAACTTTTTCAATTAACACCCATGAGCTTGGGTACTTCCGCTCCCCTTCTGACTTTGGTGTAAGAAGAGGGCGTTTAACACCAGCAGCATGGCCCTTAGGACGTACTCAGTATGGTCTTTTAAAAACTATTTCTGTTAAGTCAGATGGTAGTTATATGGATGGCAAGCTATGGAATGAAAAGGTGACTTTATCAACACTTAATCTGGATGAAAACCCATATATCTCATTGCTAATTGAGATCAAAGAAGATGCAGAGTATGTTGGTGGTATTAACATATTTGGAGAAAATTACGGTGATTATCCCCAAGGAATTATTATGTCCTTAATTTACTAATCATTTACTACTTTTTCGGAAGTCTCCCAGTCACATCACAAGCCACATCCCATGATATAACTTATGATGTGACTACCTCCCTTACATGGAATTATTGCAGGACTTTACATACATCTGCAGAAATAACTCATGATGACAATTTATAGAATAAATCCAGAACTTATTTATAAAGCTATACACTTAGATGTTATGTACCCTATTACAGCGAAAGGAGTTAATGTTTGTTATGTATAGAATTGACAACATTTATAAAACTGTGAAGGAAACATGTTTGAGACAGTATAGGGAAAGTGGAAATGTATCGGGTATATCCACTATGGAAGTTTGCGAAATTTTAGGACTTGAGAGAACCAACGTATCAAGTGACCTAAATAAATTATTTAGGCTGGGAAAAGTCGAAAAGGCAGATGGAAAACCAGTTCTGTATAAGATCAAAAGTATTAGCTCCAATGATGAAAAGCAGCTGAAAAGTGAGATTAAAGCCGATGAAGATATATTTGAGAATATTATTGGAGCAAAATATAGCCTTGGAAATGCCATTCAGCAGGCAAAGGCAGCAATAATATACCCTTCAAATAAGCTTCACACCCTTATATATGGTGAGACGGGCACAGGAAAATCCATGTTTGCAGAAATTATGTACAGGTATGCTGTAGAAATTGGGAGGATGAGGGATGGCTGCCCCTTTGTAACCTTTAATTGTGCAGATTATGCAAATAACCCTCAATTACTTATGGCTCAGCTTTTTGGAGTAAAAAAAGGAGCTTATACAGGTGCAGAAAATGATAGAACAGGTCTCGTAGAAAAAGCTGATGGAGGAGTGTTGTTCCTCGATGAAGTGCATAGACTTCCCTCAGAAGGTCAAGAAATGCTTTTTTCTCTTATAGACAAGGGAGTATTTAGAAAACTTGGGGAGTCAAATAATGAATCCCATGTCAATGTTTTTATAATTTGTGCCACAACAGAAAATATTGAATCCTCGTTGCTTAAAACCTTTATTAGAAGAATACCAATGATTATAAAACTTCCTCCTCTAAGGGAAAGGACATTGGCGGAAAGATATGAGCTTATTATGAAGTTTTTTAAGGAAGAGGCTTTATGCATTAATAGAAGGATACTCATAACAGCAAATACACTAAAGGCACTCCTGCTCTATGACTGCCCTAATAATATTGGTCAACTTAGAAATGATATTAAAATATGCTGTGCAAAGGCCTTTCTTCAGGCCATGGTGAACAGGGACGAGGTGGTATGCATACATAGCCAAACCCTGACAGAAAATGTATTGCACGGTGCTGATAAATATTTGGATCATAAATATGAAATTGACAAGCTTATTGGCAATAGTGATGTAATCGATTTTGATGGCTATGCAAGAAGCATCCGGAGAACCGATATAAAAACATTTAATTTTTACGATGCTATAGAAGAAAAGAGGAATATCTTAGAGTCAGAGGGCATGAATAAAGAGGATATTAAAGCAGTAATGAGTCTCGATTTAAATACCTATTTAAAAAAGTATATACTTAACGTTAACAATGAAAATCTGGAAGAATTATATACTGTAGTAAATAAAAAGATAGTGGATATAGTTGAAGAGTTCCTAAAGGAAGCGGAAGAGGAACTTCATAGAGAGTTCAGCTCAAAAATCCTTCATGCACTTTCCATGCATTTGACAAGCACAGTTGAGAGAATCAATAGTGGTAAAAAAATTGAAAATAATCAATTGGAGGATATTAAGCAAAAGCACAGCCTAGAATTTAGGCAAGCGCTATTTCTTAAGGATAAGGTTAAAAAGGGCTTAAACATTGATCTTCCCAATGATGAAGTAGGCTTTATAGCTATGTTTTTATGCATTGACGAGGTAGAAACTAAGGATGATGAAAGGGTGGCAGTACTTGTTGCAATGCATGGAGATTCAGCAGCCACTTCCATTGCAGATGTGGCCAATCACCTCTTAGGTGAAAACTATGCAGTGGGTTATAATATGCCCTTAAGCCAAAAGCCAAGTATAGCTCAAGAAAATATTACTGAAATAGTAAAAAAGATTAATAAGGGAAAGGGTGTTATTTTCCTTGTGGATATGGGCTATTTGGTAGTACTAGGAGATGAAATCCACGAAGAGACAAATATACCTGTAAAGACTGTGGAAATGGTTTCTACACCCATGGTGCTCAATGCTACAAGAAAGGCCCTGCTTAATTCTTCTTTGGAGGAGGTATATGATTCCTGCATTAAACTAAGCCCCTATATAGGAAGGATACACAAGGATAATTTTGAATTAACCAATAATTTAAAGAGAGATGTTATTTTAACTGCATGTATGACAGGACAGGGCGCAGCAGTAAAATTAAAATCCATCCTTGAGCAAAAAATAGGAATTGAAAATCTTGATATTGAGGTTATACCTATTGAGATATCAGATAAAATAACGTTTAGAAAAAATATTGACAAGGTCAAGGAACAAAAAAATGTTTTGGTTATTATAAGCCCGTTTAATCCAAATGATAAGGATATGATTTATATCTCTACCTCTGAAATTTTCAAAAGGGATAAATTAATTGATTTACATGAAAATATCAGAACACTCAAAGTTATTAATAATATGGAAGAGGTAGTAAGCAAAAACATAGATATTGATGCAAAAAGGTACACAGACAGCTTTAAGAAATTCTATATTCGCCTTTATAATTCAGGTACAAAAGTCAGTGAAAATGTTGTAATAGGACTTATGCTGCATTTAGGCTGTGCTATTGAAAATGCATTAAAGAAAAATGAAACGGCCAATACAAAAAATCATGAAGAGTTTATAAAGCAGCATATGAATGAATACAAGGTTATTAAAGAGGCCATAAAGCCTATAGAAAATTCATTTGATGTAGTATTTTCTGATGATGAATACCTTAATGTAACAAAAATTGTGTATTATTTATGATACACATTTGTGTATCATAAATAATACACATGATACACATTTCCGAAATCCCTTTAATATAGGAGCTTTGCAGCAGGTTTTAAAGCTTGGCATGATACTTGCTTCATATAATATTTGTAATAATCGTAATAATCAATTATTTGAAGGAGGTTTGATTATGGAAAAATTCATGGATTTTTTCCAGGAAAAAGTAATGCCGCCCCTAATCAAAATAGGGAATCAAAGACATCTGGTAGCAATTCGTAACGGACTTACAATTACCATCCCATTCATTATTGTCGGAAGTATATTCCTCATATTAGGGAATTTACCGATTGAGGGGTGGGAAGGCATAATTGGAGAATTTGGAGTTAAGATGGGCTTCGTAGTAAACTGTACATTTGGTGTAATAGGTTTGCTTTCTGCCATAGGAATTGGTTATCATCTGGCTAAAGGCTATGATATTGACCCAATATCAGGAGCTGTAATGGCTCTTGTTGCTTTCCTGATGACTCAGGTTACACCGGATTATCAATTAGATATTAGCAATTTTGGTGCAACAGGGTTGTTTACAGCTATTATCGTTTCAATTTTTGCTATAGAAACCCTAAGATTCTTTATTAAGAAGGATTTAGTTATAAAGCTGCCTGAAGGTGTACCTCCAGCAGTAGGTAATTCCTTTGTAGCTTTGACTCCTTCATTAACAGTCATAATAATACTATGGTTAATAAGAGTTGTCGTGGGCTTTGACATCACATCTTTCATCACTTCCATATTCAGCCCTTTGGTTTTTGCTTTGAATACTTTGCCTGGAATATTGATTTACAGCCTGCTTGTAACCTTGCTCTGGTCTGCAGGTATTCATGGTGATATGACCCTTGAGGGTGTTGCTGACCCAATCTTTCTTCAATATATAGCTGCAAATACAGAAGCTTTTGTTGCACATAAGCCTATACCATATATTACAGCATCTGGCTTCTATCCATTGTTTGTAAATATAGGCGGAACAGGAGCTACACTATGTCTTGTAATTTTAATGCTACGCTCAAAAAGCAAACTCTATAAGGATTTAGGAAAGGTTGCTCTCCCTTCAGCTTGTTTTGAAATAAATGAGCCAGTTATTTTTGGATTTCCAATAGTTTTAAACCCAATTATGTTGATCCCCTTTACCATAGCACCACTAATTCTCACTGCTTCAACCTATCTGTTAATGTTCTTCAATATAATTGGAAAACCGATAGCTTTGGTTCCATGGACAATGCCTCCGATTATCGGGCCATTTTTGGCAACTGGTGGGGACTGGAGAGCAGCTGTTTGGTCAGCTATTTCCATAGTAATAGCAACCTGTATTTACCTTCCATTCTTTAAGGCTGCTGAGAAACAACAATTAATAAATGAATCAATGGAAATGGAAAATACCTCAGCAGTTGAAATGTAATCTATATTTTGATTCATATAACACAATAAATATCTTAATATAAAATCATTAATGCGTTATATATAAATTAATTCTATAATCTAACGCATTAAAAAAGGAGGGAAAGAGTGAAAATATTATTAATGTGTGCAGCAGGAATGTCAACTAGCTTATTAGTAACAAAAATGGAAGAATCGGCTAGGCAAAAAGGAATTACTGATTTGGAGATAAAGGCAGTGCCTGTAGATGAACTTGACAGGTATGTTGATAAGTACGATGTTTTTTTGCTTGGGCCTCAAGTAAAGTATATGGAAAAGTCAGTTAAAAAAATAGTAGATGAAAAGGGTAAAAAATTTGCTAATATTCCCCCACAAGTATATGGACTTGTAAATGGAAAGAAAACATTGGAAATTGCATTGGATTTACTTAAATAGACAAGATTGGAGGCAAAAATTATGGACTTGGAAGAAACAGTATTTACTATTATCAGTCACGCGGGAAATGCAAAGTCTATGTGCTTTGAGGCCTTAAACGAGGCAAGGGTAGGAAATTTCGATAAAGCGGATGAATTTATTAGTAAAGCAAAGGATGAACTTAATGAAACCCATGAAATACAAAATAAAATGATACAAAATGAAGCTTGCGGTAAAAAGCAGGAGGTTTCCTTACTATTGGTGCATGCGGAGGATCATTTGATGGCTGCAATACTGTCAAAGGATTTAATTAAGGAAATGATAGAAATGTACAAAGAAAATAAAAAATATAGAGAGATGATTATAAATGAATAAAAAAGGTATTAAGATAGTAACTATAGGCGGCGGATCAAGCTATACTCCAGAGCTTATAGAAGGGTTTATAAAAAGATATGACGAGCTTCCAGTTAGCGACATTTATCTTGTTGATATTGAGGAGGGCAAGGAAAAGCTCGAAATAGTGGGCAACCTTGCAAAGCGCATGGTTTTGAAGGCAGGGGTGGATATTAAAATTCATTTATCTCTGGATAGAAGAGAAGCTTTAAAGGGGGCCGATTTTGTTACGACACAATTTAGAGTAGGTCAGCTTAAAGCAAGAATAAGGGATGAGAAAATACCTCTGAGATATGGTACTATCGGGCAAGAAACCACAGGCGCAGGGGGCTTTGCTAATGCACAAAGAACGATCCCGGTAATACTTGATATCTGCAGGGACATGGAGGAATTGGCTCCAAATGCATGGCTGATCAACTTTACCAATCCATCCGGAATTGTTACAGAAGCTGTGATTAAGCATACCAATGTGAAGACAGCAGGCTTATGCAATGTTCCTATTGGGATGGTTAACGGCATTGCAGACATTCTTGGGGTAGCTGTAAATAGAATTAATATAGACTTTGTTGGACTTAACCATCTTCTATGGGGCAGGAAAGTATATCTTGATGGGGAGGATATTACAGATAGGATTATAGAGGAAATGGCAGATGGGAAATCCATGTCTCTGAAAAATATACCGGATTTTGCATGGGATGCTGATTTTATTAAATCGCTGGGCATGCTTCCATGCTCATATCTTAAATATTACTATATGACGGATGATATGCTGAAAGAAGAGCAGGAAGCAGCAGAAAAGGAAGGGACAAGAGGAGAAGTCGTTAGTAAAATTGAGCATAATCTTTTTGAGCTGTATAAAAACCCTGATTTGGATATAAAGCCTCCTGAGCTTGCAAAGAGAGGAGGAGCACATTATTCAGATGCTGCCTGCTCCTTAATAAACTCAATATACAATAATAAATGTGATATTCAAACTGTAAATGTCAGAAATAATGGTGCCATTGCAGATTTGCCCGATAATGTAGTAATAGAAACAAATGCTGTAATAGGTAAATACGGCATAACTCCGGTAAGTTCAGGACATATGCCTGTGAAAATAAGAGGACTTATGCAGGCAGTCAAAGCATATGAAGAATTAACAGTTGAAGCCGGGGTAACAGGTAATTACTATACTGCGCTTCAGGCCCTTACCGTACACCCATTGATTCCATCTGCAGCAACGGCTAAAAAGCTGCTTGATGATATTATAAAAGAAAATATTGATTATTTACCACAGTATAAGTAAAAGGTTATAAAGAGATAACAGGGAAACCTCCGAAAAACGAAGTGTTTTTTAAGCATAACTAGCGTATAGATGTATTAACATACATCTATATGTATAAATAAAAAGTAAAAAAATAAGAGATAATCATATACCTCTTATAGTGTTGATTATCTCTTTAATGTATACAACAAAAACACCGCTTTGTTGCTATTGTTTAAGTTTTAGAAGATATGTGCAATTCTCTTTTAGCCATTCTTCATCGAGACCTGCTTGAATCAAAATGTTTTCCAGGCTGTTCAGGTTGCGGTATTCAATCCGCGCCCGGTCAGGAACCTCGTCATCGACGGTGCCGGGACGGCCGTTTATGTAAATCGACGGAACCAGGTCCAGTCGTTCACCATTAACATATACGTGACCGGATGTGGTTTGAACCAGGTCTGATAAGCGAATGTCAACACTTTCCCCGTTTTCACCCGGGAAGAATTCCACCTGGTCCCCTTCCTTTAAAAGGCTCTCCAGACCAGCCGGTTCCCCATTCACCTTGATAATGGGCGGAGTTCCTGCTTGCCCGCGCCACACCTTCACCTGGCCGTTTACCTCAATGGTCTTGCCCAGGCCGGGTTTCCCATACACTTCGGTCAGCGCAATACCCGCACTCAACAGGGCATTAGCCACACTCAATTCTCCACTGTTCCATAATACCGTATCCCGGTTGTTTACAGAAACTTTCAAAAAGGGAATGGGGGGCGTAGCAAAGTAGTGGAAGGCTATTCCCAGAGGGGTTACCCCCTGGGGACCGGCCAGAAAGGGCGCTTCATATTCGATCCCTTCAAAAGACTGGGGAGTTCTGACACCGACACGATTGGCAGGGAGTTCCAGTTTGTTGGCCAGGCTTTCCAGCAGGGTGGGGGTAAGACTTCCGCCTCCCACACAGATAACTGCATCCGGGGGGCCCTGGTTTAGGGAGAGGATGTTTTCCGCAATCTGGCCGGCTATATGGTTAACTTTCTCCTCCAGGACTTTTAAAACATCGGCGGCCTGCAGATCCACCTGGTTACCCAGAATATCTGTAACTGAAATTGTCTCCAACCCGGCCAGGCTCCTTTTTACATTTTCCGCCACTTGAAAATCAAGTAGATATTTTCCGGCAATGACTTCACTTAGTTCGTCCCCGCCCAGGGGGACCATCGCATAAGCAAAAATGTTTCCTTCCCGGATGACAGCAATATCAGAGGTACCTGCCCCGATATCTACCAGGGCCAGGTTTAGATGCCTCATCCCGGGGCTGATGGCCACGGAAAGAGCGGCGATGGGTTCCAGCGTGAGGCTGCTCACCTGCAACCCGGCAAGGTGCAGTGCAGACAGCAGGCTGTCCACCACCACCCGGGGCAGGAATGTAGCAATAACCTCTACCGCCACTTCCGAGCCTACCTGCCCCACCAGACTGCCGATGGCTTGATTCTCCAGCCAATAGCACACCACACTGTATCCCACGCAGAAGTAGAGGTTTCGTTCCTGCTCCCGGGCATCCTCCTGAGCCAGCTGGAATTGTGCCTGTTGTACCGCTTCAATCTCCAAAGCCAGGACCTCATCCCGGGTCATGGCCCCCGATACTGTGCGATGACGCACCGCCCTTCCACAGGCCGTCTTCAGAGATCGCCCGGCGGCCGCGACAGCTACGGTGCTAAATTTGGTCTGCAGGGTTTCCTCCAGGGATTCCTTGATACGGGAAATGGTATCGGCCACTGACTCCACATCATGGATTTGGCCATCCAGCATAGCACGCTGGGGATGCCATTCAACATGATAATGTTCAACTACCATCTCCCCCGAGTCGGCAAGGCGGCATAACAGGCCTATAACAGTCCTGGTGCCGATATCAAGGGCAAATATATATTCGCAATTCATGCCATCACCCCCTTAGCTAATTGGCTTGGGAACCAAAGGCTTCTTCATTTGCCCGGGGGCTCCCCCACAGGGAGCCCAGGGCAGAAATTCCCCCGAGAATGAGCAAAAGAAAGTAAGTAAAAAGCCGCCAACATAAGATAAAAAGTCCCAGGACTGCCTTCGGCATCACGCCTTGATACATCCCGGCCATAGCTAGTTCCAGCGCCCCGCTGGCTCCTGGAACCGGAATAAAGGGCAAGGCCAAAGTGAGGACAAACTGGCGGCTGACCATGCTCACGGGATCGGCAATTACCCCTAGTCCCCGGGCCAAAACCGGCAGCAGGCCAAACCAGGTAATCCAAAATAACAGGCTAAGAGTGATTATGCGCAACAACAGCCAAGGCCCCTTGGCCCACATTATTTTTAAACCTATGGCGAACTCGCTTGCCTCTACCTCCAGGCGCTGCTGCCATTGGCCAAATTTTCCCTTGCGCCAGCGCCGGGGAAGCCTGGCAAAAATTTTTTCGAGAATATTTGGAAAGAGGACATAGGCGGCATTGATAAACAATGTGGCGGCGAAGACCAAGGCGATTAGAGTAAACAGTTCATTGGTTACCGGCCCAAACTGCACTCTGCCCCGGGCATAGACAAAGAGCCAGACTACCCCGGCGGAATAGACCAGTTTGGTGATAAAATTACGGACGATTGCAGCTGCCAGAGAAGCACCCAGTCTTAGTCCGCTTTTATTGTACAAATAGGCCAGAGCAGGAATCTCTCCCATGCCCATGGGGGTCACCAGTTGGGCAAAGGTGCAGCTCAGGAAGATGGCGCACCCCCGGAACCAGC
>ENA-UOOK01001214-UOOK01001214.1-fermentation-metagenome-genome-assembly--contig:-NODE-1214-length-34243-cov-5.678922_pt1 | contig 34243 bp, 28 predicted proteins | sample MGYA00245777_ERZ724023 | MGnify/ENA primary metagenome ERZ724023 (study PRJEB28704, sample SAMN03018312) | fermentation metagenome | biome: anthropogenic terrestrial biome; feature: soil; material...
GCAAGGAAGAGTAGTCGGCGTGAACAACTCAATAAAAGCGCCTCCGGGGCTTGTCGACTCAGCTGGCTTCAATTTTCATCATTTCATGTGCGCGGGCAGTAGCCAGCGTGAGCGACTATTTAGAAAAAGACTAAAACTAACACAATAATCATCCAAATAAATCGAAAAGGGGCCGTCAAAGGCCCCTTTTGCTTTCGTCAAACGCTGTTTCTTTTAGTACTTTGAGTTCGCAATCCTGGTCACCGGTACCGGTAAAATGATTTTTTGGCCGGTGCACAGCTTTGTTACATCTTTAATCCCATTAAGATCCTTCAGCACCGCCACGGTTGTGCCGTACCTTTTCGCCAGACGCCAGATGGTTTCTTGGTGTTTTAAAACATAAATCCGCTCGTTGGGAATGGGGATCAATAAAACAGTATTGGTCTTGATGATGCTAGGGTTCTGTAATTGATTAACCTTAATAATTGATTCCATCCTAATCCCAAACTTACGGGAAAGACCGATTACAGTGTCATGCTTTTTAATAATGTACGGAATGTTGGTGGTGTTTATCTCCCCAATTGCTTTTGGTTGCTCCCGCAAAATCGGTTCAATGCTTTTATTTACCGTGATCCCCGGTACCACCTGCGGAGTTTGGTACGCGATTTTTTCCGTAAAAGAGGGGGCCATCAAGATCATGGTGGCTACGGCTTTCGCTCCGGCGTCATTTTCGCGGTTGAAGAGGGATGATAAGAAGGATAATTCATAGCGCGAGCTCTTCATCGCCGAAAATTCATCACGACTGAGGGCACCTGTTAGCAAAAGCGTTTCGCCCGGTTTTAAACCAACGGTCGTCTTAAGCTGTCTTTGCTTGGTGCCAACAGGCCCGTCCTCCTGTTTTTCAACCGTCGTAACCTTGGCCTGAAGCTGGACGACCAATTCGGCCTCCGCCTCCTGCTGGATTCGGGTGGAATAATCGATATTTGTTCCGAGATCGATATATCCAATTTGATAATTCACGGATCCCGCCAGCTTTTCTTCCGCCAGATCGGGGATTTGATCGCCAAAAAGCAGCGCTTCCTGTTGCTTGTTAAAGCTAATCACCTCTTGCCTGGCCAGCAGGGTTCCCCCGGTGTGTTCGGAAATTATCGCCATCTGCTTTTGCGTCAACGGGTAGACCTTCAACTGCGACGAGGCAGAACTGGATAAACCTACCGCCTGCAGGAAATCGGCGGTTACTTCCACTACCTTAACCTCCATATTGATTAACGGCAGGTCCCGGTCGCCCTCATTGATCAGGGCTTTGATATTCTGCAGTTCCAGTGAATTAGCCATCACCGCAATCTCATTGGTTTTAAAATCATACCGTATTTTGTAGCTGGAAACTACTGTTTCCAAAGCCTTCGCTACCGAAAGGGACGGGGTATATTGCAGGGGGAGCACATGTAGGTTGACATCGCCGGTCTCAATCTGCGCCAGCGAGCGCTCATCGCCAATCACCACGGTGTTTGAATTTAGCCATTTTTCCTTTAACCCGTGGTTGGTAGCGATTTCACCCACTGTTTGTTTTAGAAACGACCCCGCTTCAATAATCATCGTTGCTTTTTGGGAAAATTCATGGGCAAACAGAATCTTGAATTTCCCGATTCCCGCCAAATCCCGAAGGATGTCACCGAGGTCAACATTAACATATTCCAACCTTTCGGGGGTGGCAAAATCGTCCGCACCAAGGATCGGCCCGGAGTGGAGGATAATACTTGCCCCCAAAATAAATGTTAATATGATAACCTTAAGATCTGCCCTAAGCTTTGTCTTACCCATTTTTCATCCTCCAAGATCGAGTAGGAATTTTAATCGTAATCAACAGGAAAAGAGCTAACGACCGGGTAAAACCAACGGCTGCCCGCTTTGGAGTCGGTCGGTGCCACTAATACTATTCAAATCAATTAATAACTCGACTGTTGTTCCGTATTTTTTCGCAATTGTTTCCAAAGTTTCTTTTTCGGCAACCAGATGGATAAATTCGACCGGAATCGGGATGATCAATACCGCATTGGCTTGTACGCTCCCACTTGTCCCCAGATAGTTCAGGTTAATCAGGCGTTCCAGGGGTACCTGAAACTTATCGGCAATCCCACTCAGGGTTTCGCCTTTTTTAACAATATAAACAATATCCGTAAAGTAGCGATCATAATCTAAATAGTTTTGTCGCAGGTGACCCGCTTGCTGTAAGGAAGACCAGGCCGATCCGGAAGGGGTGGTACTGGCATAGTATTCGACGACAAATAGCTCGTCCAGGTTCAGGAGTCGCCTGGTGGAAACAACCGATCCGCCAGGTCCGATCGATCCCTCTTCTACAATTTGAATCGTTCTCATTTGCGGAAGCGCCGTGAAGATAAACTCCCTGGTCTCGCCAGGTTTTAACTCCAGGGGCGTCTCGGCGATTTCAAAGTAATAATGGGCAGGTAAACTATGATCATAAGCTTTAAGCGTCCACTGTCCTGGTCTCATCTGGGAAAAGGAAAACTCACCTTTACTATTGGTAACTTGGCGAAAAGTCTCTTCTCCATTGCTAAACTCGATTAAAGTATTGGCCAAAACCCGATCGTCGGCGACAACCAGATAGTCCCCATCTTGTTTCTGCTCAGGGATGTTCACTACCGTTTTACCTCTAACTGCGGCGGTGGGGACCAGTTCGATCTGGAGCTCGACGATTTCGCCTTTTTTTACTTCCACCGCCAGTGGCATTTTTTTTATGGACGTCAAGTCCAACCCAGCTTGCACATGATCGATCGAAACCCAATACTTCCCAGGCGGAATGGCTGATAAAGTAAACTCCCCCGCTTCATCAGTAATAGCGGTCATCCCGTTTACTTTCACCACGATGTTAGGGAGGGCAGTCGCACCCGCTTCCTCACCGCTTAAAACCCGGCCTTTAATCCCACCGATCTCTTTTCTGCTGGAAACTGGGATCTCGATGGGTAACTGATAGGAACCCAGTAAAGACCAGCGTAGATTATTATAAGTATCGGCTTCCAACTGGGAAGTCTTTAAGGCTAATGCAAACCGGTTAGCATGGTAAGTGAGATCCAAAGCCAAATAATCGTGGGCTGTGGTGCGCAAAAAGTGGCGTTTTTGGTATTCTAAACTCAAATCAAGCTTCTCCAGGAGCTGCAGATTGGCCTTCAACCCTATAGCGCTATTGGCTTCCGAGCGTTGCACATATTTATGATCACCGGTATTGATGAAAAAGAAATAGGTCTGACGAGCTGTAGGCGTATAGTTGAGATTTAGATTATAGGTATTGAAATTTGTGACCTGACCTCCGCTGAGGTGATCCCGGTATGCTCCCACCCCAGTATAGGCCTGCACCCGCCACCGGGGGAACTGATGCTGGAAGCCCAATTTCATCAAGCTTTCCTCATAGTCGTATTCGGCCGGGACCAGCCGATCTTTTTTTTGCGCATCCTTGATTGATAAAAGCAAAGCTGTTTGCGGATTAAAATAATAGGCTAAATTAGCCCGATAAGTCCGTTCATCCCGAGCGTTCTCTTCTGTGGGATCAAATTCAAGGTTGTTCCGGTATCGATGAAAAGTCAAAGCTGTTTGCAGCTTATTGTATAATAAAAACGATAAGGTCCCGTTGGTGGTCTCCAAGTCATGATAGGTACCATAATAATCCGGCCCGGCATAGGTTTGATCGATTGAGTAGTAAAACGAGTTATTCCCAATCCCACGCAAGTAAAAACGGTAAGCATCGGATTTTCCGTCGGTTCTGCCCTCCATCGTCGCAAACTCCAAATTTAGGGTTGTATTAGCGAGTGGCTTAATATCCGCCTGTACGCTATATAAATCACTAGTAGCGTTAAGACCGTCGGCCGTCGACGCCTTATCACCTTGTAAGTAGTTTGCTCTAATCCCCAACCCTGCGGCAAACTGGTACCCATAATAAAAACCCGTTTCCGCTTTGCCCGGATTAATCAGACCAAGCCGATGCCCAGCGGGGTGAAAATCAAGTTTGAAATTGTCATAACCGCTCCAGCGTTTAGTTAGCGCCGAAAGCGACATATTCCGGTTTCCGGCGGTCAAATCAAAGAACGTACTCCTGTAGCGCAAATTGAAATTCGGCGTATTTTGGTTAAAATTCCGACCGAACGGGTTCGGCGTCAAAAAGGATAAATCAAGTTGATGCTTACCCGCTTCATCAATACTTCCTGAACCGAAAAAACCCAGCTGAAATCCTACATTTACCGCCTCGTGACCAGTTTTGCCCTCAACGCCGGTAATCATCGTTGTTCTGGTCGGGATCCGGTGAAAACCATCACCGACCACAGTCGGAAATACCTCCGTGATCACAGTATCCCTGCGCACGACAATTGAAGTTTTTTTGTCAATGGCTTTTACATTGATCACGTGTCTAACCGCCTGCTTTAAAGCTTCGTCAGTTTGGACCGTGATCGTCAGAACCTGAGAAGCGCCAGGCTCTAAAACCATTTCCACCGGGACGCAGCGCACGGGATAATCGGGAATGCTTTTCACTTCAAAGCCTAAGTGCAGCGGAGAATTACCCTGGTTCAGATAACGTAGTTGCACGCGGTATTCATCCCCGGCCATCACAACCTGGGGTTTTTCTTCAACGCTGGATTCTAAGGCGCTGATGGAAAGGACCTCAACGTCGACTGCAGTTTGAGCCATCCTTTTTTGCCCATCGTGACCGGTAATGGTATAACCAATCCGGTAGGAACCGGCCGCGGCAGTCGCCGGAACCACCACGGAAAGGAGCCGGACTTCTTGGTGGTAAGCCCCCAACTTAAAGGCTGTGGTCGGAATAATTACCTGCCAGTCACTAGGTAGATCCAGTTCTTCTGAAAACTCTTGCTCCAGACCGGAGTGGTTGATCACCGCCATGCTCAGGGTAAGGATTTTCCCTGGTTCAACCTGAATCTGCGCCGGGGACATCAACTTTAGCTCAAACTCCTGGGTGCCTGCGGCCTCTATGTCGTAACTGACAAGCAGAAAAGCCAAGCTCAAAAGGAACAATGCACAAAGGAACTTTCTCATTTTTCTATAACCAAATCATAATTGGCACCAAATACATACTGGTCGCCATTGTCCACAATCACCAAGGCTTTATAGCTTCCTTTCGGCAGATCCGGAAGGTTAATCCGTTGCCGGACGGAACAGGTCGGTAAAATTCGAAACTTTCCGCCTTGGCAATTACCGATCAACTCCCCGCGGGCATTAAACAGCTGTAGAGATAGGACCGGATTGAGGGATCTTTCCCCGGAATTCTCGATATCAAGCTGTAGAATACGCTGACCGCCCTCATTACTGATTTTCCGATCCAAGAATCGGATCTGGCGGCTGCCGGTATTACCGATATTGGTAATCACCTGTACACCGTAGCGAAGCTTGGTGCGTAAAGCAACCGCGCCTTGGCTCTTCCCCCCGGCGACGGGTTGGTCGTCCGCCGCCTCCACCATTAACATACTCCAATAACTCCCCCGTAAAGCCGGGTTCGGCGGAACTTCCACCTTATAGTGGACCGTGGCCTTCCCTTGGGCTGGAACGGTGAGCCAGTTGGACCCTGAAGTAACCCAATTGCCGTTGGAGGCCGGGTTTTCGCCCAAAACACCATAACTGCTCCGGCCATCGGCATAGTACAGATAATCCGTTTGGTAGATCTGGACCCGGCAAGGGGTTTTTCCGCTGTTTTCAATTACGATGCTCCCATTATAACTGGTGCCGACTGCCGCCACCCTTTCCTGGATCAATGGACTCAATACATTTATATTAGAAGCGCGGCAAATACCAGCGCCCCCCAAGAGCAGCAGTAAGATCATAACTTGCATTTGGATAAAGCGTAAGGAGTGTTTCATCTTCTTCCTCCTCTGAGGCTTTTTGCGTTGTTATTTGATTCAACGATCCCGATACAATATATTGATAGTCTAATATAAGCTGAACACTATATATTGTTTCGGGATCTTATAGATAGGATACAACGCAAAAAGCTTTTCTAGGGGGTAATCGTAAACTCCACGGTAGTGCTGTAATTTTTAGGTAGAATTTGGATTGACACCCCGGTTAATTGGTATTGCACGGTGATCCCGCTCCGGTCGCCCTGGCCGGTAAGGAAAATAGTATCACTGGCAGTAATCACCTGAAAGGTATCGCCGCCGGTAATCACGCCTTCGCCCGTTCCTTTGGAGGTTAGTTTCGCCGCTAGACTAAAGTGGTTGTCCCAGATCTGATCGCCAAATCTGATCCTAATCTCCCATTCCTCACTCTGATCGGCGCAACCGCTCACCTCTAACGTCGTAGCTGCTACAGGGCTGGAATAGCCATCCTTCAAATCAGAACCCGCGCCAAAGAGCAGGTCGGATGAGCCGATCTCAGCTACCCACCCCCCTGAGCTGGTAAGCGTCGCCGCTCCAGTCGGCGCTGGTCGATAAAGAAAGAAGAAAAGAGCGCACAGCAGAATAATCCTTCTGCTGTTTGCTCTTGAATCCCGTTTTTTAGCGCCACTCAACTCGATCCGCCATGCTCGGCAAGGATGTGATCGGGGTAAATGTTGCTGTGAATGCATCAGACGCCACCTCCGGGTAATCCATGGTCGAAGCGGCGATTGAAGGTCAACCACCCACTTCAAACCAGTAAGCTTAGTTGGTAATGGTAAAAGTTACAGTCCTGGTCTCCGTGCCAACTGCACCGGCGGTGACGAGTGCAGAGAATTCGTATGTAATTCCCAGTGCGGTCTCGGCTACGGTGCCAATTCCTGTTACTAAATCAGCAGGCGTGGTCGATAGCAAAGTAGGACCAAGGCTGGTAGCACCGGTCGGGGCCGTTAAATCCACCGTCAGAGTGGTATCCGCCGGTACGTCCGTGTCAATCTCACCGGTGATCTTGAGAGCGACTCCGTTGGTAGTAAGATCATAAGACGTGGAGCTGTCAGTCGCAGGTGCGCCACCCGCCGTCACGATCAACGGAGCGGGATCACCACTGACCGAGATATCATTGACCGGATCCACTTGAATGGTAACGGTTTGGGTAACAGTATCCGCCGCCAAGGCCAAACCAGAAGCGCCAAGCACTACGATGACTAGCAATAAACCAAGAATTTTAGTTGTTTTCATTAAAATCACTCCTCCAGACAGTTTCTTTGTTTTTCAACATGGGACGGACTTTTACAATGCTAAAGCTGTAGACAAACTACGATCATGAGCAGACACAAACAATTCAAACAGCACAAAGAATCGATCTGTTTTTGGGTATAAAAACACAACCTCCTTTCGGCAGCCCGGCGGTCCTGTCTTGTCGCTTGCGCGGCAGGATTTAGATCCGTAGCTTTGCGTCTCCGGCTTTCGCCGGATTTGCCTTTTTCGTTTCAGGTTGTCTGAAACAAGCTAAACCATTAATTATAATTATTATTACATAATTATTAACTTAAAGCAACCATTACTTCTATTTTTTTCTCTAAACCCCGCTTTTTTGATCAGTAATTGCTCGGGCCCGGAAGAAATTGAACAGTTGCGAAATTATTGTTGGAAAAAAGAAGGAAATATTGGATTAAATTAATATTAAACAAGTAATAGGAACTTTATCTCTTTAAAGGAGGGTCTTCATGTATAACTTGGACCAACTCCTCTCGTATCTTGTTTTTGTCACGGTCATTACCTTCATCTTTGAACGCATTATTGAAAATTTACTGATTCCGCTCATCCCCCCCACCCCGCAAAAAGAAGAAGGTACGGAACCAGGTGCCAGTAAAGGTGCGACTTTCCGTACGTACGTTACTTTATTCCTCAGCTTTGCCTTTGGCCTGGGGCTAGCCCTTTCGAGTTCCCGGTTCCGGCTGCTGGCCGGTGGGCTTGGCATCGAAGCCACTCCCTTAATCGACAGCATCCTTTCCGCTGCTCTAATGGCTGGCGGCTCCCAACCGCTCCATTCCATTATTGAATATACACGGAAGAAAAACAAGTAACCATTGTCGCCTTCTTATTGATTTTTCTTCCTAAAGCTGGTACTTTATTAATAGCGAATGATCTTTTTAAGGAGCAAAGCATGAAGTATAAACTAATGGCCGTTGATGTTGACGGCACCCTCCTCGACAGCAAGAAAAACCTGACGCCGGAAACAATCAAGGCCATCCGCGAAGCTGTCCAAAGCGGTTTGATTTTTACGATCTGCACCGGACGACCGATCCAGGGCGTTGAACCGTTAATTGATCAGCTTGGGTTAGATCTCCCGTTCATCACTTATAACGGTGCGATGATTGTGATGGGCAAATCACGGAAAATTCTTTACGCCCGGACCATGCAGGGCGAGGATGCAAAAGCAGTGTTTGAACTGGGAAACAGATTGCAAACCACCATTGTCCTCTGGGTTGATAATAAACTCTACGTCAAACCCTTAGGCCACAATGCAGCGGCCTACAGCGATCTCTCCCGCACCGAAGCCTTACCCATCGAGGATCTAGACGCCCTGATCGCGCAAGGAGTGACGAAAGTACTTTTCTACGACAAAGTAGAAACGATCCGCCACTATGAACAAACCGTAGGTCCTTTTGTTCCGAAAACGGTTAATTATTGCACCTCTCAACCTTTTCTCCTGGAGTTTTTTGACCAGGAAGTCTCGAAGGCCAATGCCTTAGCTAGACTAAGCGCCTATTACGGCTTTACTAAAGATGAAGTCATCGCCATCGGCGACGGCCAGAATGACCTGTCCATGATCGAATACGCCGGACTCGGTGTCGCCATGGCCAACGCCGAGGAGACCATTAAACAGCAGGCCGACTATGTTACACTCTCCAATGATGAAAATGGTGTTGCCCATGTCATCAAGGAATTCATTCTTTAATTAATTGTTTAAACTTAAGGAGGAGTTAGGTATGGACTTAACACGAACGCCACTGGGGCTAGTGGAAGGAAAAGAGGTTTTCCTGTTTACGCTGGTTAATGACAATAACATGACCGCGAAAATTATCAATTACGGGGCGATTATCACTTCCCTCTTGGTCCCGGATCAAACCGGGAAGATCGATGATGTTGTCCTTGGCTTTGATCGTCTCGACGATTATTTAGCGGACTCCCCCTACTTCGGTGCCATCGTGGGACGATACGGAAACCGGATTGCCGCAGGCCGCTTTGAGCTCAACGGTCAGGAGTACCGCTTGGCGCGGAACGACGGAGAGAACCATCTACACGGTGGAATCCGTGGTTTTGACAAGGTGGTGTGGGAAGCAAAAGAGATCCGACAGTCCGATGGCGTCGGGGTGGAACTGACTTATCTCGCCAAAGATGGTGAGGAGGGTTACCCGGGAAACCTGACCACCACCGTTCGTTATCTGCTGAATAACCGAAATGAATTGGTGGTCAATTATCGCGCCACCACCGACCAACCGACGGTGGTCAACCTCACCCAACATAGTTTTTTTAATTTAAATGGTGAAGGCTTGGGTAATGTTTTAGAACATGAAGTCATGATCAACGCCCTTCATTACACAGCGGTTAACGAAGGACTGATTCCCACCGGCGAACTAAAACCGGTCAAAAACACCCCTTTGGATTTTTCAACCTGGCACCCGATTGGCACCCGCATCAAAGAGGTTACCGGCGGTTATGACCATAATTATGTACTCAATAAAGATAGCGGCACCCAACCATCATTGGCGGCTAAGGTCCGTGAACCCCAAAGCGGGCGGGTCCTGACGGTCTACACCACCGAACCCGGACTCCAGTTTTATACCGGAAATTTCCTCGATGGTACCTTCACCGGTAAGCGGGGCGTCAATTACGACATTCACAGCGGGTTCTGCCTGGAAACTCAACATTTCCCCAATTCCCCGAATCAACCGGAGTTCCCTTCGACCATCCTTAATCCGGGGGAAGTTTATCAACAAACGACCATTTTCCGCTTCTCAACCGGTTGGTAAAATCCTTTTTCGACCGGACGGCAAAATCGAGTGGGTAGGATCAAAGATTGATCCTACCCACTTTTAAACTCCCGTTTTCAACGTATTTGTTTCCTGATGAGAAGAGCCGATCGGAGAGGACCTTTCCCGTCGGGCTGCACCCACGGTGACCAAGACTGCGCTGAGCGTCAGCATGAAGCTCACCACATAAAAGGTGGTACTAGGTACTTCCTGGAAGATATAATAGCTAAATATCCCGGCAAACACAAACTGAAACATCGATAAAATACTAACCAACTGCCCACGCAGACGGCGCATGGCGTAGTTTAACACAGTGTGCCCGATCACGGTGGGGATTAACGCTATAGCGAGCGCGAGGCCGATCTCCCTCGCGCCGTAATTGACTATGGGATTTTCGAAGCCCAAGGCAAAGAGAAAACAGAAGCAAAACCCATAAAAGTACACCGGTACCATATAAAGCCATAAATTAATTTTGGCCAGATTTTTTCGACCTAAGACCAGATAAATACTTAAAAAAAGCATGGACACAAAGCACAAAAGGTCTCCCTTGAAATAAGTAGGGTTAATCTTATAATCGGAGTAACCCAGTACAACTAGGCCGATTAGGACCACCGCTGTCGACAAAGCCTCGCTCCGATTGATTTTTTCGTGCAAGAACAGATAAAGCAGCATCGGCATGACCAGTGGCGATAAATTGATAATAAAACTAGCATTCGCCACCGGGGTCAAACGAGCGGCGGTAATCCAGGTAATAAAATGTAACGCCAGCATGGCCCCAGACCATACCGGCGGCAAAAACAATTCACGCCTCGTCATTGCGGGGCGTTGCGTATGCCAGGCCTTCACAAAGGATGGGAGCAAAAGAGCGGCAGCACCCAGTAAACGGTATGCGGCCAAGGTAATAGGGGGAATTTGCGATAATCGAATAAATATCGCCGACGTAGAACAGGCTATAATCCCAAACACTAATACCAACAACGACCATAACACAAGCATTGCCTCCTAAAAGAATCCAATCATTCATTTTTCGCTGCACAATTTGGGTAATTCAAGCACCTTCAGGATCAGTTTGATTGCTGTACTTCACTGGTCTCAACTAAAACAATTTGCAGCCGAATCTTATCCACCAATTCGACGAGGACGGTTTCCTTCGTCACAAACCGCACGATCCCATAACAGTGCTGATCAAAGGTATCATAGATCCGACCGGCGCTATGGCAACCCCGGGGGACCGTAGTCGTACTGTTGGCTACAAAACCAACTTGACCTACGGGCTTTAGCTCCACCCGAATCGCTTCATCATCAAAGGTATTGTTGGGTTCTTTGACCAATTTAACGATTTGCTCAGGTTTAAAAATCTTCCGTCCGTAGAATTGGCCAAAACCCACTACCGCAATATATCTTTCTTTCAATCCCTTTGTCCCCCTTTCTCTAGCTCTTCGTTTCTATTTTACCATAGGAAAAGGACCTACAGTAGTAGTTTTCTTCCGGTACTCTGTGATCAAATCCTGATAACGCTCCACTACTTCAGTGACAATTTGCTCCCAATGGCGGTAGACCGTTTGCTGTGCCTGCTTACCAACGGCCACCAACTGCTGGGGATTCTCCAGAATCGCTTTGATCCTCTGCGCTAAACTTTCGGTATCGTTTTCAATCAGAAAGCCGTTAAAATTATCAATGATCCCTTCCGCACTATTCGAACCGGCCACAACTACCGCCGGGCAATTCGCGGCCGCCGCCTCTTGGATCACGATGGGAGCATTATCATAAACAGAAGGGAAAAGGAAAAGATCAGCCCGGGCGTAAAGGGATTTCATTAATTCACGGTCGAGGACACTACCCATAAAGATGACCTGATTTTCAAGGTCAAGTTCCTTGACAAGATCCTTCATTCCCTGGGCGGCGTAACCCGTTCCCACAAAAACCATGCGGAAAGCGACTCCCCATTGTTGTAATCGCTTTAGTCCTTCAATCAGCAAGCGAACATTTTTTTGCCAAATGTGTTGACCGACAAAGAGAAAAACCGTTTCGGTAGGGGCAAGACCCAATTGTTCGTTAATCTCCACCCGACGTTGCTCCATATTATGCGGAGGAAGAAACTCGGTACCATTCGCCACTACTTCTACATTCCCTTGGTAGCCGTAATCCCGCAAAGTCTGCGCCGTTCCCTTACTAACTGTCCAAACCGCGTCAACCTGGGCGAAAAACTTCATCACTTGCCCGACGCCAAAACGGGCGAGGGAGTCTGCTTTGACCACTGTTTTAAAATCATCATAGAATTTAGAATGAAAGGTGGCAACGATGGGGATCTTCTTTTGCCGAGCAACCTTCAGCGCCAGCTGCCCAGCGGAGAAAGGAGAATGGGTATGAACCAAGTCAAAAGGGATCTCCTTGAGTATGCGGTGTACTTTCAAGTCAACCTGGGGACAACCCAACCGGTAGGGTGGTCGGAAAAACAATGGTAATGAGTTGTAACGGAGCACGGGAAAAGAGTCAGCATCTTGGTAACCGGGATACTCCGGGGTAACCACATAACACTGGCCGTATTTTTTATGTAACCAGTAAGCATAGTTTCTAGTTACATTCGCTACCCCATCCATCACCGGCGGATAAGAATCATTAAACTGTCCAATCACTAGTTGCTCTTCCATCAATTTCTCCTCCCCTACTCTCAGGTCTAAGACCGCTGTCGTGAACGCCTAAGCCAATAAAAAAAGCCAAGCGTAAGCAGAAACTATATTCCTAATTATAACGTAAAAAACGGTAAACTCAATCCGTTTTAAAGGAATATTCATTTTTGCCTCTTCACACTTGACTTGGGGATAAATCTTTTTACTTAGAAAATAGCCCATGTTGTTCACTTAGCAAGGAAAAGTAGTCGGCGTGAACAACTCAAATTTTAGCGCCGTTAGGGCTTGTCGACTCAGCTGGCTTTAATTTTCTTCACTTCGTTGCGCGGGCGGTAGCCAGCGTGAGCGACTACCTTGTTAAAGCAGCGCGGCTGCTTCCTGGTCAAGAACTAGGGTCACCGCCGGATGGGTTTGGAGGAAAGAGGATGGACATTCCGTCGTCACCAATCCATTTACCGTCTTTTTGATGGCTTCCGCTTTGCTCCGACCACTGGCGATCAACAAAATCCGACGGGCCTTGAGGATTGTCCCCATTCCCATGGTCACCGCCTGTCGGGGCACCTCTTCGGCCGAAGCGAAAAATCGGCTGTTGACTTGGATTGTTTCCGCCGTTAAGTCTACCAAATGGGTTTGAGCGTGTAAAAAGGGATGGGGTTCATTGAAGCCAATATGTCCATTAACGCCGATTCCTAAAACTTGGAGGTCGATCCCACCTACTTGGGAAATCATTGTTTCATAGGCGTCGCATTCGGCTTTCACCGCATCCGCGTTTCCCTTTGGAAGGTGGATGTTTTCCGGTTTGACATTAATCTGTTTAAACAAATGATCATTCATGAAATAGTGATAGCTTTGGGGATGATCCGGCGCTAAAGGATAATACTCATCCAAATTGATCGTCCTTACCGCGGAAAAATCTAGTTCACCCCGTTGATACATGGCAATCAGTTCCCGGTATAACCCTAAAGGAGTACTCCCAGTCGCTAAGCCCAAAACACTATTGGGTTTAAGCATTACCTGAGCGGCGACCATTAAAGCCGCTTTTTTGCTGATTTCTTCGTAGTCTTTTCCAATCAGAATTCGCATCCTTATTCAGTCCCCTTTTTAGCGCCAATTTATTTTCTAAAAAATGTCTTTCGCTAGTTTATGGTGAATTCCTGCTTTTGAATCTAAACCTGCCACTTTTCTGGTGTGAGCGACTAGCTTAACCTTTAACGGCACCGGCGGAAACTCCTTCGGTGATTTTATTCCTGAAGGCTAGGTAAAACAGGAGCAAAGGCAGCAAGCCGATGACTAAAGCGGCGAACTGTTTTCCGTAATCCGAAGTCAAGGCGCTGGAAAACTTCATAATACCGACCGGTAAAGATTTCAAAGATTCTCTGGAAACAATGATATTGATCAGCATAAATTCATTCCAAACTGACAAGACATTTAAGATCGACAGGGTGGAAATGACCGGCTTCGCCATGGGAAAGACAATCCGACCAAATATTTTAAAATAACCGGCCCCGTCAATACGGGCTGATTCGATGATTGAATCGTGAATGCTTTTCACATATTCGGTACATAGATATACTCCGATCGGTAATCCCAAACCAATATAGGGAATTAGCACTCCCAGACGGGTGTCCAGCAAATCGACTAGGTTCGCCATTAAAAAGAGGGGAACCATAATTGACTGGACGGTCAGCAAGATCCCGATGACAAAACTACCATAGAGAAAGGGGGTAGCTTTGGATTTAATCTTCGCAAAGGCAAATGCGGCTGTCATGGAGAAAAGGACCACCGCGATTGTGGAAATAGTGGTATAAAAGACGCTATTCAAAACCAAGGTGCCCATATTCCCAATTTCCCAGGCAAAAACATAGTTTTTGAAAAACCAGTTGACCGGAAGTCCCAACCGATTCATCTGAAACTCCTGGGTTGTTTTGAACGAGCTTAAAGCCAGCCACACCAAGGGCATGATGGATAAAACGGAAAATAGAGTAAGCACAACGCCAAAGAAGAGACGGGAAAACAAACCAACTTCACTTGACTTCAAGTAGCTTTTACGCCGCTTATTTTTCTTCGACGGATCAACAATCGTCTGCTGAACCATGTTCATTCTTCTCTCCCTCCAAATCTCTTCTCCACAAGCTTTGTGATAATAATCAAGAGGAAACTAAAGGCCATCATAAAAGTGGAGACGGCATTAGCTAAGGGATAATTCGGCGCTCCCCGAAAAGCGGTATCATACATATAAAGCGCTAAAACCGATGTTCTACGCGCCGGGTTTCCACCGGTCATCGCATAAATCAGATCAAAGCTCTTTAGGGATCCGGATATTGCCAAGATCGCCGAAGTGACAATTACTCCGGAAAGCGCCGGCAAAATCACATACCTCAGCGTCTGCCCTTCAGTGGCTCCATCAATTCTCGCCGCTTCCAGCACTTGTTGATCGATCTTTTGGAGGTTAGCCAGGAAAATAATAAAATAAGTTCCGGTATACATCCAAAGCATCACCAAAAGAACCGGGATAATTGCCGTCCGCGGGTTTGATAAGAGGTTGTTTTCCCAGCCCGGGATGGACCGCTGCATTAGCTCGGTAACCGGTCCGTAGGGTGAGAAAATGGTTTGCCATAAAATTCCCACAATGACTGAAGAGATGACACAGGGTAAATAAATTATGGTCTGAAAAAAACCCTTCGCCCGTACCCGCCCACGATTTATGGCATAAGCCAGCACAAAACCGAGGGGAATCTGGCCGAACACGGAAATCAAGACAATAAAAACGTTGTTTTTTAAAGAAATCCAGAAATATTTATCATTCCACATTCTGCTGTAGTTTGAGAAACCGATAAGTTTCACCGGTGTCGATCCGCCAAAAATCTGGCCGCCGGAGTAATCGCTCACACTCATCCAGATGGAGAAGACCATTGGAAAGGCGACTACAGCAAAATAGAGCAGGACTGCAGGCAAGACCAGTAAAAGGTAGGCACGGCGTTCTTCTTTTCTGGTGCGAAGCATTTTCATTTTATTACCTCCCACAATAAAATAGGCTGGGGATAATGGCGTAACGTGCTATACCCCTTGGCGGTTAAACCAACTTGGGTAAAACGCAATAACTTAGAACTAATCATAATTAACGGGGAAGAGGCTTTGCTGGCCGGGTCTAACCCGACCCGCAAAGCCTCTTTATGCAACTAATTTACCTTACTTCTTGGCCCGCCGGTTGTAGGCGTCTTGAACATTCTTCGCAACTTCTGCGGGAGTGGCAAGTCCAAGGCCGATTTCCTGTAAGCCGATGTTAATCGGGATACAGATTTCCGGCGCCAGGACATTATCCAATACTGCTGTCCCACCAATGCGGCCATAGAATCCGGCTCTTTCATTGGCCAATGGCTCTAATTTATCACTAGTTACGCCTTTCCTGGTCGGGAAAGCCGCGCCGGTCTCGAGCCTTACTTTTTGAACTTCAGCCGAGTTCAACCACTCAATCAGACGCCAAGCCGCTTTTTCTTCCCGAGAGTTTTTCTTCACGGCCGCGCTCATCGCGTAACCAACCGCGGGCGTAATTGAAGAGGTGTTATGGTTAATCTCACCTGGGATGGCTGGGAAAACGGTTATTTCCACCTTCTCTTGTTGCGCGGGTGATAGTAACGACTGCCCGGTCGTGGGATCCAGTAAGAAAGCCCCTGCTTTCCAGTCGCCATCGATCATAAACGGTGCTCGCCCGGCGGCAAATAAAGCAGCAACTTCACCATAGGGAGTCTGCATGGCGTTACGGTTAATGACGCCGTCTTTGAAGAGTTGTTCATAGAATTTAAGGGAATCAACAAAAACCTTATCGGTAAATTTGGCTTTTCCGTCGGCAAAATCCTGCAACTTTTCGTCGCCGACGAGCCGACCGAAGATCATGCTGTAGAGGACAGATTGCATAACCCAATCATCTTGAGCGCCTACGAGAATACAATCTTTTCCGGCTGCCTTTAATGGAGCAACCATCGCTTTCAGTTCTTCATATGTTTTAGGCATCTTGAGATTTAATTCTTCCAACAAGGCGTGATTTACGAACAATGCGTGGGAAGCGGTCAGTCCGATCGGCACCATCGCCAAATAACCACCGGCTTGGGGCTCAAGAGCTGCATCAATGAAATTTTCACGGTCTTTACCCAACAGCGGAGTAATATCCTTCAACAGTTTCTTCTCATGGAGAGTAGCAGAACGGCCACCGGGCCAAACATAAATTACCTCGGGGAGTTTCCCCGCCGCGGCGTAAGCTTCGGTTTTATTATGGAAAGGCTCATTAAACTGGTCTTCTCTAATCACAAGGATATCCGGATTGTCAGCCTCAAACTTCTGCCAGACCTCAACCAATTCCCTGGAAGTACCTGGAGCACTCGCATCCAAGTAGTTGAGCACCCGGATCGTAACCTTTTCCGCCGCAAACGCGGAAAGGGACAACACTGAGATTGCCAAGACGGTAAAAAGGACTACCCGCATTTTCGATTTCCGAAGAGTCATTTACAAAGACCTCCTTAATAAGTTTAGTTCAACCCATTTGTCAGATCTAAGATGGATAAGACATCTGGCTCCTTTTTGAATTCTCCGGAGTAGAACCACCCCCTTCTCCCCTGGGTAGGGCTTTTTGCGAACGCAAAAAGCTTTCGTAATTGTTTACGGAAATTTCCGATAAATTCATACCCCAATCTTTCTTTCAATATGAAATTAAGTAGCGAAAAAAAGATTGTTTTATTTAATCTAATTTTTACAGTTTTATAGTAACACATTAAATTTTGACTGTCAATAGCAAACAAGTCTACTTTTGAATTAAGCAGTGCCATAATTATAAAACCGCAAGCTTAAGCCGACTATTGTTTCGATAAAACACTACTGATCGGGGATCTTTTCTGTATCTTGACATTTTCAAGTGATCATAGTAAGCTTTAAGTGATTTAATTTCATAATGAAAAGAAGGGAGCGGTAATGAGTAAAGATAGGAAAGGCTTAAATAGTACTAGTCTAATTAGATCTTACAATGTGGTTTCCGTCCTCCAGACCATTTATCGAGAAGGCGCTTGTTCCCGCACCAAACTGGCGGAAATGACCAAAATGAGCCCAGCTACGGTTACGAGAATTATCAGTGAGCTCTTGGCCCAGGGCATCATCACCGAACACGGGATCGGTGAATCAAGTGGCGGACGTAAACCCATTCTTTTAAAACTTAGTTACGATAAACTTTACATTGCCGGGATCCAAATCCGCCGAGATCAAGTAGCATTAGGGATCTCCGACTTAAAAGGAACTCTAATGTGTAAAAATAGTTACTCCCCCTTTTCCCTTGAACCGGACGCACTGCTCCGGGAGTTGGTCCAAGAATTTGAAAGTCTGGTGCAAAAATCAAAGGTGAAAAAGGAGCATCTACTCGGGGTCGGGGTGGCAATTTCCGGAATTGTCGAAAGTGAACACGGCATCTTATTACAATCAATCAACCTTGGTTGGCGAGATGTGAACATTGCGGAGATTCTCGAAAGTGATCTGGATTTCCCGATCGTGGTAGAAAATGACGCGAATGCGGCAGCCCTCGCCGAATTATGGTTTGGCGGGGCCAAAGATGTCCGGAATTTTCTCTTTCTAAAAACCAGCGCCGGGGTGGGCGCAGGCATTATTTACGACCGAAAATTATTAACCGGACCCCGGGGAATGGCGGGAGAAATCGGACATATTCCGCTGCACAAAAATGGACGTCCCTGCCGTTGCGGTCAGCAAGGCTGTCTTGAAACATACCTGTATCTACCTGATGTGCTTAAACGTTACCAAGCCGAAGCGGGTAAAGAACTTCGGGATTGCGCTGACCTCTATACTGAGGCCGATCACGGCGACCCGGTCGCGGCGGCGATCCTTGAAGAAGTGGTCGAGACCCTTTCCATTGCGGTTTCCCTCGGTGGCGGCCTCCTTGATCTTGATATGGTAGTAATCGGCGGCGAATGGGCTAATGGCAGCGAGTTATTGATCAAGCGCCTTGAACACCATTTCAAGTTGGTTTTGGAGCGGAGCGGTTTGAAGAAAAACTTCGCGGTTACCTACTCCTCCTTAGGTGAAGACTCAGATCTTCTGGGAGCAGTCGGCCTATTTACCCAAAAGTGGTTTAGTCTACCAATTTAGGCACGGAAAAATACAGTTTTAACCCAGCGACCTTGCATTGTACGGAATGACAGATGCCCAAAGCGAAATGGCAAAAGGAGTGAAAAGCATGATTAAATTTGGAACCGGCGGTTGGCGCGCACTCATCGGCGAAGACTTCACCAAAGAAAACGTCTGCCTTTTAGCACAGGGGATTGCGAATTTGATGAAATTACCATCCCCGGGAGCACCAGAGCGGGAGCTTGCTTTTGTCCTCGGCTATGACCGGAGATTCTTATCGGATAAAGCTGCCAAGTGGATGGCGGAGGTCTTGGCCGGAAATGGGATTAAAGTATATTTTATCGAGCGGGTGTCCCCTACGCCTCTGGTCATGTATACGGTCAAAGAACTAAAGACCCCCTACGGCGCTACCATCACCGCCAGCCATAATCCGGCCGATTATAACGGGATCAAACTTTTTACCGAAGGTGGCCGCGACGCCAAGGAAGAAATCACCACCCTCCTGGAAACCCTGGTCGCCAAGGTTGAACCGGCGGCCGTCCGGAGCCTTGATTTCGAGGAAGCCAAACAACAGGGTCGGATCGAACTGATTGATCCGGTGAACGATTATATTGATACGATTTTAGGGATGATTGACACCGCAGCGATCAAAAAAAGAAAGCTCCGCGTCGTGCTTGATCCGATGTACGGTGTCGCCAAAACCTCTTTACAGACCATCCTTGTTACGACCCGTTGCGAGGTCATGGTCATCCATGACCGCCACGATACTTTATTCGGCGGCCGCCTACCCGCCCCGACCACCCACACCCTCCATCGCTTAAGTAATACCGTAGTCGAAAACGGATATGAACTGGGCATCGGTACTGATGGTGATGCGGACCGGATCGGGATCATTAATGAACAGGGTATCTTTATTTCACCCAACGAAATCCTCGCTTTACTCTATTATTATTTATTACGTTACAAGGGTTGGACCGGCGGCGTGGTCCGCAATCTCTCCACTACCCACCTTCTGGATGTAATCGCTCGTGACTTCGGCGAAGAGTGTTACGAGGTTCCGGTCGGCTTTAAGCATATCAGCGCCAAAATGGAAGAAACAAACGCGTTAATTGGCGGGGAAAGTAGCGGTGGATTAACCATTCGCGGTCATATCTCCGGCAAGGACGGCATTTTTGCCGCCAGTCTCCTCATCGAGGCCCTCAGCATCACCGGTAAAAACTTGTCAGAACTGTTAGCGGAAATCCGTACTAAATATGGGACCTATTATATGGTGGAAAAAAACATTGCTTTCCCTCCGGAACAAAAAGCCACCCTCATGGAGAAGATTTCCGATCAAAGCAAGGGTCCGGATTTTGGGTTTAAGGTTCTTCGCCGCAGCGAGCTGGATGGCGTAAAATTCTACTTTGAACATGACCGTTGGCTAAATGTCAGATTTTCCGGGACAGAACCGCTTTTACGGATCTATGCCGAGGCCGAACAGGAAAAAGCGGCCACCGCCCTCTGTAACACGATGGCCGCTTATTTGGAACTTTAATGATAAAGGGGAAATAAAACATGCATTACGGATTCTTTGATGATCAAAACCGCGAATACGTAATCGAACGCCCAGATACTCCGGTTTCCTGGACGAACTATTTAGGCGTTAAAGACCTTTGTACCGTCATCTCCAATAATGCCGGCGGTTATTCTTTCTATCGCCAAGCACAGCACCACCGGATCACCCGTTTCCGGCCGAACGCTGTTCCACTCGACCGCCCCGGTCACTACGTCTACCTCCGGGATGATGAAACGGGAGAATACTGGTCGCTTTCCTGGCAACCGGTGGGACTTAATCTAACGAAAGCTACTTATCAATGTCGGCACGGTCTTTCCTATTCGAAGTTCTCCAGCAAATATCAGGGCATCACCGGTGAACAACTGCTGTTCATCCCGGTTGATGATGAGGTAGAGCTTTGGGATGTAAAAATCAAAAACAACACCGATCGGGCCCGTCGGTTAAGTGTCTTTTCTTATCTGGAGTTCTCCTTCCATCATGTTGATATTGACAACCAAAACTTCCAAATGAGCCTCTACGCCAGCGGTTCCAGTTATCAAGATGGGATTATTGAATACGATTTCTTCTATGAACCCTGGACTTACCATTACTTTACCGCCAATTTTGAACCCGACAGCTATGATGGGTTGCGTGATCGCTTTCTTGGCCCCTATCGGACTGAATCCAACCCCATCGCCGTGGAAAAGGGACACTGTTCGAACAGCAGCGAGTTAGGGGGGAATCATTGCGCGGCCTTGCACAAGGCCTTGACCCTCGCACCCGGTGAAGAAAAACGCCTGATCTTTATGTTAGGCGTTGGCGACCGGGCAAACGGTTGTAAGATGCGGGCGAAATATTCCGACTTTGCCAATGTGGACCACGCTTTTGCGGAATTAAAAGCATACTGGCACGATAAACTGGAGAATTTGCAATGCCGTACTCCCCATGGGGGCTTTAATACAATGATCAACACCTGGAACCCTTACCAGGCGGAAACTTGTGTCGTCTGGTCCCGGTTTGCCTCTTTTATCGAAGTCGGGGGCCGCTCGGGACTGGGGTACCGGGATACGGCGCAGGACATTATGAGCGTACCCCATACCAATCCAGCGAAAGTTCGCCAGCGGATCGTGGAACTTTTACGAGCCCAGGTGAGCAGTGGATATGGCTTACACCTTTTCGAACCGGAGCACTTTGACCCCAATCGTCCCCCGGCGCCAAAATTCCAATCCCCTACCGTGGTGCCGGAACCGGAGACGGGCAGTCTTGTTCATGGCCTTGAGGACACCTGTTCCGATGATCACCTCTGGCTGGTTCCTTCCGTCTGTCAATATGTTAAAGAAACCGGCGATCATGCTTTTTTTGCGGAGCGCATCCCTTTTGCCGATGAGGGCGAGGCCACAGTCTACGAACACCTGAAAAAAGCACTGGATTTCTCCGCCGAACAAGTAGGTCCGAACGGAATCTGTAAGGGGCTGCGTGCCGATTGGAATGACTGTCTTAACCTCGGCGGGGGTGAAAGCGCCATGGTTACTTTCTTGCATTACTGGGCATTACAAGCTTTTATTGAGGCCGCCGCTTTCTTGGAACGCCATGATGATGTGGAAAAATACTCGGCTTTGGCAGAAAAAGTCCGCCGTATTGCCGAAACTAACCTTTGGGATGGCCAGTGGTACATCCGAGGCATAACAGCCAAAGGAGCTAAGATCGGCTCCCATGCCAATGCCGAAGGTAAGGTACATCTGGAATCCAATGCCCTGGCTGTCCTGTCCGGGGCAGCTTCTGAGGAGCGGGGCCGTGCCTGTATGGACGCAGTGGACCGGTACCTCTCCTCTGAGTGGGGCCTGCATCTGGTTTGGCCGGCCTACACGACGCCTGATGATGATGTAGGGTTTGTGACCCGGGTTTATCCGGGCATTAAAGAGAATGCGGCCATCTTCAGCCACCCTAACCCGTGGGCGATCATCGCCGAATGCCGCCTGGGCCGCGGGAACCGGGCCATGAAATTTTATGACGCCCTCCTCCCCTATAATCAGAACAACCAGATCGAAATTCGCGAAGCGGAACCCTATTCCTACTGTCAGTTTATCATGGGCCGTGACCACACCGCCTTTGGCCGTGCCCGTCACCCCTGGTTGACAGGGAGCGCCGGTTGGATGTATACCACCGCCACCCAATGGATCTTGGGAATCCGTCTGACTTTTTCCGGTTTAATCATCGACCCCTGCATCCCGGAAGACTGGGCTGAATTCCAAGTCACCAGAGCATGGCGGGGCGCCACCTACCATATTACCGTGGAAAATCCCCACCGGGTCCAGAAGGGCGTAAAAACAGTCACCCTAAATGGCGTCCCGCTGCAAGGGGCCATCCCCCCACAAGCGCCGGGTAGCACCTGCAAAGTTGTGGCGATCATGGGCTAAGGAGGGGCCGAATGGTCGTCGACACCACTGCCGATCTAGTTTATACTATAATAGAGAATAAATATTACCACTGAAGCAAGCTCAGGAGGATAAAACATGACAAAGAATATAGCTCGGCAGACCACTACGTTTTCCGGCGCGCGCAATCAGGTCAGTTTCCGCGTCCGCTACGCTGAAACCGACGCCATGGGAATCGTTCACCATTCCCGCTACCTTCCGTGGATGGAACTAGGGCGTACAGAATTCCTACGCCAATACGGCTTTTCCTATCGGGAATGCGAAGAAGCAGGATATCTCTTTCCCCTCCTTACCGTCTCCTGCCACTACCATGCCCCGGCCAAATATGATGACTTGGTTACGGTAGAGACCGCCCTGAAAGCAATCCGCTCGCCTTATCTTGAATTTACTTATAAAATTACCCGCGAACCCGACGGTCTCCTCCTGGTTAGTGGAGAAACCAAGCAGATTTGTACCACCAAAGACGGAAAACCCCGTCGTGAGCTTGTTAAGCGCATGGAGAAATTCTTTTCCGGCCAGGACTAAAGCAGCCCGTCCATGCTGGGCGCATCTTAAAAAGCACACCGGAGCTAAGCTCCGGTGTGCTTTTTATTTAGTTGAAAAAATCAATCTCCGTGAAGTCGATTTCCCGCTCAAGTTCAGGCGCTTTGATAATTTGGGCCTGATTAAACGGCCAATAGATCATCACTGCGCGACCAACCACATTTTCTAAGGGTACAAAATCCACATTACGTTTGTCGCGGCTGTCCATACTCCGGTTCCGGTTATCACCCATCACAAAAACCGTCCCCTCCGGGATGTGGGTAAACGGAAAATCGTCATCCATAGCTTCTTTAATATAAGGTTCACTAACGGTTAAGCTATTAATCCGTAACTTCCCATTGGTAACTTGGAGGTTCTGCCCTTCTGTTGCCACCACCCGTTTGACAAACTTCTTGGTCGGGTCCTTTGGTTTAATCACCACAATCTCACCGGGTTCCGGCGCACGAAAACGATAGGTAAGCTTATCCACGATTAGCCGTTCACCTTCATACAAGTTAGGTTCCATGGACTTACCCTCAACTTTATAGGTTTGAAATAAAAAGACCATAATGAAAAGGGCAGTCAGAACCGAACCGGCAATCGATTCGATCCATTCCCTGGTTTCTGATTTGTGAAATTCCAATGGAATAACCTCCTATCAATATCTGTTATGTTATGACGTTTAAGTTAAAATAAAGTTCCAGCTTCACTCAGCAAGTTCGGCCAAGCGGGCACAGACCTTTGCATAATCAGTTTCGAGCGCGGCCAGTTTCTTGCGTTCCTTTTCAACGACGGCAGGTGGCGCTTTGGCCACAAACTGTTCGTTCGCCAGTTTCCCGGTCAGCCTGTTCCTCTCCTCTTCTAAAGTTACTTGTTCCTTCTGCAACCTCTTAAGCTCCAATTCTAAATCGACCATCCCCGCCAGGGGCAGATAAATTTCAACCCCTTCCACCACGGCAGTCATGGCTTTCCCGGGTTTAGCGGCGTCACTGTCTTGCACATCCATCTTACTTAGTCCCGCTAAAGTTTGCAAGTACAAACTATTCTCCGCCAAAATATTCCGTTGATCGGCGGCTGCTAAAAAGATTGCTTCCACTTTCCGCCCCGGATCGACGCCGGCTTCCGCCCGGATATTCCGGATCGCACGGGTGAGATTCATAATCAAACCCATTTCTGCTTCCGCCTTCTCGTTAACCAATTGCGCATCGGGGAGCGGCCACGCCGCCAGCATTAAGGTTTCCCCTCGGTGGGGTAAAGCCTGCCAAATTTCTTCCGTAATAAAGGGCATATAAGGATGGAGGAGCGTCATCAACTGGCGAAGGACAATAACCAGTACCGTTTGGGTTGTCCGCCTTGCCGCCCCCTCCAAACGCAGCGCTGGTTTGGCCATCTCGATATACCAATCACAAAACTCACTCCAGATCACATCATAGAGCTGATTGGCAAAACCCCCTAGATCATACCGTTTAATCATCCCTTCCGCCTCAGCGGTTAACCGCTGGAGGCGGGATAAAATATAGCGGTCCGCCAAGGAAAGGGTGGAAAGATCCAGCTCCTCCTCGCCTTCCGGATAGTCCTCCAGGTTCATCAGGACAAAACGGGCGGCATTCCAGATCTTATTCGAGAAATTCCGGACCCCATCGATCTTTTCCATCTGAAACCGCTGATCCTGTCCGAGCGTCGTGCCGGTCGCCAGCGTAAAGCGTAAGGTATCCGCCCCGTATTTCTCAATCACGTCCAATGGGTCGATGTTTGTCTCCGGCCGTGATTTACTCATCTTCTTTCCGTACTGATCAAGGACCAAACCATGGATCAATACTTCATGAAAGGGTTTCTCCGCCATAAACTCGAGTCCCATAAAGACCATCCGGGCGACCCAGAAAAAGATAATATCACGGGCGGTCACCAACACCGCCGTCGGATAAAAATGTTTGAGTTCAGGGGTTTCATCGGGCCAACCCATGGTGGAAAAAGGCCATAAAGCCGAAGAAAACCAGGTGTCCAGAACATCCGGATCCTGTTCAAGATTGGCGTGACCACACTTGGTACAAACTTTGGGTTCTTCCCGCGCCGCAATCTCGGCACCACAATCCTGACAATACCAAATCGGAATGCGGTGTCCCCACCAGAGTTGCCTGGAGATACACCAATCCCGGATATTCTCCATCCAATTCAAATAGATCTTGGTAAAACGCTCGGGAACAAAACGGATCTCCCCGTCTTGTACTGCTTTAATAGCCGGTTCGGCTAGGGGTTTCATCTTGACAAACCATTGTTTAGAGATCAGCGGTTCAATCACCGTACTACAGCGGTAACAAGTACCAACCGCATGGGACAAGGGCTCCTCCAGCGCAAGATAACCGCTGGCTTTTAGCTCCGTAAGGACTTGCTTACGGCATTCATCCCGGGTGAGTCCGGCAAACTTCCCAGCCGCAGCGGTCATCCGTCCGTCGAAACCAACGACAGTGATCTGGGGTAAATCATGTCTTAAACCAGTCTCAAAATCATTGATATCATGGGCAGGCGTGATTTTCACCGCCCCAGTGCCAAATTCCGGATCAACCATCGTGTCGGCGATGATCGGAATCTCCCGGTTAACCAAGGGTAAAATCACTTTTTCCCCAACCAAGTGCCGGTAGCGCTCATCATCAGGGTGAACCGCAACCGCCGTATCACCCAGCATCGTCTCCGGACGGGTGGTTGCTACCTGTATATAGCCTTCTCCCTTCACCAATGGATAGCGAAGATGCCACAGGCGACTGTTTTGGTCCTCATGTTCCACTTCCACGTCGGAAAGGGTGGTCGCACACTTCGGACACCAGTTAATCAGATAACTGCCCCGGTAAATCAGGCCTTTTTCATAAAGGCGGATAAAGACTTCCCGCACCGCGCGGGAACAACCTTCGTCCATCGTGAAACGTTCCCGCTGCCAATCACAGGAAGAGCCTAGTTCCTTTAGTTGATGAATAATGGTGCCGCCGTATTCATGCTTCCACTGCCAAACCCGTTCTAAAAACTTCTCCCGCCCCACTTCATGCCGGTTAGTCCCTTCCTTCGCCAGCTCTTCTTCCACCTTGACCTGGGTGGCAATCCCGGCATGGTCGGTTCCGGGAATCCACATGACATTATCACCTTTCATCCGGTGATAACGGACGAGAATATCTTGCAGCGTGTTGTTTAACGCGTGTCCCAGGTGTAGTTTACCGGTGACATTCGGCGGAGGAATCACCACGGCATAGGGTTGCTGTGCTAAATCTACCTCCGCATGGAAGTAGTTGTGCTCCAGCCAGAATCGGTACCATTTACCTTCCACCATCCCCGGATCATAAGTCTTTGGTAACAGTTGAGTCATGTAAAATTCCTCCCCTTTAGATCTTTAAATATAAAAAACCTTTCATCCTTAAGGACGAAAGGTTTAGTTTCGTGGTACCACCTTAGTTCCCCTGCCAAAAAACAGAGGCGCTCACACAGCGTTAACGGGCTGACCCGTTTCGGTTTACTCGCAGGCACCTAGCGTCTTTTCAACCGAAGAACTCCCGGACGACCTTCACCGCGGCGGGCCGTGGGGTTTTCCAGCCTCCGAACCCCTTCTCTGTCGGCCTTGGACGGTTACTCCTTCCGTTCATCGTTTTGCGGAAAGATCTTTTTACTATCTTACCCGTTCTCTCTTAAACTTGTCAAGAGTTATACTGCTTTTTCATCTCCGCCAAACCCCAATTGGGTACCTTGTCACTTTGCCCTGCGGTCCCAAAGGCTTCCATCCGCTTCTTGACCTCGGCGGCAATCGCTGCCCGCGCCACCGTATTATATTCTCTGGGATCAAAGGCTTTCGGCTCGTCCACAAAGAATTTGCGGATCGCCCCGGTGGCCGCTAAACGGATATCAGTATCCACGTTGATTTTATTCATCCCACAGGCAATTGCTTTCTGGAGAGCCGAAATCGGCACCCCTTGCGCCGTCGCCATACTCCCGCCATACTTGTTGACAATGTCCAACAATTCCTGGGGCACACTGGAGGAACCATGGGAGACCAAGTAAGTATCGGGTAATAATTGCCTGATCTTTTCAATAATATCAAAGGCTAATTTCGGTTCGCTTTTAAATTTATAAGCCCCGTGGGAGGTGCCGATGGAGATTGCCAGCGCGTCAACGCCGGTTCTTTCGACAAACTCCACTGCTTGGTCCGGATCAGTCAGGTGGGTTTGTCCAGAACCAACCCCGTCTTCAATCCCACCAAGTGTCCCTAATTCTCCCTCGACGGAAACCCCGAGGTCATGGGCATATTTTACTACTTCCGCCGTGACTTTAACGTTATATTCAAAGGTGGAAGGAGTTTTGGAGTCTTCCATTAACGAACCGTCGATCATCACCGAGGTAAAGCCCAAATTGATCGCGCGCTTAACGGTTTCAAAACTATTACCATGGTCCAGATGAATAGCTAAGGGAATCTCCGGATTCAGTTCGGCGCCAGCTTTGATAATATTCGCTAAGTACAGATCCTGCGCATATTTTAAAGCCCCTCTACTCACTTGCACAATGACTGGAGATTTGGTCTCCTGCGCCGCCGTCATAATCCCCTGCATCTGTTCCATATTATTGACATTATAAGCGCCAATGGCATAAGGTTTTCCCTGCTTAAAGGCCTGCAGACTGGGTTCCAAAATAGCTTTTGACGTTACGATCATTTGATTTCTCCTCACTTCACAATTTATTCTTACGCCCTGAGCGACTACCAAGACATGGATTTTTAGTCATCATTCTGTGTGAAACAACCACCTTCCTCTCCTACTCTTTCACCGCTTTCGTTCGTTGCTTCACTGTTTACTTCTTCGTCGACTACTTCCATTTCTTCTTTTAGTGATTCTAATGCTTCTAACGCCGCTAATGCCTCTAGTGAGTCCGCTTCCGGCAGATCACCAGTCTCTATAGCATCCAACCGGGTCTGGAGGACGGTAACCGTAGTCTCCAGCCGGTTGAGGCGATATTCGGTGTCACTCTTTAACAGTAAGGTGAAACCCCAGGCGTAAATTAGAAAATACACCAGGAAATCCTCGGGATCAAAACCATCAAAGAAAAAAGCCCAAAGGATCGAAATTGAGGCTACGACTAATAGGATTAGGCCAAAATAATAATTACCATCCCGGTTAAATTTAAAATTAAACTTCACTTTTATCCCCCTACCCTTCCTCAAACCAGACTTCTGCCTTCAATCAGCCGTTAAATCAATCGGTAATTGCTGATTAAGAATCCAGTCATCCACAATGGGTAATTCATCTAAATCTTTCAATCCAAAATATTTAAGAAAACCTTTAGTGCTCCCATAAAGAATGGGACGGCCGGGACCTTCTTTCCGTCCGATTTCTTCAATTAAACCTCTTTCCAGCAAGGTCGAGATGGAACTGTCGACCCGGACACCGCGGATGGTTTCGATTTCTGCCCGCGTAATCGGTTGTCGGTAAGCGATAATCGCCAAAGTCTCTAGTGCGGCCTGGGAGAGCGGGGCCTGACGGGGAACCTTTTTTAGCTTCTCAAGATACTCCGCATGTTCCGGTTTTGTCACAAACTGGTAACCCCCGGCTACTTCTGTTATTTGAATGCCCCGACCCCGGTCATTATATTCGTGAACTAATTCATCTAATAGCCGCCCCACCGTCTCTTCGTTTAATTCGACAATCATACCAAGTTCCTTCACTGAGACCGGTTCGGAAGAAGCAAAGACTAAGGCTTCAAGCACAGCTTTTGCCTGACTCCAATTCACGTTTTCCCCTCCCACCGCGCAATAACAATCTCACCAAAGGTCCTGTCCTGCTCCACAACGACTTTATGCATCCGAATCAGCTCTAGCAAAGCAAGGAAAGAAGTAACGACCGCCTTCCGTGAGCTTAGACCGGCAAACAAAGTACTAAATTTGACCTTTGGCGCCTGGGCCAACCCATCAATGATCTCATCCATCTTATCTTGAATGGAATACTGTTCTTCCGGCATCCCATCCAATTCAACGCGGGGAATCAAACTTTCTAGTAAAGCGCTGAAAGCCTGAACTAAATCCCAGAGGGTAACCCGGTTTACGGGTTCGGCGGCCGCCGCCACCTCCAAATCGGGAAAAGCACCGCCCACCCGTGGAAAGGATTTACTAAATTCCTGCTCTCGATCTTGTAGTTTATTGGCGACTTCCTTTACTTTTTTATACTCAAGCAGTCTTTCCACTAATTCGAAGCGGGGGTCGTCTTCTTCATCCGCTTCCACTTCCGTTTCCACCACCGGGCGCGGCAGAAGCATCCTAGCTTTAATCTGCATCAAAGTAGCCGCCATCAACAGAAAATCAGCCGCCATGTGCAGGTCTAAAAACTCCATCGTCTGCAAGTAAGCTAAAAACTGGTCAGTAACCTCAACAATTGGAATATTATAGATGTCAATCTCCGCCCGTTCAATTAGATGCAGCAGGAGATCCAACGGACCGTTAAACACGGGCAGATTGACCTGATATTGATCGTGTTCACCCATGGTGGGTTCAACTTTTTGCATCGGCGATTTGTAGAAGAGCCAGTTCTAAACTGGCCTGTTCGTTAAGGGGATCGTGGTGGTGTTTGATTAAAGAAACGACCGTGGGGTCAATCCCTAAGCTCTGCGCCATATAAGCGCCCCGATCCGGATGGGAGAGATCAACATAGAGCGCGTGACCTAAACCAGCTTCCCCTCTTTTAGCCCTTTTTTGTCGTAGTTTCGGAAAGAAGCGTCGGATGACGCCGACGATAATCCGATTCCACCAGGCAATCTCCCCTTTTACCTTACCGACGTCATGAAGTAGAGCTGCTTTAATCAAGAGCTTCAGATCAGCTCCCGTGGTGTCGATCTTGTCGGATAAAAGATATCTTCCCACGTTAACAGCGTGTTTTTGGTCGGCATAACTCATCTGATTAAAGAGAAAAAGACCGGCTTCTTCCAGATAGCTTTCTGCTAGTTGGCGATCGTCTTTGCGTAGTTTAAAACGGAAAAGATCTATAACTCTTTGCCAAGCAGCCAAAAGTAACCCTCCTTCTTAAGTACCCCTCCTTCAAGTGGGTCGGGATCACGGGAGTCGGGTTCAAACTCGAAGTCCAGTGATGAGAAAGACCCCAAAGGTCAGGACCAGTGAAAAAACACGATGAAAAGGTTCGTTAAACAGAAATAAAAGGGCAAATAGAATAATGAAACCATAACGTTCGAGGCGCAAATAAAAGAGTAACGCCTGTCCCCGGAGAAAATACCGTACCAGTCTTGACCCATCCAACGGCGGAATAGGGAGTAAGTTAAAAAAGGCTAAACTCAAATTTAAAATCAGTCCGGTATAGAAAAACTGGATCAGAATAATCGTTAGATCCGGATTCAGCCTTAACGGCCAAAATCCCATATTCAGCAGTCTTAATGGGAGCCCAAAAAGAAGCGCCAAAGTGATATTAGCCGCCGGACCAGCCAGCGCTACCAGCATACTCCCTTTCAGCGGATTTCTATAGTAACGTGGATCGATCATGACCGGTTTTGCCCACCCGAAACCAAAACCTCTAATCATCGTCACGAGCAGCATCAACGTGCCAAAGGGATCTAGGTGCGCTAAAGGATTTAGCGATAAACGGCCTTGTATTTTCGGCGTTGGGTCCCCAAGTCGATAAGAAACCATCCCATGGGCAAATTCATGCACAACCAAAGAAAGCAGGATAATCGGTATGTATAAGATCAAAGTGGAAAGTTCTGGCATCAGTTTACCTCCTGCTCACAAACCCTCCGATTATTATAGCATAATTTGGCTACCAGCACCAGTCTAAGAGGAGTACTTCATGGGTTTCGTCTCCGCTTTAACCTTTAAACGCTCCGGAAGAAGGTCATTCTGAACGAGCTGTTCATAGGACTCCCGCTGCACAATCAGTTCAGCTTCTCCTGCGGAAACCAGGACCATCGCCGGACGGGGCAGTCGGTTGTAGTTACTGGCCATCGAATAATTATAAGCTCCGGTCTCGAAAATAGCGCAGAGATCACCGGTCGACGGTGGGGCAATCGGTAAATCCCAGATTAACATATCCCCGGATTCACAGCATTTTCCGGTCACCGTCACCACCTCAGTTAGGGGTTCATTCATTTTATTGGCCAATACCCCCTCATACACCGCCTGGTAGATTGCAATTCGAGGATTATCGGTCATCCCTCCATCCACCGAGAGATAAGTCCGAATCCCGGGAATGGTTTTAATATTACCTACGGTATACAGCGTTGTCCCCGCCGTCCCGACAATGGAACGACCCGGTTCCAACACGAGCTTAGGTAAAGGATATTGCAGCGCCGTCAAGCACTCCCGAGTATAGCGGCCAATTTCGGCAACCGTCTCCCGCAGAGCTTGGGGTTTTTCCTGTTTGTTATAAGCGATTCCCAGTCCGCCCCCGAGATCAAGCACCTGGGCCACAAAACCCGTTTGGGTCCTGACCTTAGCCAAAAAGGCGGCCAAGACGTTTGCCGCCGCCTTAAACGGCGCAACATCAAAAATCTGCGAGCCAATGTGCGAATGGAAACCGACCAGTTTAAGGTGGGGCGAAGCCAGCGCCGATTTTACCGCCGCCATCGTTTCACCATCATGAATTCCCATCCCAAACTTGGAATCTTCCTGTCCGGTCTGGTCGTAGGTATGGGTATGGGCTTCAATTCCAGGCCTTAAGCGAAAAACAACCCGCGGCTTTGTTTTAGTTTCCAGCGCCAACTGGTTCAAGGTCTCCAATTCCATCGAGTTGTCAACCATAATCCACCCGACCCCGTGGCGGAGGGCCATCAATAACTCCGCGGGCGACTTATTATTACCATGGAAATAAATCCGTTCAGCCGGAAAACCGGCCTGTAAAGCAGTGTAAAGCTCCCCGCCGGAAACCACATCTAAACCAAGCCCTTCCTGGTAAATCAAACCACAGATCGCCTGGTTCAATAAGGCTTTACCCGCATATACCACTTCAAAATGGGGGTAAACATTCTTTAGGGCCTCCAAGTAGGTCCGACAATTCAACCTGATCCTTTGCTCATCCAAGACATAAAGGGGAGTGCCGAACGTATGAGCCAGGTTAACCAGATCACACCCACCGATCTCCAAATGTCCTGAGGAGTTTATGACAAATTCCCGTTGAAAATATTCACTGGCGAGCATCTTATTCCTTATTCCTCCTCAACACCAATTCATGGCGATACAAAATAAATAACCACTTGTATACTTTTTCGATTTTACCATCGGTAGTAAACCGAAGTCAAGCGCGCTCAGGTTAAAAAAAGTTTAGGCCTCGAAGCAACTACCTCCGATAAATTCACTTAAGATCGAATTGGAGGGCACCTCTTCTCTCCCCAGCGGCAGAAAGTAGGAGGTAAACTTAAGGAGCCGTTTTGCTTCCGCATGTTCAGGAACATCGGGTGAGATCGCCTTCAGAAGTGGTTCCACATACTGTTTCAGGATCGCCAGTTCATAAATGAGCGCCGAATTAATCATCACATCGGCCTCTTCCTGAAAAGGAAAGATATTCTTCTCCTCTCCCCGCCGTACCGCTGGCCAGAGCCGTAAGGTGGTGAGCGCATCATGGGAGCGAAATTTGTTATCCCGGACGATCCGCCGGATCAAGCGGTTATCGGTCGTTGGGATCCGGTTATGATGATCCATGTTTAATTGAGTTAAGGCGCTGATATAAACCTTAAATTTCCGGTCCTTCGGCACCGATTGGGTTAGTTTTTCGTTCAAGCCATGGATCCCTTCGATCAGAATGGGCTGTTCAGGACTGATCTGAAGGACTTCCCCACGATATTCCCGCTTCCCCGCCATAAAATTAAAGCGGGGAATCTCAACGCTTTCGCCCATAATTAGGTCAGCCAGTTGTTCATTGAAAAGCGCCAAATCGATGGCTTCCAGCGCTTCAAAGTCCGGTTCTCCCTTTTCATCGCGGGGCGTAAAATCCCGACTGACAAAATAGTCGTCCAGCGAAAGAGAGACCGGCCTTACCCCGTTCACCCGGAGTTGGATGGCCAGACGCTGTGTAAACGTGGTCTTTCCGGAAGAAGAAGGCCCGGCAATCATCACCAAACGCACCCGTTCCCGGTCGCGGGTGATTTCATCAGCAATCTGCGCAATCTGCTTTTCCTGGAAAGCTTCCGCCAGACGGATCAATTCGCCACCCTTACCGGCGGTGACCATCCGGTTCAGGGAAGCGATATCGCTAACTTCTAGAATCTGCCCCCACTTTTCGTGCTCATAGAAAGCCTGAGATAGTTTACGTTGTTCCACATAAGGTGGGACTTTCTCCGGGGAGGATTGGGATGGAAAGCGTAGCAGGAAACCGGGGAGATGAAATAATAGCTCAAAATCCCGTAAAAACCCAGTACTGGGTAACATATAGCCGAAGTAATAATCATAATAATCTCCGCAGCGGTAGACCGACATTTCTTTAGATTGCTTATAGGCCAGCAGTTGTACTTTGTCGTTTAGTCCTTCTTCCTGAAAGATCCGGACGGCCTCTTCCAGGGGTAGCTTCCTTTTTTCAATTTTTTCATCAGCCTTAATAATCTCCCCCATTCTCTGCTCAACCAGGCGGAGGTCCTTCTCCATGACATGGCGTCCAATATAGAGTTCTCCATATAAACCCTTACTTAATGAGTACATGATCTTAACCTGACATTGGGGGTAAACTTCTTTGGCGGCGCGGATCATGACCATAGTTAGACTACGGCTGTAGATCCGCACCCCGTCCACGGTAGAGAGATCAACCGGTGTTACCGACGCATCCTCGGTCAAACGAAAGGAGAGCTCACGTAGGTTCTTGCCTACTTTCGCCGCCATGATTTGGGGGTGTGCCTGCCCAGGCCATGCGCCCAACACCTCTTGCACTGTCGTTCCTTTCGGCACAACTTTGGTCTCGCCGCCAATCTGCACTTTAATTGTGTCCATCGTAATCCTCCTTGTAAAGTAAGATCATCTTTATGCTTTCATTCTACCCAAAATGGGCTTTTTGCGTTGCTATTTGATTTGAGGGTTTCGGTACAATATATTGATAGCGCAAAACAAGTCAAACACTATATATTGTACCGAAATTTCTTTAAC
>ENA-UOOK01001215-UOOK01001215.1-fermentation-metagenome-genome-assembly--contig:-NODE-1215-length-34239-cov-28.278610_pt1 | contig 34239 bp, 31 predicted proteins | sample MGYA00245777_ERZ724023 | MGnify/ENA primary metagenome ERZ724023 (study PRJEB28704, sample SAMN03018312) | fermentation metagenome | biome: anthropogenic terrestrial biome; feature: soil...
GAGGCATCGAGTTAGCGACACTGTTCAAACCTTTAAGGTAGGTGAATAAGACATTAGTGGAAGAGTTATAGCCAGTCTTGACGGAAGTAAAGATATCTGAGACTGTGCTAGAATGCATCATAACATGCATCTTATCGTTATATTCAGCAACAAACTGACCACCAAGAGTACCATCGTTTTGATAATCAAACTCAACCTTCTGATTAGCAGTTCCAGTCGAAGAAAGAGAAGGAGCTTTGACATTCATGACGCCATAGACTAAAGGTGACTTTTCATCAGTGACATCAGCGGCAGCTTCACCATCGACAGAAACCAAATTAGTATCATCAGAAGCAGATTTCTTTAAGCTAGCAGTCACATTGACACCAAACTTCTTTAAGTCCGTGTTGAGATTATAGAAGCTCTGCATCAACTGAGCAGCCTTATTGATCTGAGTATAGTTAGCAAGAGAAGCTTCCGATAAGATAGCCGGATCATCAGAAGAACTATAGTTATAGCTATCAAAAGTCATCGTGAAGGTAATGGTCTTAGTAGTAGAAGTAGAAGCATTGCTGACCGTGATTGTCTTAAAGGTGCCATCAGTAGCATCTAAAGCAATCGTGACCGAGCCAATCTTATTAGCTAAGGCCGTCTTACCAAAGACATAAGGAACATCCAAAGTAACATCAATAACTTCCTTATTGGAAGAATCAACCGACATAGTTAAGAAAGAACTTAAAGATGAAATTGAGCCGCTATTTACTAGATTCTTAATATCAGCCTGGAACTCGGAAGAAGTCTCTAATTTTTCAAGGATGGAATCCATATCAGTTAGAGCACTGACACTAGAAGTCTTCGTTCCGCCAACCGTATTGATGACTTCAGCCATCGTGCCGATGTTAGCCTTAGAAATATAGTTCTTGAAGACGGTGTTATTAGCAGTACTCTTTACCGGTGTGCCATTATCATCAGTGGTAGTGGTATAAGCAGTGTTATATCCGAAGTAGAGATTAGTATTCTGATAATTGAGATTGATCTTATGAACAGTCGTGTCATTAGAAGTGGCATTCAAAGATAAATGATAATTGCCATTAGAGACAGCCGTTAAAGCATCAGAGAAGTCAGTGACATTGCTTAAATCAGCATCAATTCTGCCACTAGCCGTAATCAAAGAAGAATCATCCTCAGTAGTAGAAGAGGTTCCGTTAGTATCTTTATATATAAAGGAATAAGAAGCACCAGCCTTCTTGCTCTTTACAATACTAGAAATAGTATTAAAAATCGGAACAACAGGTGAAAGGCTAGGATAGTCAGTATCAGTAATAGTAGGAATAGCAGTAAAGTCTTCAGGAGTAAGCTTAATGTTGGCAGTATAGTCCTGATACTCTAAGCCATTCACTTCAATTGAAGTAAGACCGGTTGTATCATAACTAGCAATCACCGAGATTGTATAATTGCCTAAACCAAAAGCCTGGGCATTCAAAACCAAAGTGAAGTTAGTACCCTCATTGTAAGTAAAGGAATTAATGAAATCCTTATAGTCAGTGACATCGCCAGCTAAGATTTCAGTAAAGGCACACTTACCTAAAACATCAGTAAGCTCATCAGTTATTCCTTCAGCAGTGGAATTGCTAGTCAAAGCTGAAACAGTAGTGAAGATAGAAGAAGTCGCATTAGTTAAATCCTGATAATCGCCTGAATTAACACTAGCATAGTTAGAAGAAGATAAAACTGAGCAGGTTCCAGTTAAACCAATAGCAGCACTGCCAATGTTGATAGTTCCGTTATCGGCTCCAGCTGAAGTAACCGTCTTAATTCCGCAGAGATTGTTGTTAGAATCAGTAGAGATGACAAGATTCAAGTTAGAGACTGTGGTTCCGCTGACTGTGAAGGAAGGAATAGTGACCGTATAGTTATAGCCGCCAGTGGTGGCATTCTTAGTCTCAGACTTAGCTACCGTATTCATAACAGCTAAAGCCTGAGTCTTGATGGAATAAAGATTAATGCTACCTAAAGCCGAAGAGACGTCAGGAATGTTGACACCGACTGCCTTAATTAGACTCATGAAAGAAGCTAAAGTGGTGGGAGCAGAAAGACAATACTTATGAGAACCATAGATTACATAGACAAAACCAGAAGACTCAAAATTCATCTCCAGGGTTTCATCAATAGTTCCACCGCCTGTACCAGAATACTTGACATTAAGCTTAGTATAAAGATTGATATCTAAAGAACTAGAGTTAGTTAAATCGATCTGAAGATCAGAAAAAGTCAAAGTAATAGGATTGATTTCAGCCGTATCTACTGAGACAGTTAGAGGCTGGAATTCTAATTCCTTGCTATTGATGAGATTATTGACCATCTTGGAGAAGTTATTATCTTCATCATTATCATTAGGAAGATCAGGGGTAACCGTATCATCAGAGCCATTATCGTCATTTCCCTGATTATTGACATCGCCGCCATTAGTTTTATCAGTAGCATTCATTGAAAAATAGACAGCAGAACCGCTAGCTCCAAAGGAAGCTAACGCAACTAATGAATAGACAACAGCCTTTTTAAGTCTTTTCATAATTTATACCCTTTATTAATTTTTTAAACTGATTAGTCAGTAGGGAAGAGCTGGTAGCCAGAGAAATCAGATGTGTCACTGATTTCGGGAATAGTCACATTGACATTGTTGAAGGAAGAAGTGTCACTATGGAAGTAGTACTGATAGAACTTCTGAGTAGCAGGAGAATTGATAGGACCGACAACCGCAGTGTATTGATCTTCAGCATAGGAGGAGACCAGGTTGAAGTCAGTATCAACTTCGAAAGTCAGATTCGAGGAAGTGAAGGAAGGATAACTGTTTAAGCCGCCAGTAGTCTTCATCTGAACTGAGGATTTGAAGGTGCCTTTGTTAGGAGTAAGTTCAACTTTTATTTCATAACCTGTGGCGGTCTCAGAGATAGAGGAAGAAGTAACAGTCTTAGGTCCGATATCGTAGATGATTACGGAATTGACATAATGCTTAGTAGAGTCAGAGGAAACCTTATATTCGGAATAATCAGTACATAAGTATCTGTCAGTTATCGGATGATCTTCAGCATAGGTAGCAGTAGTAGCGTAGTAATAGTTCTTGTTAAGCTTTCCATAAGAGGCAATGTAATCATCATAAGTAATATCTTTAGCAGTTGGATTATTAGCCCAGTCAGAAGCAGTTTTGCAGTTATAGGCTGTAACTGATCCATCATGTTTGTCATAGACTCGATCAGCAGTATGGACAATTGAAGAAGAGGAGATGTTCTGGCTAAAGGTTTCATCTGGTGTGTTATAGGTACCAGAGACAATATTCTGCGTGATACCGGAAGACACAACGGTTCCTTTCCCGATATTCAAGGTGTAGGAATAATTAGCTTGCTGATAAAGAGCAAAGTTAGCTAAGGAATAAGCCGTCTTATTGGTGTTGTAACTAGCAACCAAGGTTCCACCAGCTTTAGCAGTATTAATATCAGCAACTGTTGGAATATTTCCATAGCCGGTTGCGTTATAGACGCCAGATGATTCCGGATTAAGCCAACGGAAAAGAGCAAATCCACCAAAACCACCGATAATTCCAAAACAGACCATGTAAACAGAGCTAACTAATAAGGTATGTTTAGTGGATTTTGATAATTTATGAGACTTCTTCTGATCAGTGGATGTTACTTCACACTTCTCAGAAGTCTTTTCGTTCTTTTCATCAGAATTAGGCATTTTGTATAGTATTTTCCCTTTAGACTGCATAAAAAATACGCTCTAAATTGCAGAGTGTCAAATGTTGTCTTTACAAACAATTCAAAATGAATATGTTATTTACATAAATGATTATATGCAAAAACTATTTTCTAATTAAATATTCATAATTCTAAGATAGATAAATATTTAAAGAAGGATAAACAATAGTGTTGCTTTCAAAGTAGTATAATGTGCCTGTTACATTGTGACTGTTCAAGAGTCTGCCATGATGACAATGTAACAATTCCCTTCATGGCGGATTCCTGAATCGTCCGGGTGATGCATCGTTATGGATTCCTGCATCAGGTCTTTTGACAGACGAACTTTATATGCGACCGGTTTCAACTGCTGCCCCCACTGCGGCAGCACAAGCTTCAAGAGGAACGGGAAGACTTTCTCAGGCAGGCAGAGATGGATCTGCAGGGACTGCGGAAGGACATTCACCGGAAGGGCCGGCACTATCCTTTTCTCCTCGAAGCTGAAGCCCAGGCAGATCAGCTCCATGTTCACGCTGCTTGTCGACAGCTCGACCCTGAGACAGGCCATGCACATTTCCATGGTCTCGCTCCAGACCGCACTGCTATGGAGAAGGAAGATAGAGAAACTGAAGAGAATCGCGGATCTTCCCAAGCTTTCCGGCAACGTGAACGTTGATGAGACGTTCATCAATGTCGCCAGGTCGGGCGAGCTTGAGACCAAGAGGGGCGTATCCAAGAACAAGCTGAGGATAGTCGTCGGAGTGGACGACAGCGGCCGCTGCATGGCAAAGGTCAGTGGATTCGGAATGCCGAAGAACTCGGACTCCGAGAAGGACTTCGGAGGAATGATTGAGGAAGGCTCCACCGTCACCCATGACGACTCCAACTACGGAAAGGCGTTCACTGGGTGCAAGGAGATAACCGTGAACTCGAAGTCCGATGAATCTCATCGGCTGATGAATCCGGTGAACAGGTTCTGCGCCCGGGTTCAGAGGATCTTCGCCGTCCATCTGAGGATACACAGGTTCAGGGCTCAGAACTACCTTGGCTCCCTATGCTCCGATTACGAATCATGGCCTGGATCGTTCAAGGAATTCCTGAGCAGCAACCGGGATAAGATATTCTTTTCCTGGATTATGCTGAAGAGATCCGATGTTTACGGCAAGTCAGCAACATAATTGTTTATCCTTCTAAATATTTATTAGTATTATTTTTACTTATGAAAAAAAACTAAAAAGCTTCTCGGGATACATAAAAAAAGCTCTCCGACTGAGGAGAGCTTTCTATTAATTAATACAGCAACTACTTCTTTGAAGGAGTGGGGGCAGCAGCAGTAGTATCAGTCTTAGCAGGAGCCTTTTCTTCATCACCGGCCATTAAGATACGCATACGTTCCTGATAACGTTTTTCCTGAGCTTTCTTCTCAGAAATCTTATTAGTGTAGATGTAGATAGCAATCAAGAAGCCAATCATAGCTACAATCATGAAGCAGGAACCGACAATTCTAAAGTCAGCGACACCTTTTCCGCCAAAGGCGGCAGCTAAACCTTTCTGGGCATCATATAAAGGATTGTTAGCTAAAGTGCCGACATTGTAGGCACAGACACCCAAGATAGCTAGAACTAGTCCAGTAACCCAGATGACAGCAAAAATAGAATACCAAACGATTTCAGAGATGAAGATAGGACGATGGCTTTGCTTCATAGCCTTCTTGTCATTTTCCATTACAGTACTCATCGTTAGTCTCCCTTCTTTTCACTGCTTGGGCTAGTAGCCTCAGTAGCAGCCTTTTGAGCATTTTCCTTAGATAATCTTTCGTTCTCGGCTTTTTGGAATTCATTAAGCTCATTACCGACTTTAGTAAACTGCTGATTCAAAGGTCCTTGGACAGTAGAGAGAATGTTATCAAAGTAACCATCAAAGAACTTAAAGAAAGCATTGACATCAGTCGTCTTCTTCTTGCCAGAGAAGATTTCACAATCAGAGTAGACCTGTTCTCTAGCATACTTGAAGTCTTCATTATCATTATAGGAGTTTAAGACGGTAACCATATCCTGGTTAAGAGTATGGAATTCGTTTTCAATCATACGGAAGGAAGGATCATCACGGACATTGAATTCAGGATCAGTGTGGGGATTGATTCCGCCGTGGTTCTTTGAATAGGCCTGAGAATAGACATTAGCGGCATCATTCAATTCAATAAACTTGTGGGAGATAAGAATACAGCTGATTTTTCCGCCAAAGGAATGATAGTAAAGATTATCGTTCTTGATTAAATCAGCAAATTCGGGCTCCAGCTTATTCTTATCCTGAAGGAATTTCATGCCAGAGTTAACGAAAGCTTCTAAATAAGCTCTCAGTTTAACGATGGTAGTAAATAATTCAACGATCAAAGAAGGCTCAACATTAACCTTGCCTTGAATATCAACCGAGACAATACGGCCAGGATCGCCATAGACATCCTCGATGAAGTAGCCCATATCCTCATAAAGATCAGCTCCAGCCTTGCCATTATTACGGCAATTCATATCAAAAGGAGAGCCTTCACCTGTCAAAGCTTTTAAAGCACTGCCACGGTTATCTCTTTCCGATTTAGAGAAGCCGTTAGCGTCTCTTGCAGGCAAGCAATACCATAAAGTGGCTTCTACGATTCTAGATAAAGTGACAATCGTCAGAACATTTCTTTCTTCATCATTCATAACGTTAACCTCATTGTTTCTGTTTTAGCACATATATACAAATATTAATTATATACACTAAAGCTAATATTTCCAAATCTTATCTTTTCATTATCTTGATTTTATCGTTTTCATATTTGGTGGGATCCTCAAGATATCCTTCTAAGTCTGAGACACGATTAATTAAATGATTGGCTGAGTTCTTCATATAATCAGGACTATGAGACATACAGAACGAATGAGGAAAATCTCTGAACATCGATAAATCATTTCCGCTATCTCCGCAGACAAAGACCTCTTCAGGAAGAATCTTCTGACTCTTGCAGTAGTCAGTAAGACCAACTCCCTTATCGACGCCTTTAGCGGTTATTTCAATGGCATTATCGGATAAAGCGGTAGTGAAGTAATCAGCATACTGATCTTTTAAGGCAATAAAGGTTTCAGCTGCCTTTTTGTCGGCATTATTGCCAATTCCAAAGGCACACATCAGCTTATAGTTTTTATGTTCGGACAGCCTCTTGATGAACATATTCTCATCATCAATCATCTTTTCCCGATAAAATCCATTTAATTTGTTCACTGTCTTGATAGTAGTAAGAAGTCCTTTGGAGACTCCATGGAAACAAATATATAAAGGATCCTCATCATCAAAAAGCAACCAAAACAAGGCACCATAAGCATGGCGCAAAGAGACAAAAACTTTGAGGCTTTCTTCCTGATCAAGAGGTTTTTTGTTGTAGATACCAGTTGAATCACAGATATAAGCGCCGTTGCATCCTAAAAGAGTCACTTCATGGTGAAGCATTTTTTCAACTTTGCTTTTAATCATGGTGCTTCTTCCGGAAGCCAAAATCAGTTTTCCGCCGTTATCAAGGTAATTCCTTAAGAAAACACGATTACATCTAGGCATTCCTAGAATCCTTTTTTTAGGATAAAAAAGAGTGCCATCCAGGTCTGTTGCAATTAGTTTTATCATAGCTCTAATATTCTATATTAAAAGCGGAATGAATTTAATAAATAATTAAGTTTCAATTAAAAAATGGCTGCTTGGAGGTTAAGCAGCCATTCACTTTAGAAACTATTTTTCGATTTCAATCAAGCCGTAGCCATGATCTTCACGTTCATAAAGAACATTTACATGGTCAGTGGATGAATCAAGATAGATGAAGAAGGAATGGCCTAAAGCATCCATTCTAGCCAAAGCTTCATCTACATCCATCGGAGCTAAGCTTAATTTCTTTCTCTTAACGATCTCGAAGTTATCAGCTTCTTCCTGGTCTTCAGCAATTTGCTCCATAAGAATGTTGTCGCATAATGATTGCTTTTTATTAGCTTTCTCTAGCTGTGTCTTAGCCTTACGCATCTGCCTTTCAAGCTTTTCACAGAGTAAGTCAACAGCTACATAGAAGTCATCATCTATAGCACGAGCTCTTAATGTAAACCCTTCAGTAGTAATAGCGGCTTCAACCGATTTCTTACCTTGAACGACTGTAATCGTCACAACGCAATTCACTTCACCGGATGAGCGGAAGTAGTGTTCGAACTTTCCGAATTTAGACTCGCAGGAGTCCTTCATAGAAGGAGTCAAACGGACGTCTTTGCACACATACTGGAATTTCATAATCGATGGTTCCTTTCTATTCCTATTTTTATTATAGCGAAGATTGGTTCAACTTTAAACCCCTTTCAGCAAAGAAAGTACTTTCATAGTTTTTATACAAAAAAGATGTAAGTTAAGCGCTTACCTTTTTTACTAATTCAAAAATCTAGTCAGCAATTATTCAAGATTGAATTCTTTAGCTAAATGCCATCTAGAGCGATCAATAATCTTAATCTTACCAATGGTGGTATCCTTTAAGACTTCTCCGCCTTCCTTATGGAAGAACTCAATCATCTTAATGGCATCAGAGGAGATAATCTCTCCAGGAATAACAATCGGAATTCCCGGAGGATAAGCCATAACGGTTTCACCAGAGATTTCTCCGATAGAATCCTTAAGATTGACGATTTTGTTAGGAGCATCATAGCCCTCTCTAGGAGGAACAACGGCTTTAGAATAAGAGTAGTTATAGGAAGGAATCTTTCTTGAGCCTTTAGCTTTATAGTGCTGCTTAGAAAGTTCTTTTAAGCCATTAATAAGGTTGTCGAGATGTTTCTTCGTGGTTCCAGGACCAATTAGAGCCAAAATAACTGATACTTCTCCTAATTCTACCTGAACATTGGCGATTCTTCTTAACTCCTTATAGACCTCATAGCCATACATACCTAAACCAGTTACCTGAATAACTAATTTAGTCTCATCAATATTGTAGACACCAGAGTTATTTTGTTCTTTGATGTATTCTCTTCCATAGACATGGACACCAGGGATTTTATTGATTTCTTTTCTGGCATAGGAAGCTAAAGAAAGATCCTTATCAATGATTTTCTCACCTTTAAGAGCCATTTCTTTTCTGGCTGCATCCAAAGATGCCATGAGGATGGCATTAGGACTAGTAGAAGAAAACATTGCAAATGCTCTTCTGACTTCAGAGAAATTGACTCTCTCACCTTTAGTAAGAATAAAGGAAGTCTGAGTCAGAGAACCCGAGTTCTTATGAATACTAGTGGCAGTGATATCAGCTCCACAATCCATCGCCGAAAGAGGAAGCTTAGAGGAAAAATAGAAATTAGAGCCATGCGCCTCATCAGTCATGACAATCATATTCCTTCGGTGAGCTTCTCTGACAATCCTTTTTAAGTCAGAGACCACACCAAAATAAGTTGGGTTGATGACAAAAACCGCTTTAGCAGTCGGATTCTCATCCATGGCTTCAATGACTTTGTCAGCATTGGTGCCATTAGCCACACCTAAAGTGTGATCGATTTCAGGATCGACAAAAATCGGAACAGCTCCGGAAATAATCAAAGAATTGATTACTGATTTATGGACATTGCGGGGAAGAATGACTTTGTCTTTAACATCAAGGCAGGCCACAAACATTGTTAAGATACCGCCAGTGGTGCCATTGACTGAGAAAAGGCAGTGATCGGCATGGCAGGCTTTAGCAGCCAAAGCTTCAGCTTCCTTAATAACACCCTGAGGATTGTAAAGATTATCCATTCCGTATGGGGCATTAGCATCATATTCCATAAAAACGTTGGAGATCTTCCTAGAAAGATCAGTATGGAAGCTTCCTAACTTATGCCCTGGCACATCTAAAGCAGTCGGGTTAGACTTGACATATTTGACTAAGGCATCAAGAAATGGTGTTTTCTCCTGCCCACAATCATTCTTATTCATGCTGTTCTCCTGTTAAAGACAACGCTTTTTTAGAATATCGACCTTATCAAGCTTCTCATAAGGAAGGTCTAAGTCTGGACGGCCAAAGTGGCCATAAGCACTTAAATCCTGATAACGGAAAGTAGGGTTCATCAAGGAAAACTTAGAGATAATCCCAAAGGGAGTGAAATCAAAGATACCTGGATCAATCAGACATTCAAGAATCTTTTCCTTCTTGACCTTTTCAGTTCCGTAAGTCTCTAAGGAGATAGAGACAGGCTCTGAAACGCCAATTGCATAGCTTAACTGAACTAAGCATTTAGAGCAAAGGTTAGCAGCCACAATATTCTTAGCGGCATATCTAGCTGCATAGGCAGCAGAACGATCAACTTTAGTCGGGTCTTTTCCCGAGAAGGCACCGCCTCCATGAGGAGCGGAGCCGCCATAGGTATCGACAATGATTTTTCTTCCGGTAAGCCCTGTGTCTCCTAAAGGTCCGCCGATAACAAAGCGGCCTGTAGGATTGATATAGTATTCCTCAACTCCCGTTCGATCAATTCCAAAAGAATCAACCACCGGAAAGATGACTTTATGCTTAACAATATCTCTTAATTCATCAATGGCAATATCAGGATTATGCTGAAGAGAGAAGACAACAGCATTCAGCTTGGGCTTCTCTGAGGAATAGTCGATGGTAACCTGAGACTTCATATCCGGGCGAGCAAAAGGCAGTTCGCCATTCTTTCTAAGGATAGTGGCATAACGGACTAACTTATGTGCCATCACTATCGGTAAAGGCATATAGTTCTCTGTTTCATCAGTAGCAAAGCCAAACATGATGCCTTGATCACCAGCACCAATTGAATGGTTATCTAATGAATTATCGACTCCCTGAGCAATATCAGGTGATTGTTCTCTAATATAGACTTCTACTTTCATCGTATCACATCCAATACCAATCTCCGGTGAAGTATATCCGACATCCCTCACTACTTCTCTAGCTATTTTTTCATAATCAAGCTGAGCTTTAGTAGTGACTTCACCGCTGATAATGATTCTTTCTCTAGTAGCCAGGCATTCAATAGCAGTACGGCTATTGTGATCTTTAGCTAAAGCAGCATCAAGGATAGCGTCAGAGATACGATCACAGAGTTTATCAGGGTGCCCTTCCGATACGGACTCAGAAGTAAAAAGGTTCTTACAGGTCATCACTTACTTTCCTTCTTACTAGAGAGATACTCTTCTAAGCCGATCGATAATTGATCTGGGCAGGAAGTGCTCTTATAGCCGCACTTGATGCCTTTAAGCTTAGCAATGACATCCTCGGCCTTCATTCCGATAATCAGGCTTCTGATGCCTTTAAGGTTGCCATTACAGCCACCAACGACTTCAAAGTCCTTGATGATGTCATCATCAAGAGTGAAGGTCATTTTGACAGAGCAGGTCCCTTTAGGTAAGTAAACAAATTTTGTTTCCATTTTTACTGATCTTTCTTTATCTATAAATTAAATAATATTGCTTTATAAATATATCATAATTAGGAAGGAATGATATGAGAAGATTTTTAAAAAAAGAAAGGTCTTTCTAAACTGCTCGATTCTGCAGGCCAAAGATAAGACAGACGGCAAATAAAGAAGCGATTAAAGCAGTGGAAGAAACCACAGAAATAGTTCTTTTTCTTTTAACAGAAGGCAAGTATTTATCAATTATAGGACTGACTAAACCAGTCAAAAGAATTCCCATATAGATGCCTTCAAAGTCAGTATAGAGCCTAATTACAGCTGATAAGAAGATTGCTAAAGAGACCGATATATAAGTAGTTTCTTTTTCTTTTGGTCCAAAAATAGGATCAGAGAAAGCAAAGACGGTAGAAAAGAAGAGGCCACCGACTAAAAGGAATCTAAAGCTTTCTTCAAAAGCCTTAATACCAGCACCTAATGCTAAATAAAGAACTAAATAGGCAAGATAAGAGAAGACAATCGCAATAAGTGACTGCTTAAAATCAATTATCTTCTTAGCTGAAAAGAAGACACCTAACACTAAAAGAATCAAAGCAAAAGGCTCACCGACTGAATAAGCATATAAGCCAGAGATTAGATTCCAGAGACCGACATTAGTAAAAGAACTCATTCCGGAATAAGAGGCATTAAGAAGAATCTGAGTAGAACTTAGATCATAATCGAAGAAAGTCGGAAAGCAAATCTGAACAAAGGCAATACCTATCAAGGCCGGATTTAAAACCGGCTGTGAGAAAATAGCTTCAAAGACCTTAGACATGAAGATAGCAATAATAGCTGAGAGGATAATGACATAGAAAGGCATGCCGACTGGAAGTAGAAGAGAAAACACTAGACCATAGTAATATGAGAAATCATAAATAATATGATTCCAATAATGAGACTGGCTTTCTTTAAACGATCTATCTTTATTCATCAAAGAAGGAAGATAGTGAATCAAGTCATAGAAGACAAAGCAAGCTATTGATATGACAGAGTTTCTTAAGACCGTCAAAGCATAGACATAATTGGGATAACCGTTTCCGCCGACACAGCCATAGTAAATAATAGAGCTAAGAAGCAGAATAATAGCTCCAGCAAAAAGAAATATCATTTTCTTAAAGATAGCCTGCTTTTCAATAGATACATTCATTTGTTTTTCACCATGCGAAACAATAATACGTTAACCCTAATATTATTATAAAACAAGAAAAAAGAGGGGTGACCATCTTTCTAAATTCTAGATTTTAGCGATTTTAACGGCCATTTCATCATGTAGAGAGAAACCAGCATGGGGAACTAAGAAGGTAGCCATAACCGGCTCGTTATTAGTGAAAGATTTAGAAGTCAGAGGATTACTCTTTTGATCAAAGAAATTGTACCGGTAGACACCATCATGGCTCCTATCAGTAATCTCATAAGAAAAACCCGATTCATCGACAAAGAAAATATCATCGTCAGAGATTCTAAGTTTTCCCTTAACCATCTGATATTGATCATTCACCGGTTCAGGTGAAAAAGCTGAATTCTGATTTACTCCCAACAACAAAGAAAGCCCAAGCTCAGGCAAAGCCTTACTTTTTTTCATGATGTACCCCTTAACGTGAAAACTTCCCGTCTATACGGCTATAAATCTTTTTATGCAGTGAGCCAAACTTCTAAATCTGACTTAGAAAAAGTATAGCATCTAAGGAGAAGCAAAGCCATATCTTATTTAATTCTTTTTCCTATTTTGGCAGTTTTCCAATTGAATTGTTACTTCATACACCCTATTAAAGCACTAAAGTTGTTTCTTCAAAATTGCCTAATGGTAAGACTTTTTGGACTTTAATTTTTTATATTCAAATTAAGATGTAACAAAAAAGCACCATTGTTTTTCAATAACAGTGGCGCTTATTTGTTAAAATTAGTTTTTCTTATACAGCCATTTGCTGCCTACGGGTGCTCCATAGTAGTCAAGACCGTTAAGATACTTCTGGATGACATCATAGTTGAAGCCATTCTTAAGGATGTCATGATAACAGCTATCTAAGAGTTCAAAGGCTCGTGAATGGATTTCGATGAAGGAATCATTTCTTTTAGCTCCAGTAACTGGATCTAACCAAGTTTCCTTAGTTTCATTTAGGCATCCGGTATCAGCTTTATTGATTGGTAGTTTTAATGCTGAAAGCGATGATTTTCCAAACATCTTAGCTCTTAGATTGCCTTTATTGATATATCTTACCCAAGAGTGCATGTTGATAATGGCATTGGAGTAAAGATTAGCAGGAAGGTTCTTTTCATCGAAGAGTTTCTTTAAGACCGGAACTAAGTTACGGTCAATAATTTTAAGGAAGTCTTTATCAGTAGGTATGAAGTCCGAGGGGTTAGATAGGAAGTAGTTCATTCGGTATTTCATTGCTAAACTAGTATCAATCTCAGCTTCAAAATGCGTATGAAGATAATGATATTTGCCAGTGATCCTACCATCTTCGTCAAAGCCTGTTTCATATAGGACATATGGATGAGCTTCTCTATCTAATAGATAGTGGGCTAACTGACCAAAGATAAAGGATTGGAAACGGCATTTTTCTAAATCGTCATCTATCATATAAGACTGTTCAACTAATAATCGGAAATACTTCTTCCCGTCCTGTTTATGCAGTTTGTTTCCTAATCTTTTGTTTGCCGTAACTAGATGAAGAGCATGAAAAGGGATAATGCCAACATAAAAAAGAGGATCTGGTCCCTGGGAGCCTAATGAAAGAAAGGCAAAATTGCCTTTAATAAAAGGCTTCGGTTGAGTCTTGCTGACGGAAGGCATTTCGTCTTCCTTGATGTAAAATCTCTTTACAACGAGACTGTGGGCGAGAAGATTCGGCATAAAAAACTAGAATTCCTCTTTAACGATAGTGCCGAAAACGCCCTTAGAAAGACCGCCAACAGCATTGGATTCATCAGTATCAATATGCATAGCTAAAGCAAAGTTATCAGAAACACGGATAACCGTATCTCCTAAGACTGCGCTTCTACCATTAGCAGACTTAATCTTAACGGCAACGATATCGCCATTCTTGACACCGAATTCTTCGGCATCCTTAGGAGTCATATGAATATGACGCTTAGCGATAATCATTCCTTCAGGAAGATCGACCTTGTTGCCATTGACAGGATTAACTAAAGTGCAAGGGCAGCTTCCCTTAGTATCACCAGATTCTCTGACCGGAACATTAGCTTTTAAGGCTCTAGCTTCAGTCATAGAAATCTCGACCTGATCAGCTTTACGGGTAGGTCCTAAAATAGAAAGGTTCTTTAAAGCAAAATCCTTCTTAACTAAAGCACCAGTAGCCTTGTCTTTGATAGTAGCATGATAGATAACATCAAGACGCTGAGTAGAAGCAAACATTCCAGGCTGAGAGAGCATCTTCTTTACTTCAAGTTTAGCTCCAACGCCAAACAAAGCTTCCAAAGTAGCCTCACATACATGAATATGGTGAGCGGAAGTTTCGACAATAAATGCTTTTTCTGACATGATTAATTTACCTCGTGTCAATTTTAACACACGGAGCATATTAGAGCTTAGAAAAAAGCAATAAAAGTGTTCTTTTTTTAATACAAAAACTTTAATTAAAAAAAGTCTAGGGGTTTTAAGCCCTAGACTATAAGTTTATTTTGTTTCTTTCTTATCATCTGTGGCTAACTCAGCGTCTCTTTTGTCAGCATCAGCTTTCTCCTGATTGATCTTCTGCATTTCTAGATCAGCTTTCTGCTGTTCTTGCAAAGTACGTAAGAGATCCTCAAAACCTTGTTCAGTAGTTTCCTTAGGAGCAACTAGCTCAACCTTGGTAATCTGAGGTATAGAATCCATTAACATAACCTGGACGGAATCAGAAACATCACTGGCAGCTAGAATACAGCCGGAGCAGGCTCCAATCATGTCAACATAGCAAACGCCGGTTTTCTGATCAAAATGATCTAATTTAATATCACCGCCTTCTCTTTGAAGAAAAGGACGAATCTGTTCAAGTACAGATTCAATTTGTTCATCAAGGGTCGGTAATTTAGTCGCAGTATTATCATTAACTTTGTTGTCCATCTTTTTTGGTCTTTCTATTTTTCTATTATTGAATTATATCACCTTAAACCAATTCTATTAAGAAAGATGATTTTTTAAATTGAAAGATACAACAAATTTCACCATTTTCTTCTTATCAATTGTAAAAAAGCCCTACTTCTAGTCAGGCTATCAGCCTAAGGTGGCTATTAAAACAAAGACATTTTCATTTGTTCTGTTTAAAACTGAACTGGTTTTTGCTATCATATTAGAAAAGAAAGGGCTTTTATGGGTATTATTTCAATAAAAATCAATGAAAAGTATTCTTTAAAGGGTAATCATTACTCTTCTGAAGATACTAAAGCCAATCTTCTTATCATTACGGGAATGGATGAACATTCGGAACGTTATGAGGGCTTTGCTAAGATTCTCAATAAGGAAGGAATTGATGTTTATGTTCTCGACCATTTTGGCCAAGGATTAAACTGCCTTGATCATAAGGATATACAAAAATCTCCTCATGACGCTTGGAACATGACACTAAAAGCTATCAATATTGAGGTAAAAGAACTTAGAAAGTTTGGGCTTCCTGTTTACCTGTTAGGGCATTCGATGGGTTCCTTCTTTGCTCAGTCCTATCTTGAGCATTATCCTAATACCGTTGATAAAGTCATTATCATGGGTTCTAACGGTCCTAGAAAAGCCTTGCTATCTACTGCAAACTTCCTCTCTAAACTTACCACTACTAAATCTAACTGGGATAAGCCTTCAAAATTCATGCAGAATATGGCATTAGGTGCCTACTCTAAAGCCATCAAGAACAGTAAGACTTCAACTGATTGGCTCTCATACAATGAAGCAAATGTAGCTAAATACAACGCTGACCCTTATTGCGGTCAAGTCAATACCTGTGGTTTCTACCATGAATTCTTCTATGGTATGAATACCCTCTATAAAGGGAAGCTGCTTAAAAACATTTCCCCTGAAGAAGATATTATGATTGTCTCAGGAGAAGAAGATCCAGTCGGAGATGAAGGTAAAGGACCTAAGAAGCTTTACAGCATGTACTTAAAACGGGGCGTCAAGAAAGTCAAACTGATTCTGTATCCCCATATGAGACATGAAATTCTCAATGAAACCGGAAATGAAAAACCGATTGAGGATATCAAAGAATTCCTTTTAAATTAAAAACCGCCTAGTTCCGTTAAGGAGCTAGGCGCTTTTATTATTTCTTCTTGTCTTCTGTGATCAAAAGATAATGCTTCTTTAAGGCCTCAAAGGTCGTCTCCGATAAGTCATGCTCGATTTTGCAGGCATCACGATAAGCGGTCTCCTTATCAACCCCTAAAGAAATAAACAGAGATCCAATAACCTGATGGCGTTCATAAATCCTGCTAGCGATTGCTAAACCTGATTCCGTAAGCTTCAATACTTGGCGGTCATCGACAACGACGAATCCCTTTTCCTCTAGCTTCTTTAAGGCAATTGAAACACTGGGCTTAGAGAAGGACATGGAATTAGCAATGTCGATAGCATGGACGCTTTCGTTCCCGTCTTCCTGAAGCATTAAAATTCTTTCTAAATAGTCTTCTTCGGATTCGTGTGAAACAGTAGTCATATTATTCTCCTAAAACATCAGCATCTATATTATAAAGAAAAAGAAAAGAAATATTTACTTTTTTGCTTTTTTAAATAAAAAAAGCTCCTAACTGAGTTAGGAGCAATTATTCAAGTGGTGCCCGGGGCCGGAATCGAACCGGCATGAGTGATTAGCTCGCAGGATTTTAAATCCTGTGCGTCTACCTATTTCGCCACCCGGGCAGAAATGGTGTCTCGTACCAGGTTTGAACTGGTGGCCCCATGATTAAAAGTCATGTGCTCTACCAACTGAGCTAACGAGACAGCAAATAACTCTGAGAGCTGACGGAGAAAATAGAAGAATGGCTGGGGTAGGTGGATTCGAACCACCGGAATGTCAGAGTCAAAGTCTGATGCCTTACCGCTTGGCTATACCCCAAGTAAGGCTGTATATCATAACGCCTTAGCGGTGTTACGGTCTTAATAGTGGTGGGCGGGGGTGGATTTGAACCACCGAACCCGAAGGAACAGATTTACAGTCTGCCGCATTTGGCCACTTTGCTACTCGCCCACATACAACTGCTTTATGCTCTTGAAGATATGGTGGATGCTAAGAGGTTCGAACTCCTGACCTCCGCCGTGTAAAGGCGATGCTCTTCCAGCTGAGCTAAGCATCCCCGTAATTCAAGCGCTTTGATATTCTAGCAAAGGCAAGAAAGATATTCAAGATGAAATTGTTTGCTTTTGCGTTAGATTATCCTAAAATCACTTTTCTAAACGGCTATAGACAAACTTAGCCGCCCAAGTAGGCGGCTAAGAAATCTTTTTTACTTCTTTTCGTATCCGGGCTTGCCTAAGAGCTCGAACATGTTCTTCTTGTAGATTTCAACGCCAGGCTGATTGAAAGGATTGATATCAAGAAGGTAAGCATCAAAGGCAGTAGCTCTGAAGAAGAAATACATTAAGTTTCCTAAATAGTAAGGGGTCATCTTTTCAATTTCAACAACTTCTACTGGAGTATGACCATTAGTATGAGCAGTTAAGGTAGCCTGATAGGCGACATCATTGATATCCGAAAGCTTTCTTCCAGCCAAATAGTTAAGATTATCAAGATTATCCTTATCAGCAGGTACAACAGCATCACCGTTAGCTTCTTTTTCTTTAACGACAGTCTCGAAAAGAACGGGTGATCCTTGCTGAATGAACTGACCTAAGGAATGTAAGTCAGTGGTGAAGATAGCGGAAGTGCAGAGAAGACCTTTATTATCTTTACCCTCTGATTCATCAATAAGCTGTTTAAGCCACTCTTCAAGCATTCTATCCTGTGGCTCATAGGAAACAAACATCTCAGTGGCATAATGCTTTTGGGTATTCATCAAATATCTAGTGGCACCATATAAATAAGCAGGATTCTTTTTATAGTCTTTAACAGAATATTCTTTTTCACCAGCAACTACGCCTTTTAAGAAATCACGGATGCTGATTCCAGCACAGGCAATCGGTAAAAGACCGACAGGAGTAATAACCGAGTATCTGCCACCGATATCATCCGGGATAACAAAAGTTTCATATCCTTCAGCAGTAGCTTCAGTTCTTAAAGCTCCTTTTGATTTATCAGTAGTAGCAATGACTGCATCTTTTAGATAGGCCTTGCCAAATTGTTTGACAAGCAGCTCCTTAAGTAATCTGAAGCTGACAGAGGGCTCAGTAGTAGTTCCGCTTTTAGAGACGACATCAATAGCAAACTTCTTGCCCTTAAGATGATTTAATAGCTGGGAAGCATAGTTTCCTGATAAGGTATTTCCCATAAAGAGGATTTCAAGCTTATCATCCGGATATAAGCCATTGATAGCTTCAATAACAGCTCTAGCACCTAAATAAGAACCGCCAATACCGATAACAACTAAAGCTTCATAGTTGTCTCTGATTCTTTTAGCAGTCTTCTCAATCTTTTCAATCTCAGCAAGCGGAAGTTTGCTGGAATAGTCAAGCCATCCCAAGAAATCATTTCCTAAACCGGAGCGGCTATCGATGCGATTAGCAACCTCAAGCCCTCTTTGATCTATCTGGGACCAATCAAGTTCACTGAATGTCTTACCATGCTGGCTGAATTTAATCATAATTGCTTCTCCTATAAGTTAATTATGCTGATAACATAAATATCATAATAGTTTTTTAAGTAAACTATTACAATTAATTAAAATTTCTTGATTATGCTTTCAATTAGTCTTAGGTCATCAATTTCGGTGACTTTGAACATTGAAGCATCTCCCCTGACTAAAGTATGGCTTAATCCGCCTTTTAAGGCCTTCATATAATCATCAGTATCATGGGAGTCATAGCCTTTTTCATAAATATCCATTAGTTTTCGATAGTCAAAAACCTGAGGGGTCAAAACTCGATAAGCTTGATCACGATTGATATAGGTGATATTTTTTCCGTCTCTTATTAAGGAATCATGAATAGGGATAACTGGAGTAATAGCATCATAATCAAGACTGGCTTTTTCAAGTCTTATAAGGACTTCTAAAGGAAGAAGAGGGCGAGCAGAATCATGAATAAAGAGGGTAAAGTCATTCTTTTCTTCTTTTAAAGCTAGCAGCCCATTAAAGACTGAGGCATTTCTATCTTTGCCACCATAGGCAAAAATAAAAGTCTGTCCTTTAGTTAAAGCGTCTTTGTTAAGAATTCTTTTTACTGAATCCTCATCTTCTTTATCGATAACTAAGACAATCTTCTTAAAAAGCTTTGCTGATATTAAAGAATCCAAAGAATAAAGAAATAATTCTTTTCCTTCTATCTGATAGAACTGTTTCTTTACATGGATGTCATTAAACATCCTTTGACCATTTCCGGCAAGAAGCAGTAAAGCAATATTGTCTTTGTTCATACATAAAGATTTTACCATAAAAACAGGTATTTACGGTTAGAAACTCCTAGCCTTAATCTCTTTAACTTGTTTTAATTTCGACAATCCACTATTCTAGAGGCTAAGGAAGTACATAAACATGCCATCATGGGTTTGGATAATCATAGTCTTAGTCGGAGTAATCGCAGTTTATTTGATTTCTGCCGGAGTCATCTATTTCATTATGAAGAAAATTCAGAAGAAAACCTTCAAAGCCTTAGATGACTTAGTGCCTTTTGAAAAGAAAAGATTAGAAAAGATTCTCCAATGCCGTGATGCTTTAGAAGCCGCTAACCTTTTCCATCCTGGAAAGATTGCCGATACTATCGAAGACCAGCAAGAAATAGCAAGTAGAGCCACTATCGATATGGCTACCTTAAAAGGTCAGAATGATTTTCTGACTATCTATTTTCAGAAGCTGTTCAAAGAAAAAAGACTTCTTAAAATAAGTCCTTATAAAGAAATGAATGAGGCAATCTCTAAGGACATGTATATTGATCCTTCAATCAAAGACAGCCCATATAAGAAATATGATGATCTAGCCTTCCGTTACAACTCTTATTTAGGAATGATGATTATTGCTCCTTTCAACAGAGGCAATAAGAATCCTCGAGCTCCAATTCTTTAATTATATAAAAAGGAGAGCAAAAGCATGAACATCTGGCACGATATTGACCCCAAAAGAGTCACGCCATCTTTTTTCACCTCAGTAGTTGAGATACCTAAAGGCAGCAAATGCAAATACGAATTAGACAAAGGAACAGGACTAATTAGATTAGACCGGGTTTTGTATACGGCAACTTTCTATCCGGCAAACTATGGCTTCATTCCCTTGACCTATGCGGAGGATAATGACCCACTTGATGTTTTAGTTCTCTGCGAAGAATCCTTAGTTCCTCTAACCTTAGTTGATTCCATTCCTATTGGCGTCATTCGAATGATCGATCAAGGTTCAATTGATGAAAAGATTATTGCTGTTTGTGCAACTGACCCATTCTATAAAAACTTTCACGAAATAACTGAGCTTCCAGAATATGTAGGAAATGAAATAAAGCATTTCTTTTCTGTCTATAAGACTTTAGAAGGCAAAGCAACTTCAGTAACTGAAATTGATGACAGCAAAGCAGCCATCAAAGTCATTAAAAAAGATTTGGATTTCTACAACAAACTAATCAAGCCAACATTAAAGTAGACAATCCCAGTTAAACTGGCTTTAATTATCATTAGTTACGCTTATAATATACTAAGAAAGAAAATACTATCAGGAGGAAAAATATATGATGCTTTTTATCGACACTGCGAATTTGAACGAAATTGAAGAAGTTTCTAAGTGGGGCTTTGTTAAAGGAGTCACCACTAACCCATCTCTTATTGCTAAAGAAGGATTAACTCAAAAGGAAGTCATCACTAAGATTGCTAAACTGATCGATGGCCCCATTTCTGCTGAAGTAACTGCTAACGACTATGAAGGCATGATCAAACAAGGAGAAGAGCTCCATCAGATCTGCCCTAAGAATATTGTAATCAAATTACCGATGACAATTGCTGGCTTAAGAGCCTGCCAGTATCTTACTAATAAGGGTATTCCGACTAACGTTACTCTTTGCTTCTCCTCAAGCCAGGCCCTGTTAGCCATGGAATCTAATGCCACCTATGTTTCACCATTTGTCGGAAGACTAGACGATAACGGCTGGGACAGCGAACAACTAATTAAAGATATCGTCACCTTAAAGAAGAACTATGGCTATAAGACTAAGATCATTACGGCTTCTATAAGAGGCGTTAGCCATGTTGAAAAGGCGGCTTTAGCTGGAGCCGATATTGCAACTATCCCTTATAAGGTTCTCGTTAAACTAATCAGCCATCCTTTAACAGATGCCGGCTTAGCTAAGTTTGCTCTCGATGCCGAAAAGACAGCTGAGCTTAGTAAGAAGTAACCTAGAAGAAGAATAAGAAAAAAGCAGTACCTTCTGGTACTGCTTTTTAGTTAATAAACAGAATATTCCGCTTTTTTGAACGTCTTGATTCCACTATTAGTGACATAATTAATAATAGCATCAGGCATTGTGACTTCTTTGTTATCGGCTTGTTTTAAAGGATACTGAGTCCCAGAGATAGAGAAGTAATCGCTTAGGGATAGAAAGTTAATGGTAATCAAATCATAGGTGTTGCTAGTTGAGAAAGCACCGGTTTCAGTGTCATAGCAATCGTATTTTGTCGTATTGCTTTTTGAAGAGTCATCCTGGCCAATCCACTTTCTTATAGAAGAACCGCTGACATCCTTAATGACAACAATCGTGTTATTGAAAGGATTTGTCTTAAATAGCTTCTTTCTAGTTGCGTATCCGGCAGGTATATTGGCTCTGATACCGCCAAGATTATGGACAGCCATGATTTCGTTGCCGCCAGAAGCTTTTCCCCAGCCATAGCTTTTGGCATTGAAGATCATTGAGTCCGGAACCCATTTATTCAATTCGTAATATCTTCTAAAGGTATAATCGAAATCCACATTCATGGATTCATTAGCTTGATAGGTGGTATTAGCAGTGTTGATAGCAGAGATAATATTCTGATCTAATTCAGAATCTTGAACATCAAGATAGCTTTCAGCAGAGACAGTACCATAATTATTGACTTTCTTCGAATCAAGATAAGAAGTAATCTTTGAATAGTACTTGCTATTGCATCCCGCCTGAACATAAGGAAGGCTATTTACCATTTGTCGATCAGAAGTGTGGGTATGACCTCCGATGATTCCTGAGATACCGTCAGCATAAGAATAATGGTTTCCTAAAGATGTTACGTAACCATTAGTATTAGAGACACCATCATGAACAACTAAATAGATTAAGTCACAGCCATCTTTTTTTAATTTTGCTAATTCGGTATCTATATAAGACAAAGATGATGAAAATGTATATCCTTTAACATAAGTAGAAAGAATATCGCTCTCCTCTCCAGGACCAATAGCACCAATAAGTCCAAATTTGACTCCGCTATTCGTAGCATAAGAATAACTTGGACTGGCCCAAGAGACCGGCTTGTTAGTGGATTCATCAATGATGTTACAGGCTAAGAAAGGAAAAGGTGAAGAGGAAGCTAAGGTCTTGATGGTATCAACGCCCCAGTCCCATTCATGGTTGCCAATCGTCATAGCCTTGACTCCTAGATAACCTAGGACTTTATCAGTGATAGTCTTCTCCTGAAATGAAAGATAGCCGCCTTGCCAACTGTCTCCAGCCGAAACAATGATAGAAGAATCAGGATCATAATCAGAATCGCTTTCGATAGCCTTCTTAAGTCTTGCTACTCCAGGCTCTTTTAAGTCAGAGTCTTTATCGATGCTCCCATGAAGATCGTTGATAGAGAAAATCGTTGCTTTAGCAGGCTTTGAATAAGAGGTCGTGCTACTAGAATCATTAGAAACGCTGGATGACAAAGAAGAATCATCCTTACTAGACGAGCTATTTTGGCTAGAAAGATTAATCGAATTGTCGCAGGAAACTAAAGCAAAGACAAGAACAGCAGATAAAAATAAACGTTTCTTCATAAACACCTATTAGTCTTCCTTATTTAAGAAGTCTTTCATTTTCCTTAAGATTAAACATGCAGTAGCCGAAATGGTTATGGACATCGGCACGATTATAGGTAAAAGTATTAAGCTTAGTGTCAACTAATAATCCTCCTGATTCAGTCATAATCAAATCGGGAGCACAGACATCCCATTCTTTAGTGCCAGTAGTATAGCGTATTGAGCAGTCAGCTAAGCCTAAGCCGATATTGACCGCCTTATTAGAAGCACCTAGATGGGAGACTTCCTTAATAATGGAAGCATATTTCTTATAAATAGCCAATTCTTCGGGACGCTCATGGGTCTTAGAAGTAAGGATGATTAAATCTTTAGTCCTCGAAGAGACATGCATCTTAGTTTCTTTACCGTTTTCATCGACAAAATAAGCACCCTGTCCTTTGACAGCATACGCATAGGAAGAAGTAAAGGGCTGGCCAATAACCGCTACCACGGGATGATTGTCTTCAACTAAAGCGATATTGATAGCAAAAGAATCATCATGATTGACAAAATCCTGAGTGCCATCAAGAGGATCAATAACCCAGATTCTCTTAGCCTTCAGTCTTTCTAAATTATCAGCGTCCTCTTCGCTAAGCCAACTGATATCCTTGAATTCTGATAAATGCTTTCTGATAATCTTGTTGGAAGCTAAATCAGCATCAGTAACCGGAGAATTATCTTCTTTCATCTTGATGTTAAAGCCAGCCTTGTAGATCCTCATGATCTCTTCAGAGGCTTCTTTAACGGCACTAACCATACTAGCTAATTCTTTTTCGTACATAGTTATTTAATCGTTGATGTCTTCGGCAGCATTGAGTGCCTTAATGACATCTTTGATCTTATCGAAAGAATCCAACTTGCAGCCACTAGCAGCTAAATGCCCGCCACCGCCAAACTGAATAGCTACCTTTTGGACATTCTTAGTACCGTCACTTCTCAGTTCAACTCTGATAGCTCCATCATCCTGTTCAGTAAACTGAGCCCAGATAGGACGACCATCTAGCATCGAGAGAAGATTGACCTTCCCGGAAGCATTGTTCTGATCGATTCCTAAAGATTCATAGTCTTCTTTATGGACGACAACATAAGTGACTAAATCCTCAAAAGTATAGTTGCTGTAAATAAAGGCTCGCCACTTCAAATCAATAGAGGTCTGCTTATAAAGCCCTCGATAGATGGTTTTATATTTAGCACCGGCCTTAACTAACAAAGAGGCAATCTCAAAGGTTTCCGGTTCAGAATCAAACTGGAATCTTCCTGAATCAGTAACTAAGCCTAAATAAAGATAGTTGCTGGCACTTTCAGGAATGACATGATAGCGGTGTAAAAGAGCGGCAGCAATGATGACAGTGCAGCTAGCTGCACTATCGACTCGATAAACAAGAAAATCATTCTTAGTGTTTTCGATATGATGGTCGAAACAGACAATCTTGGGAGCCAAAAGTATTCTTTGATCTTCGACTCGTGGCAGGTCGGATAAATCCACTAAGACAGCTAAAGAGGAGACTATTGTCTCAGTCGGAACATCATCACTAGGTTCGATAAAATCGGGAAGATATGTGGGATGGCTACCTAAAGCATAGATCTTCTTCTTGGGAAAAAGATATTCTAAGGCTTTCTTCAAGCCCATGACCGAGCCAACGCAATCCCCATCAGGATTCTTATGGCCGAAGATCACGATGCTGTCCCACTTCTCAATTTCTTCAAAAACCTGATCACCTATTTCACTGTTAATCATACTTGCTCCTATCATAGAAAGAAAAAGCCCTATTGGGGGCTTTAATATTGGCTTAAGGATTACTAGTTATTTTCGTCTTCGTCATCGGAAGAGGATTCTTTATCATCATCGATATCTTCTTCGATTTCCTTATCATCTTTGTCTTCTTTTTCTTCTCCCTTATCGTCAGAATCATCAGCATCAGTATCATCATCATCGACAGAATATAAATCATTCATATCAATGTTGACATTCTCGAACTTCTCATGTTCTCTTAAGACCCAGGTGTTATTTTCCTTAATGGCAAAACGGCCATCAAGAGTTAAAGCCGTATAGAACTTAGAAGCTACATCAAGAAGCTTAGCCTCATCAGTAATACCGACTTCCTTACCAACAGCTAGAAGCAAATCGCCGAAAGCCATCGGAACTGATTTCTTGCCGTTAGCATCAAAGGCCTTTTCAAGTACTTCGTAAGCGCCATCGACTAATGAAATTTTATCAGCCATAATCTTTGTCTCCTTGTTATATATATATATTAAATTACTAAAAGTCTTTTAGAGTATACTCTTTCGCAACCACTTATTAAAGAGAAATAAAAGAAGAGTTAGTTACTTGCTGGCTTCCTTATCTTCTTCTTTTTCTAAGCTTACCATGTGGGTAGGAGCTGAAACAGCAATCAGGTCAAGAGCATCAGCTAAGACAATCCTGCAAGCTTCAACTAAGCCTAGCCTTTCTTTGGATAAGCTGACATTAGCATCATCAAGGACACGGCACTTAGTATAGAATTCATTGATTGACTGAGCTAAGGAATGGACATAATTAGTAATCTTATAAGGCTCATTCTCGCTGCAAGCAACTTTGACAACATTCGGGAAGTCCTTCATCAGAATAAGAAGATTCTTTTCTGATTCCGAAGTGAGCAAGTCACTCTTGTAGTCAAGAGGATAGAAGCTCTTGCCGTTGTTGATGATTCCGCAAAGTCTGGCATGAGTGTATTGAGCATAATAGACCGGGTTTTCACTGCCAAGAGTCTTAGCTAAATCAATATTGAAATCCAAATGGGAATTAGCAGAGCGGGAGACAAAGAAATATCTAGCTGCATCAACGCCGACTTCTTCAATCAGTTCCTTCATGGAGATGGCGTTACCAGTACGTTTAGACATCTTGAATTCCTGACCGTCTTTGAATAGACGTACCATTTGAACTAAGGAAACAGTCAAAGCCTCAGGATCATGGCCTAAATCCTTTTCAGCTGATTTAAGACGAGTAACATAGCCGTGATGATCGGCTCCAAAGAGATCAATTAAAAGATCAAAGCCACGTTTGAATTTATCATTGTGGTAAGCAATATCGGGCAAAAGATAAGTATAGGCTCCATCCGATTTGACTAAGACACGATCCTTATCATCGCCGTCTTTGGTGGTATTTAAAAACAAAGCACCGTCTTTCTCATAGCAGTAGGGTTTAAGACTAGCTAAGACCTTTTCAACTTCTCCTCGGTCACGAATAGCTTTTTCACTAGAATAGACATCCTGATCAACCCTAAAATCATGGAGGTCTTTCTTGATGTTATTCATTAGATAATCAGAACCATATTTCTTAAAGAAATCTAGATTGCTGTCAGGATCTTTAACGTATTTATCACCAACTTCAGCTTTAAGCTGCTTAGCTAAAGTAATAATTTCCTCACCATGATAGCCATCAAGAGGGAATTCACGTTTGACATTAAATAATTCTAAGTATCGGCAGATCAAGGAATTGCCTAAATTGGTGATTTGGTTTCCAGCATCGTTGATATAGTATTCTCTAGTAACATCATAGCCAGCCTTCTTGTAAAGACGGGCAATGCAGTCACCTAGAGCAGCACCACGGGCATGTCCTAAATGTAAGACACCAGTAGGATTAGCAGAGACATATTCAATATCGACTTTCTTATTCTTTCCTAAAGTCAAATCACCATAGTGTTCTTGCTCTTTGACAATGACATTGATAATTGAGCCTAGTTCATCCTGTTTGACATAGAAGTTTAAGAAGCCAGGCATAGCGGCTTCAACTTTGCTAACACCGTCAAGCTTAAATAATGTAGCAATCTGGTTAGCTAAATCAAGTGGCTTCATTCCTAAAGCCTTGGCTTTTCTTAAGGCAATATTAGAAGCATAATCGCCATGCTCCGGATTATTGCTGGCAGTCAAAATAATATCAGTGTCAGCTACCTCTGCTTTCATGCCGATAAGAATCTTCTTCAGTTCAGCTTTAATTTCAGTTTGAATATCCATAGTGTTTAGCTCCTAATTCTTGTAGATCAAAGTCTGACAATAGACTTCAATAGCCTTACCTTCACCAACTGGACCAACCTTTTCGGAAGTGTTTGCATGAACAGCAATTCTATCATTTGGAAGATCAATTAATCTGCTAATAGCTTTCTTAAGCTGTTCCTTGTAAGGAGAAAGCTTCGGCTTCTCTAGAACAATATCAACGACAATATTAGAAATGAGATAATGGTTTTCTTTTAGTTTGGTTAAAGCAAAATTGAGGATATCGATTGAATTCATACCCTTAGTCTTCTCCTGACTATCAGGGAAATAGGTTCCAATGTCTTCTAAGCCCAAAGCCGACAGCAATGACTGAGAAAGAGCATGAAGAAGAATGTCTCCGTCTGAATGAGCAACTTCAGTCAAAGGAGAGGGTACCTTTTCACCAGCTAAAAGAAGAAAGCTTCCTTCTTTCAAGCGATGAATGTCATAGCCAAACCCAGTCCTAATATCCATAATTTAAAATTCTTTACTTCTTAGCGGCTGCGGAACGGATATAAAGAATATCGCCATCTTTGACGATGTAATCCTTGCCGACAGTCTGCATCAAGCCAGCATCCTTAACAGCGTTTTCAGAGCCAAGTCTATGAATGTCATCATAAGAATAGACTTCAGCCTTCAAGAAGAACTTCTGGAAATCGGAATGAATAACGCCAGCACATTCAGGGGCACTCATTCCTTCATGGAAGGTCCAGGCTCTAACTTCGTCTTCTCCGCCAGTGAAGAACGTTCTTAATCCTAGAATGTGATAGGCGGCCATAGTAATCTTATCAAGACCAGTCTGATTAGTTCCTAAAGAAGCTAAGTATTCAGTCCTATCAGTAGGAGAGACACGGCTTAGTTCCTCTTCAATCAAGGCACTGACTGGAATGCATTCAGCATGGTTAGCTTTAGCAAATTCACAGAGAGTAGCAAAATACTTGTTCTTCATCGGATCAGCATAGGATTCCTCATCAACGTTGCCGACATAAATAACCGGCTTCATCGTGATGAGATTGAAATTAGAAACAAAGGGTTTCTCTTCAATAGTGAGAGAAGCTTCGCTAGCCATCTTCTCATGCTGTAAGCAGTCCAAGATCTTCTTGATAGCACTAACTTCAAGAAGCTTATCTTTATCCTTAGTCATCATGGCTGTTCTTCCAATCTTATCCATTCTCTTGTTGAGAACATCAATATCAGAAAGAATCAATTCAAGATTGACTTCGGTAGCATCAGCAATAGGATCAACTGGACGGCCGTTATAGGAGACGACTTCAGCATTATCAAAGCAGCGGATGACATGAATAATTGCATCCGTGCTTCTAATATTTCCTAAAAACTGGTTTCCTAATCCTTCACCTTTAGAGGCACCCTTAACAAGTCCGGCAATATCAGTGAACTCAAAAGTAGCTCTGACCTGTCTCTTAGGATTAAAGATCTTAACTAGTTCATCAAAACGAGGATCTTTGACTTCAACAATACCGGTATTGGGCTGAATAGTCGCAAATGGGTAGTTTTCAGCCAAAACATTACTATTGGTGATAGCGTTGAACAAAGTAGATTTTCCGACATTAGGTAAGCCGACAATACCTGCAGTTAAACTCATGATAATCTCTCTTTCATAGGCTTCATAAACGAGTCTATTATATTATTTTTTCCAATCAAAACGAGATTGGCAACAACCATTATAGTAAATATAAATATATATTCAAATATAAATAAGAAGGAGAAGATTAAAAATCAATTAGAGAGTCATCTTCACATAGATGGTTTTAGAGGGCTGAGTAGCCGAGGAAGAGCCTTGTATTGGGAAAGCCAAAGTGGTCAAAGCTGCATCAGAATAGAAGCCACCAAAGGTATAAGTATCAGTTCCAACAGTCAGTGTCTTAATACTAGTTAAGGAATCAGAGGAATCATTTAATAAATCATCAGGCCCAACATACTTGATTACATCACTGGCTCCAGTTATTGAAGTAGAGGCAGCCGAATAATAAGTGAAAGTCAGTTTTAGCTTATAGCCTAAGTTTAAAGTGATAGTAGTATCGGAATTTGGCATAAAGAAATAAGTGAAATCAGTATTGTTCTGATCAGTGAATTTACCAGCATAGAGCTGCTCATCTACGATACCTGAGCGGAAGGTAGCCAATTTATCAGTAAGTGAAGTGCCAGCCTTAAGCTGAACAGAAGCAGGATTAGCTACTTTACTAGCTTCAGGATAAGAAGAAGGATAACTATAGACCAAATTAAGAGTCGGATAATCATCATAGTTAGCCGTTAAAGTAATATCAGTAGCACTTAAGACAGCGGTAGACATATTAAAAGCAGTACCTGAATTAGTCCAGCCAGTGAAAGAAGCGTTGGCTTTAACAGGAATATGGTTAGTATAGAAGTCATCGCCTAAAACATCTCCTTCATAATAGCCAAAGGTTTCAGTTGTTTTGTCGTTAAGTTTTCCGCCATTGTAGTCTAAGGTGACAGTAACATGACTATTCCATTTAAGGTATAGATCAATGCTAGTTGAACCGATAGAACTAGTCAGGTTAAACTGCTTCTTAAAGTCGGAATCAAGATAGTAGCCGGCAAAGCGTTTATCGGTTTCATAGATGTCATCGCTATTGGTATCAACCTGATAGTAATAAGGTCCTTTACCGCTATTGGCATCAAAGAAAGTGGTGCCTAGTTTTTTCTTCATTAAGCCTTCAATCTGTTTCTGAAGAGTTTCATATTTGGCATTAGTAGTATCCTTCCAGGCTAGGAAGGAATCATCAGTGATTCCATCCAGATTGAAGTGGATAGTAACAGTAGGATCTTCAGTCCACTTAGCATATAAAGTCAAAGTCGAATCAGCACTTGTCGGGAAGCACATAGAATTAGAGCCAAAAGAAGTAGAGAACTGATAAGTTCCTTCAGCGCTTGTGGTATCTAATCCATAGTGAGTAATGCCATCGGCATCAGTAGTAGAAGTCAAAGGGTATTTGGTGTACCAGTACTGGAAGCTAAGATGATCGCCTGTAGCAGTAGGCAAATAATCAGTTGATGGTATTTCCATAGTGGAATAGCCATTGAGTACTCCATCCACATAGGAATTAGAAGAAGTAGTAAGCTTAGGATTAACTAAAACGCCATTGCTATCTTTAGCATCAGTAAGATCAAAGGAAATCTTAAAAAGCGGTTCAAATAATGGATAGAAGGTAGTACTTCCATAAGGATAGTAATAGCAGGATTTGCCTTCGTCATCAATATATTTCTTGATGCTTGTATAAGCACCAGAAGCTTTCTTTTCTCTCCAGCCGACAAAATAATAGTTTTCTTTAGAGGGGTCAGGAATATCGACAGCAACCGGAGTGTTAGCTTGGCCAGTTAAAAAAGAGTAGGTCGGATTACCACTATCATCCCAAGTAGTATTGTGACCAAAATCAGTTGGGAAAGTCTCACCTTTGCCTAAGGCAAAATAAATCGTTCCCTTCGAATATTTTTGGCACCCAGTCAATGATAAAACCGCAGTACCAGTCATCAAAGCTAAAACTATCTTTTTCTTTATCATAGTTGTTCCCGCTTACTCTAATTATACTAGGAAACTATCTAATTCCAAAATGAAAATAGAAAAAAACCATCGGTATTGAGCCGATGGGTTTATTTACTAACTTAATTTAGTGATGGAATTTATTGTTAGGATGGCTGAAGCGAGGACGTTCAGGCTGTTCAACATAGCCTTCAGGTTTAGTGAGTAAATCACGGTGAGAAACATCGATTCTGCCCTGGGCATCAATACCGGTGATAATAACCTTAAGGGTATCACCTAATTTGCAGACATCTTCGACCTTCTCGACACGATTCCAACCAAGCTTGGAAATGTGGCATAAGGCATCAGTGTTGCCATAAAGTCTAACAAAGGCACCATAGGTCTCAACTCTGACAACCTTGCCATCATAGACTTCACCAACGGCCGGAACCTTAGCAATGCCCATGATTTCATCATAGGCCTTCTCAATCATATCCTTATGGACAGAATAGAGAATTACTCTGCCATCATCGTTGATATCAATCTTGACATCATTGTTGCAATCCTTGACAATGCCGTTAATGACCTTGCCCTGAGAACCAATGACTTCTCTGATCTTATCAGGAATAATGTTGAATCTCTTCATCTTGAGAGCATAGTCAGATAATTCTTTTCTCGGCTCAGGGATAGCCTTAAGCATGACAGCTAAGATCTGCTTTCTGGCAGGCTTAGACTGAGCTAAAGCCTCAGCTAAGACATCACGGGTAATACCACGGATCTTGATATCCATCTGTAAGGCAGTGATACCATTAGGAGTTCCAGCAACCTTGAAATCCATATCTCCGAGATGGTCTTCCATACCCTGAATATCAGTAAGAATAGTGTAAGGATGCTTGCCATCTAAAGGTCCAGAAGTAATTAATCCCATAGCAATACCGGAAACAGGAGCCTTAATCGGAACACCAGCATCCATCAAAGCCATGCAGGAAGCACAGATAGAAGCCTGAGAAGAAGAACCATTTGATTCGCAGACATCAGCGACGCAGCGAATGGTATAAGGGAACTCATCCTCAGAAGGAATAACATAAGAAAGAGCTCTTTCGCCTAAAGCACCATGACCGATTTCACGACGGCCAGGAGTACCCATACGGCCAAGCTCACCAACTGAATAAGGCGGGAAGTTGTAATGATGCATCCATCTCTTAGTAGTATCACCAGTGATATTGTCTAAAATCTGAGCATCATCAAGCGAACCTAAAGTGCAGGCTGAAATAACCTGAGTCTGTCCACGGGTGAACATAGCAGAGCCATGGGCACGGGGGAGAATATGAACCTGAGCATCGAGAGGTCTGATTTCATCAATCTTTCTGCCATCAGGTCTAATTTTATCAACAGTAATAAGTCTTCTGACTTCGTTTCTGACTACGGTCTCTAAGACTTCCTTAGCTTCACTGACAGCAATATCGTGTAGCTGAGTGGTCTTATAGTCCTTCTGATCAACAATATCGATGACTTCTTTCTCTAAAGCATCAATGGTGTTCTGTCTTTCGAGCTTGTCGAAGATAGAAACAGCCTTGATGATTCTGTTTTCAGTAGTCTCACTCTGACCAGGAGCAACATAGTTACGGCAATTGGCAGCGAAGGTCTCATCAATCTTGTAGATGTTTAAAGGACGTTTAGGTTTGCCAATCTTAGCAACAATTTCCTTCTCGAACTGGCAAAGCTTCTTGATGGCTTCATGTCCGAACATGATAGCGTTAAGCATATCCTCTTCGGAAACTTCAGCAGCGCCAGCTTCGACCATATTGATAGCAGCTTCAGTGCCAGCTACAGTAAGGTTAATATCAGACTTACTAGCCTGCTCAACCGTCGGATCAATAATAAACTGTCCATCGACTCTGCCGACAACAACGCCAGCAATCGGTTCATCAAACGGAATATCAGAGATGCAAAGAGCTAAAGATGAGCCAAACATAGCAGCCATACTCGGAGAAGCATCAGGATCACAGGACATGACAGTAGCCGTGATCTGAGTCTCGTTGACATATCCATCAGGGAACATCGGACGGATAGGTCTATCAATTAAACGGGAAACCAAAGTCTCCTGAGTTGATTGTCTTCCTTCTCTTCTTAAGAACGATCCCGGAATCTTACCTGCAGCATACTGTCTTTCAAAATAGTTGACAGTAAGAGGGAAGAAATCCTGACCTAACTTAGCTTCTTTAGCACCGCAGACAGCACATAAGACGGCGGTGTCGTTGAATCTCACAAAGCAGCTACCATCAGCCTGCTTAGAGATTTCGCCACTCTCGACTTGGAGTTTCTTTCCGTAGAAGTCGAGTGTAAACACTTCTTTTGACATTCGTTTGTCCTCTTTCTATTTATTAAATATATAAATCTTATTTATTTTAACATAACCAAAGAGCAAGGGAAGAAAGAAAATACTGAAAAAGAATCAACAAAAATCGCTTATAATTGTCTTTTTAGAAATCGAAAAGGATTTCCCGTAAGGGGTTTTCTAAATTCAATTACGTATTTAAATAATAAAAAGAAAGAAAGCAACTTTTTTATGTTCTACTTCTTTTTTCTAATAATACCATGATACTTCTGATAGATTCTCTGATAGTAATCTCTCCACATCAAATAAACGTTCTCACGAGAGTATTTCATAGCCATTTCTTGAGATAATGCACTAGTCTTCTTAAAGTAATCTGAGTCATCTTTGATCTTTCTTAGAATCAAAGAGATTTCTTCATTGTCTTTAGCTTTAGGATAGTCGCCTATTAAGATGTCTTTATATAAGTCCAAGTCTCTGACTACATAAGGATTACCAATGTTGCAGTTCTCTAATAAAGCCATCGGAAATAGCTCATTATAGGAAGGTAAAAGGAAACAATCAGAGGCGTTATAGATTTCCTGCATTTCTTTTCTTTCCCTAATACCTAGGAATTTTAAGTTGGCTCTTTTAGTCTCAACTTCTTTTTTCAGCTGGCTATAGCCTTCTGTGATGTTTCCAAAAGAGAAGCCACCAGCCCAAATGAAATACATATCCGGATTTCTTTTACTGATATCGATAAAATCAAGAATACCTTTTCTTGTCTGTACCTGTCCGACCCCTAAGACAACAAACTTATCAGCAGGTATCTGATACTTAGTTCTGAATTCTTTCTTCTTTTCTTCAGAGACTTTATAGAAATCCTCTTTAGAAACAAAGTTAGGAATATAAGTTATGTTTTCTTTCTTGATACCAAATTTTACTAAGTCGGGAATGAAAGCGGGATTGACAACAACAATCTCTTTAGCTGCCTTATAGAAAGAAGTCACATATTTCTTAAAGATTCTAAAAGCTAACTTAGGAAGTCTGATTGATCCTTCTAAAGTATCAGGAAGGAAATGGACAAAACAAATAGAGATGTTCTTCTTGCTCTTCATTAATTCATAATACTGAGGATTAACGGAATGAACATGGTAAAGATCATACTTATGG
>ENA-UOOK01001216-UOOK01001216.1-fermentation-metagenome-genome-assembly--contig:-NODE-1216-length-34171-cov-7.467405_pt1 | contig 34171 bp, 25 predicted proteins | sample MGYA00245777_ERZ724023 | MGnify/ENA primary metagenome ERZ724023 (study PRJEB28704, sample SAMN03018312) | fermentation metagenome | biome: anthropogenic terrestrial biome; feature: soil; material...
GGTTCGTGGTGGGGCTCACAGCTCCGACGACCCCCATCGGGACGGCGATCTCCACGACCCCGTTCTGCCGGTCGTGGGCTACCACACCCGCCGTCTTCATGTCCTTGATGTGCTCATACAGGTACGTCGTGGCGAAAAGATTCTTGAGGACCTTGTCCTCCACCCGTCCGATTCCTGTTTCCTCGACGGCCATCTCGGCAAGCCGGACGGCATCCCGTGCTCCCGCCTCGCACATGGCGGCCACGACGCGGTCGATCTGCTCCTGCGACATGGCTCCGAGCACTTTCTGCGCCTTGTTTGCCGCGCGCACCAGGTCGCGGACCTCCTGAATCATTGCCAAATCTCTATCCAGCTCCAAAAGGCATCACCCCTTTTTCCGTCATCCCAGGATAAATCCGTTTTTCGCGGACTGAGGGCTTAGAGACCCTCCCTGTTTATCGCCACCCGCAGCTTGTTCGCCTCATCCCGGGCGAGGGACGTCACGATGGCGTCCTTCGGAATGGACAAGCTGCCGAACCCGGCGGCGCTCGCTTCGTGGACATCAGCCACGGTCACCACAGGTTCGCTTACGTGCCTGATACTTTCAAATGGAGACATCCCGTCAAGGGTGGTTACGGTGGACCCGACTATTGCATCTTTTAAACCGGTAACTGCGGCAATATTTCCTGCAGGGATCTGGTCCACTTCAAGCCTTTCAGGGCCCATGAAGATACCGACCTGCTGGACTCTGCTCTTCTTTAAAGTCCCTGAGGTATAAACTTCCATACCACGGGTAAGAGAACCGCTGAACAGCCTGCCAGTTGCGACTTCTCCTGCGTGGGGGTCAACGGAAATATCCGTTACCATGAAAGCAAGGTCTCCTCCTGAATTTGCACTGGACATGGACTTTCCGATTTCGGATTTCTCATCTCCGTGCCATATGATCTTTACTCTGTCCTTCTGAGCTTCAAGAGGGTCTGGCAGGAAGTGAATAACCATGTCAAGAACAGCTTCGTGCAGTGGGCACTTTTCTGCCAGGGACTTCATATCTCCGGCCTTACAATAGTCATACACATCTTTAAAGGAAACCCCGGTCTTCTTCATCATAGGCACACTGATTGCCCAGTTGTAAAGAGCTGACCCGAAAGCTACAGTCCCGGCTGCAGCATCTACTTTCCAGCCTGCCTTAAACTTCTCAGGGTTCATGTTCTTGATGAGCTTGTTTACGTGGTCGATTACTTTTCCGAGGCGCACCTGCATTTCCTGGGAGTCGACCTGCAGCTCATTGATCAGCCTGTCTACCTTGTTGACGAAAAGCACGGGCCTTACATGCTCCCTGAGGGCCTGTCTGAGCACGGTTTCAGTCTGGGGCATAGTGCCTTCTACGGCATCCACAACCACCACAGCCCCATCCACGGCTCGCATGGCACGGGTAACGTCTCCACCGAAGTCAACGTGTCCGGGAGTATCAATTAGATTGATCAGGTAGTCTTCATTATTGTAATTGTGAACCATGGAAACGTTAGAGGAATCAATTGTAATACCTCTTGCCTGTTCCTCTTCATCGGAGTCCATGAATAACTGTCTTCCGGCAAGTTCTTTTGAAATCATGCCAGCGCCTGCTAACAGGTTATCCGATAATGTAGTTTTCCCATGGTCAATATGCGCAACGATGCCAATATTTCGGATTTTTGTGGGTTCATTCATGAGCGTCGTTACGCGCTCGACCATTTTCTTTCTTCGTCCCATGCTGATACCTTTTAAACAAATATGATTTGGTTATATGATTTATTTTTGATCGGGTCAACTCGCATAATCGATTAGCGTGCTGCCTTTGCAACTCTTTCCTTTGCGTCCTTTCTGTTGATTGAGAAGGATTTTGTATCGCGGTTTGCTGCGCCTATGAGTTCGGTTGCAAGACATTCTGCAACAGAACGCTTGGATTTGAAGGCAGCAGCATTTGTTCCCATGCTGATGTAGCGCAGAGCAGTGTCAACGCGCCTCTGAGGGGCAGTGTCTACTGCTTTTGGAACGGAGATCCCGCCGTATTTCAGCCTGACCACTTCTTCTCTGGGTCCTGCATTTGCAATGGCGTCCACGAGAATCTGGATCGGGTTCTGCTGGGTCTTCCTGTTAATTATTTCAAAAGCATCCTCAATTGCGCGGAGAGTCACCTGCTTCTTCCCGCTGTTGATTTCTGTCCTCATGAGGTTGTTTGCGAGGCGCTCTACAATCGAAATTTCGGATTTGTTAAACTGCTGCCTGGCATGTTTCCCACTGCTGTGAGGGACAAGGACAGGAGTAAGGCTGACATAACGCTTAATTCCGAGGTCTCTTACTTCAACTTCTGTTGGGTCCCATTTGCCGAAGATTTTGTACAAAATAATCATCTCCTGGGTTTTTCCAATCTACCGCTAACCATCTGGTTCAGAGACACGTTGTTTACGGCAATTACTTTGAAACGTACGCCGGGAATATCACCCATAGCACCACCCATGCGACCTCCGATCCTTTCCACGGTAACTTCATCGTGTTCATCAATGAAGTTTACTGCACCGTCTCCGGGACAGAAAGCGGTTACCTGACGCCCATTTTTAATGAGCTGAATTCTTACGCATTTTCGGATTGCGGAGTTCGGCTGTTTGGCTTCAACTCCCACTTTCTCTAATACAATACCCCGACCCTGCGGTGCACCACCAAGAGGGTCAGCTTTCACATTCAGACCAAGAACACGCCTGCCGTAGCACGTATCTTTCCAGCGGGCATCTTTCCTGGTTTGTTTGAGAATATTAGCTGCATATTTTCCTTTAGCCATAGTAAATTTCTCCAGTTAATAATTGATCACAGTTTGACATTAAATGCCAGAATTGTCCTTCAACGCCGGATTAATGGATCAACGTAAAGTAAGGAATATCACTGCAGGATCACGTCTTCTATAGTGTGGTGACGACGTGCAAGCATCTTCACTTTCTCTATATTCTTACCGTTGCGACCGATGGCAAGCCCCTTCTCTTTATTTGGTACCTCTACATAAGCTAATCGCTTGCCATTTTTGCTTGTAAGATTCACAGAACTTACGGATACCGGTCCAAAGGCATTCTTGATAAAGGTTACAGGATCCTCTGAATACTCCACAAGCTCAATGGGTTTGTCCAGGGCTTTTTTAACACGGTTTATATTCTCCCCGTTTTTGCCTATTGCAAGCCCCATATCGCCCTGCTTTACAACATATACGAGCCTTTCCTCTTCCTGAATACAGTCAAGTATTTTGGCCCGTGTCATGTTTTCAAACAATGCAATGTACTGGATGCTTTCTGCAGTAAGTCTTATTTCGCCCAAGACGTTGCAACTCCTTTTTATTAAGCTTTAGCTGCCAGTATATCCGATTCTCCCGCATCAATGATTGCCATGGCTGCAATCGTGAAGGGCTTTCCGCATATGGGTCCGAGTTCTACACTTGTGCCTTCGTATTCAAGAACCTGAACATTTGTTTCCTGAACTTTCTTTTTAATATCTTCCGGGCAGTTTGATGCCAGAACCACCATTTTTGCTGAGCCATTTGCTGCTGCATCAACGGTCCTGTTGGCCCCGATTATTACTTTTCCTGTTTTCACAGCCTTGTTAAGAGATTTATCAACATTGATCTTCATTTTCATCAACTCTCGTCTCAAATTAGCTCGTCTACTCTATCTCTTTATAAATAAAGATTCCAAGCTCGGTGAGTATATGGTACTCTAAATACCTGATGCTTTATATCAATTTTCTGGTTATGAGCCTCGCGGACTCGAGTTTCTGCAGCAGGCTTTGATAAAGTTTATTAGGTAATATACACCAGATCTGGACCCGTCCTGTATCATATTATTTATTTAAATAATTATAGGTCAGGCCCGGATTTTTACCTCCTGTCTTTACTCCTCTTCGGCCTCGATCACTGGTACTGCTTCCACTGCTTTCTCAACTTTTCTACTTACCAGGTGTATATCTCCTGTACCCATGCGGATAGGCTGACCTACAATGATATTTTCCGTAACACCCTGCAGTTCGTCCACATATCCGCGCATGCCTGCATCAAGCAGGTGGTTAACAGTAACTTCGAAAGCTGCACGAGCAAATACACTTGCCTTTTCACCTGAGATTCCGTGCCTACCGATCTGTTTTACTTCTCCGTCCGAAGTCATAAGGTCTGCCACAAGCATAATGTGTCTGATGTCCACGGTAAGACCCTGTTCACGCAGAGTATCTGTGGCTTCTTTAATTATCGCGTTTCTCGCAGCCTCGACCCCCAAAACTTCGTAAATTTCATTGATATTGTTTGTACTGGTCCTGGTCCTGTCCACACCATCAAACTGCAGGACTTCACGCAGAGCCGACCCTTCCGTATAGAGAGTGTATTCTTCGCCCTCTTTCCGGACCACTACTCTTTTGATCCCTTCTATACCTTTGAGGGTAACATTATGGATGCTTTTTGCAAGCTGGAGCAGTTCCCTGTAGGAAGGCTCTCCCGGAGTGATTACAATCTGGTTATCTATATCAGGAGAGATGCTGACCATTACATTAAGCTCTTCATTAAACCTCTCTTTTACCTGATCTATTGTAATATTCCTGCCTTCCATAGCCTTTTCGTGCAGGTCTATTATAAGCTTCATCTGGGAAAGGTCAGTTGTCACATCTGCGATATGGTCGATTTTGGTAGCTTCAATCTCCCACGCAAGTGCTCTCGTCTTTTCCCTGTCGTAGGCATAGTCTTCAGGATTTTCTTTTGAAAGGGCAATTGTCATCATAGGAGTGCTCGGAATCTTCCTTGCATCCACAATTTCAATAAGGCGGGGAAGACCGAGAGTAACGTTAATCTCGGCCACACCAGCATAGTGGAAGGTACGCATCGTCATCTGAGTACCCGGTTCCCCTATTGACTGGGCTGCAACAACGCCCGCAGCATCACAGGGTTCAATGCATGAGACAGCATATTCTTCCATTACCTTTTCTATTATCTCTTCCATTTCCTTCTTGCTTACTCCGGCTTTGAGGACATCTTCTCTAAGAGTTTTAAAAATATTGGAAGGAAGCGGGAGGTCCTTTATCATGCTGTCTACTGTAGCCTCGCTAATACTCATCATGCCACCTCCTTGTTTACCACAGAACTGACAATCCTGTGGATAGTATCAGGTTTGCTGAAATCACTCTTTGTTGGGTTAATTCCATCTTCCCCATACTTAAACTGTACAAGCACACCTCTGGTATCTCTGACCGTGAGGTCGTACTGGACTTCAAGATCCTGAAGGGCATTGACAAGTCTTCTCTGCAGGTAACCTGACTGTGATGTCCTGACCGCAGTGTCCACAAGACCTTCTCTACCACCGATTGCGTGGAAGAAATATTCGGTTGGGTTAAGTCCGCTCTTGTAACTTGCCTTGACGAAACCGTGGGCATCTGATCCCAGGTCCCCTTTCTGGAAGTGGGGAAGGGTCCTGCCTGCATATCCTCTGCGGATGCGCTCACCACGTACTGCCTGCTGGCCGACACAGGCTGCCATCTGGGTAAGGTTAAGGATAGAACCTCTGGCCCCAGAGCGAGCCATAATAACCGCAGGGTTTTCAAGCCCCATGTGGCTGTCTGCAATTCCACCGGTCTTGTCTCTGGCTTTACCCAGCTTCTGCATGATGCTCATTTCAATTGTTTCATCAAGGGTTCTTCCAGGAAGTGGGTCAAGCTCTTTATTATTATATGATTTGATAAGGTTCTGCACGGCGTCTTCAGCTTCAGTGAGGACCTCATTGATCTGGATCCTGGCCTCTTTCGGGATGTCTTCATCAGCTATTCCGAAACTCAGGCCCATGCGCATAATTGCCCTGATTGCAAGCTTTGTCATGTTATCCACAAAGAGGGCTCCGGCTTCGGGACCGATTTCCTTGATGATACGGTCCTGAATCTTTCCTTTGAAAGCTCCTATTGCCGCTTCGTCTATCGTACCCATAAGGAGTTTACCATTCCTGATTACTACATAGGCATCGTTAGGGCATTCTTCTTTTTTACAGGTATCACAGTGTGAGCAGACCTGGGCTGAGAACTCTGCATTGAGATCTTCAGGCAGGATCTGGCTGAAGATCTGTTTTCCTGTCCAGTAAGGGTCTCCGTCCTCATCAAGTCCCGCAGGTTCAGGCAGGGCACGTACGCGGCTTTTTCTCAAAAGGTCGTAAGCATCGTAACTGGAAATATGTTTTTCATAACGAGTCAGCATGAAAAGCCCTGAAATGTGGTCGTGGATCCCACCGATAATCGGACCTCCGAAACGTGGGGAAAGAATATTTTCCTGAACCTGCATGAGGATCTTTGCCTCAGCCCTTGACTCTTCGGTCTGAAGGGCATGCATGTTCATTTCGTCCCCATCAAAGTCAGCGTTGTATGGAGGACAGACTGCAGGGTTCAGCCTGAAAGTTTTGTTAGGCAGCACCTTTACGGAGTGTGCCATGATACTCATCTTGTGCAGAGACGGCTGCCTGTTAAAAAGAACAGTATCGCCGTCTTTTAACTGGCGTTCCACAGTCCAGCCGAATTCCAGCTTCTCGACAAGGTCGTCCTTGTTCATACTGGTTACTTTTATGCGCCTGCCGTCAGACCTGAACACATAGTTTGCTCCAGGGTGGACATCTTCCCCATTCCTTACATAGACCTTGAGCTGTTCGATATTCCTTGGGGTCACCACTGCAGGTACTGTCAGAATCTTTGCAATGGGCATAGGGACACCGACTTCGTTTATGCTGAGGTTCGGGTCAGGAGAGATGACAGTACGGGCAGAGAAGTTAACACGTTTACCTGACAGGCTTCCCCTGAACCTCCCTTCTTTACCTTTTAAACGCTGGGAAAGGGTCTTAAGAGGTCTGCCTGACCTGTGCCTTGCAGGCGGGATTCCTGAAACCGAGTTGTCAAAGAATGTGGTAACGTGATACTGAAGCAGCTCCCAGAGGTCCTCGATGATAAGCTGCGGGGCTCCTGCTTCCCTGTTTTCCTGGAACCGCTGGTTGATCCTGATAATGTCTACCAGCTTGTGGGTCAGGTCGTCTTCACTGCGCTGCCCGGATTCCAGTGTAATCGAAGGACGTACAGTAACAGGAGGTACAGGCAGGACTGTAAGGATCATCCATTCAGGCCTTGCGTTCTTTGGGTCCATCCCTACAACCCTGATGTCCTCATCAGGGATGTTTTCAAAGCGGTCCCTTATCTCAGTAGGGGTCAGCTTCTCCCCGTTTTCCAGGTATTCACTGGGCTTTTCGAATTTGATCTCGAGCTGTTCCTCATTACAGTAAGGACAGCTCTTTACCTTGCTGGCTTCTTTATATACTTCGTTAATCAGGTCGTCAGGCATGTGCCCGATTTCTTCAATTGCAGAAAGCTGGTCCAGAAACTGCTGTTTCTGGGCTGGTTCCAGCAGGAGCCTGCTGCATTTTCTGCAGGTTGCCCTGAGGAGTTTTCTGATAATTTTGTTAAAACCAACATGGACAACAGGGGCAACAAGTTCTATGTGCCCAAAGTGTCCGGGACACTCGCCAGCCCTGCCAGAGCAGGTCTTGCAGCGAAGCCCGGGGTCAATAACCCCGAGTTTTGTGTCCATAAGCCCCATATCAATTGGAAATCCATCATCATCGTAAGTGTCAGCCGTGATAATAGGAGTTGCACTCATCTTACGGATTTCTTTTGGGGACATTAAGCCAAATTTGATTGAAGCAATTCTTTTAGGAATTGGAGGTACGTTTGCCATATGTCCACCTCACTTATACAGCATCTTCAAGGTTAAGTCTGGGAGCGACTCCAAGAGACTTAATCTCGTCCAGTAACAGCTTGAATGCGTAGCTCATCTCTACAGGGTATATATCCGTGTCAGCTCCGCAGGCTGAACAGAAAGATACGTTGCGCTGTTTGTCGTATGTTGCAATCATTCCACAGTGCGAGCAGACGAGTTCCACCACTTTGTCAGACTCGTCGAGCAATCGTTCTTTCAAGGACATGGCAGCTCCGTGCCCTACCAGGACATCACGCTCCATTTCACCGAACCTGAGACCACCTTCCCTTGCTCTACCTTCAGTTGGCTGGCGGGTGAGCACCTGTACGGGTCCGCGGGACCTTGCATGCATCTTGGAGGTGACCATGTGGTGCAGTTTCTGGTAAAGGATGACACCAACGAAGACATCTGCAGGGATCATCTTGCCTGTTGCCCCATCATAGAAAACCTCTTTTCCTGTATGTGCAAAGCCGTGCTTTTTCAGGGCTTCTCTGAGGTCCTCTTCGTTTTCTCCTGAGAAGGCTGTTGCATTCACTCTTCTGCCTTCCATGGAACCTACTTTTCCGCCAATCATTTCCAGGACGTGCCCTACAGTCATACGTGAAGGAATTGCATGCGGGTTAATCATCAGGTCAGGAGTCAGCCCTGATTCCGTAAAAGGCATGTCAGCAATAGGAACTTTTAAGCCAATAACTCCTTTTTGCCCGTGCCTGGAAGCGAATTTGTCTCCTATGTCAGGTATCCTCTCGTCCCTTACCTTTACCTTCGCAAGGCGGGTCCCATTAATGGATTCTGTAAGAATGACAGTGTCCACAATCCCTGTTTCGTTGGACCGCATGGTAACAGAGCTTTCTCTCCTCTGTTCAACTGAAATCCCGAAGTCTGAAGGCTCTTCAAGGAATCTCGGAGGGCTGGTCTTTCCTATAAGCACATCGTTTGGACCGACAGGAGTCTCAGGGTTTACAAGCCCGTCTACGTCAAGATTTGCATACGCATCAGCGCTGCGAGCTCCGCGGTATTCGGAGTCAGGGATCTCGAACTTATCTTCCTGCCCACCTGGGTACCTCCTTTCTTCCCCTTCAAAAGTCCTGAGGAAGTGGCTTCTCCCGAGACCTCTTTCAATTGAGCCCCTGTTGAAAATCAGAGCGTCTTCAATGTTATACCCTTCATAAGACAGGACTGCGACCACGAAGTTCTGGCCTGCAGGCCTGTCATCGAAACCTATTGCTTCGCAAGTCCTGGTTCTGGTGAGAGCCTTCTGAGGATAATGAAGGACATGAGCACGGGTATCTGGCCTTAACTTCTGGTTTGCTGTGGATACTCCAATACACTGCTTGATCATGGCTGCACCCATGGTATTACGCGGAGATGCATTGTGTTCCGGGTAAGGAACCATTCCTGTACAGATGCCGAGCATAAGTTCAGGATCAAGCTCCATATGGGTATGCTTGTCATTAATGTCAGCCTCGTAGAGGGCAATGTATGCATTTTCTTCTTCTTCAGCATCCAGATACTCTACACAGCCTTCTTTTACCAGGTCGTCAAAACTGATTTCCTTGTTCTTCAGTTTCTGTACCTGCTCTGGAGTTACTTTAGGAACGCCGTTTTCCACAATTAAAAGAGGCCTTCTTGCCCTGCCCATATCGGAGTTTATAATTACCTCCCTGGTGCTGTCATTAAGAGCTATATTGATCTGCCTGGATATGAATCCCTGCCGCCTCATTTTTCTGAGCTCTCCTACGAGTTCCGCAGGGTTGTCATGGGTCCCGACGAGCTCTCCGTTTATGAATACTTTTGCTTTAGTCATCTGACATCAACCCCTCAGTCACTATACATCGATCCAGAGTCGTCCATATCTGAATAATCGTAGAAATCATCATCTTTGTATTTGGTTTCAGCTTCCGGAGTTTCTTCATACTCTTCAACAATCTCTTCCCCAAATTCATCAAATAATATTTCTTTCACTTTTGCCGGGGGTTCTGGCACTTTCACAACTACTTTTTCGACATTAAGGTCATAGAGTATTTTCTTCATGCTCTCTATATCTTCTGTTCCTGTGGAGAGCTCGACCATTTCGGCAAAGTTTTTCACAAGGCCACAATTTGGACCTTCTGGAGTTTCGGAAGGACAGAGACGCCCCCACTGAGTTGCGTGCAGGTCACGAGCTTCGAAGTGAGGCTGAGCTCGGGAAAGCGGCGAAATTACGCGGCGCAGGTGGGAAAGGGTAGAAATATAATCGTTCCTGTCAAGAAGCTGAGAAACACCTGTCCTTCCTCCTACCCAGTTACCTGTTGCCAGGGGGTGCTGCAGGCGGTCAGTTAAAACGTCTGCCCTTACAATTGTGGCAACGTTAAGTTCCCTGTTCCTCATGTTTGCACGTTCGAGCTGGTACTTTATGTCCCTTGCCAGCCTGTTGAAGGATACTCTGAAAAGGTCTTCCATCAGGTCACCTGCAAGTTTAAGCCTCTTGTTTGCGTAGTGGTCTTTGTCGTCTTCAGACCGCTTTCCAAGTGCGAGCTCAAAGCAGGACTCAGCCATTCTTGCCAGGAAATGAGCCTTTGAGATCCTGTCTCTCATATCGTTTCCGAGGTGGGGGAAGAGATACCTGTCAATAACGTAGTTTGCTCTTTTTATCTGGTATTCCTTGGCCTGCCCTGCAGCAACCCTTGCTCCGATCTTCTCAATTGCCTCTTCCTGGGTTTCGACTTCGGCTTCTTCAAGGTTTTCCAGCATGAACTTGACAATTTCGGGATCACTTGAAACTGCATTTACGATATCTTCATCAGTTACTATCCCGAGAGATCTCATGAGTGTAATAAAGTACACTCTGCCGGATATTGAAGGGAAAGATACCTCAAGCAGGGACTTTCTCCCTCTTTCAACAATTACGAGCGCCCTGTATCCTCTTTTCTGGGAGAACACCTTTGCGACCTCTATGGAATCGCCGTAACGCTCTCCGTACTCGACAAGTATTTTGTTAGGGGCAAGGTCTTCAAGGGTCATAACTACCCTTTCAGTACCTCCGATAATGAAATATCCCCCAGGGTCAAGAGGGTCTTCTCCATAGCGAACTTTTTCTGCTTCGCTGAGCCCGAGAAGGTTACAGATTTTGGATTTAATCATAATAGGAAGCTGCCCGATTTTTGCTTCCATTGCCTCTGACTCTACCCCGTCTTTTACAACACTCATTTCCAGGTAGAGGGGGCCTGAGTACGAAAGGTTTCTGAGCCTTCCTTCATTCGGGTAAAGCTTTTCGATCGCTCCGTCTGCCTCCTTTACTACCGGATGTTCTACCCGGATTTTGCCGAGCTTTAGATAAGTGTCCTCGATATCGGTTTCTATAATTTTCTGTTCATCAATGATCTTTTGCAGCCCGTAATCTATAAACTTGTTAAATGAGTCTATATGGTGCTGCACTATCTTGTCCCGTGTAAAATAGGCTTGCGACAGTATACTGCTTTCTAACGCGATGATAGCACCCTCTTTGCTTTGGTAAAATGAAAATCAATAAATGATGATCCTCAATAAATGACGATCTTCAATAAATGATGATCCTCAATAAATTATGATCCTCAGATCTAAATCTTAATGCAGTCGTAGACTATTTCCGTATGATGGTGCATGGGATTCAAAAAGATATTCAGTGAAAAAAATATGATATTGAAAGCGGTTTCAACTCCCCTCCGCTTACTCAATCACAAGTCTGTAATAATCTGCCTCCCCTGCAGTTTGACTTTTTCTTGTTATTTTCACGACATCTCCGACGACAGCTCCTATTTCTTTACAAACAGGGTCCTGCACTTTGATTTTCGGAAGTTGTTCCTTTTCAATAGAATATTTGCTTAAAACAGACTTTAACTCGCCCTCAGACATAATTTCATGCTTTGGGACCGCATCATGGTCGAGCAGGCTGAACTTTGTCAAATCCTTTCCTCCAAAAATAAAGATCTCAAAAAAATTTAATTCGATTTCTTCAGCGGATGGCCGTTCCGCCGGCATAATTAAGAACATGGCGGGCCCGTAGGGATTTGAACCCTAGGCCGACTGGTTAAAAGCCAGTCGCTCTGCCTGACTGAGCTACGGGCCCAGATTGTTTACTTCACCTCTGTACTTTGCACCACTGAAGGCTAATTTCTTAGCATGCAACCCTGCTGCCCCGCTGCATCAGGGAGCACCTCTTACACCGGTGCAACCCTCTAATTATAGCTATACTATTTATAACTTATGGTCAGTTCCCTTTTTTCCCTGATATTTCGGGGATTAAGGGTTAAATTTATTTAGTATGTGCTTGATTTATACAAATATTATTCTGATATTCCCAGTAAAATATATGTACGATAATTTTCACTTTTTAAAAAGTAAGGCTAAAAAATGAATTATTCCTCCATACACTCGGGTAACTGAAACTTTTGCCCTGATTTTAAATAACTCCCGCTTTCCCGATAGTCACCCTCTAAAATGAAGCATCAATTTATAATCTTCAGATTAATAATTGTAGGAATTTAATAATTATAGGAATTCATAACGAAGACGAAAGCTTAGCGTAAATTAATTTCTCCTGTAAGAAGCACTGATTGCCAGCCTTAAAGAAGCACTACGAGTAAAGGGCTCGTCATAAATATGGATGTATTCTGAGGCTCTTTTAAAATAAGTCTAACAAACAAATTTCTCAAAAAGGAAATTCTTCTCATTTTTCTTCTATTGCAAACTTTATGCAGAATTCAGTTCCATAATCCTTATTTATTTTAAGTTCACCGTTCAGCTGATCTACAAGGGTAGTTATCAGCTGTATACCAAGAGTTTCAGGATTTTCCAGATCAAGGTCTTCAGGAATGCCCACCCCGTTATCTGAAACTATCAGAGTAAAGCTGGTATCTGTATTATCTCCGTTTTTGTCTTCCGCTCCTTTATTACATTCTCCGTATAATTCCCTATAAAGTTTGATTTGAATTTCCCCATTGCTTCTGGCTGGAAATGCGTGTTTTAGAGCGTTCGAAACAAGCTCATTAACAATCAGTCCCAGTGGGATGGCAGTATCCATATCAAAGAAAGTGTCCTCTTCCAGATCAATATTTAAACTGATATCGGCATTTCCAAGAGTATAAGTTTGAAATAAACTCTCAACAAGCCTCTGAAGGTATGGTGAAAAATTCAATGTGTTGGTTCTTCCACCTTCGTGCAGTTCTTCATGGATAAGGGCAATCGATATTACCCTGTCCTGGCTTTCCCGAAAAGCATTCAGGACTTCTGAGTTCTCAATATATTTCCTGCCTCTGAACTTTTCAGCCTGGAGGTCAAGCAAGGAAGAAATTACCTGCAGATTATTCTTGATCCTGTGATGAATTTCCTTTTTGCGGGCAATCTCAAGGTTTACCAGGGCTTTTTCAGCTTTTTTACGCTCAGTAATATCCTGAACCACTCCTTTTATTCGAACAGGAGTGTTTTTATTACTCAAAATAAGTTCCGATGTCAGATGGACTGTGCGTTCCTCCCCGTTAGCAAGGACAATCCTGTAATCAATTCCAAAGGGGCCTCCAGTTGCAGCTTTTTTAAAGGAATCATAATAACTCCTATCATCGGGATGTATATAGCTCAAATATTCATCGTAAGAAGGGGCTGCTTTTTTGGGATCTAGTCCGAAAATTCGATACATTTCCTCAGACCAGTATGCCTTATCAGCCTCAATATCCCATTCCCAGTTCCCTATATGAGCCATTTTTTGAGATTCAGCAAGACTTTCTTCTCTTTCTTTCAATAACGTATACGCTTTTTCAAGTTCTACTGTGCGCTCTTTAACCAGGTTTTCCAGATTATCCAGGGTATTTTTCAACCTGGATTCTGCTTCCTTTATATCAGTAATATCATGGGAAATGGCAAGAACAGAGACCACTTTGCCATTAACAAACTCGGGTACTATCTGTGTATTAAAGTAGTATTCTTTTCCTTCAGGCGATGTATACTCAAATTCCATTGTTTCGGGCTTTCCTGTGGCAAAAACATTTTCGTGGTGATTTTCCCAGAGCTTTATCTTCTCGGGATCCATACACAGACCCAGCTCACTATGAGTTTTCCCGATTATTTCTTCCGGGGGGCACCCATAAGGTTCAGCAGTAGCAGGGTTAACATATATATGGCGGTGCTGTCTATCAAAACGGAGAATTATGTCAGGAGAATTTTCAGCCAGTGTACGGAATTTGCTCTCACTTCTTATCAGTGCTTCTTCGGCTTGCTTTTTTTCGGTGATGTCGCGGACGATACCTGCCCTATAGCGGGTCATGCCAGTTTTATCCTTAATGATAGAAAAATGGTCAGCTAACCAGCAGTATTTTCCATCCTTACATTTAAAGCGATACTCGTGTGCTCCAAAGCCTTTATCCAATGACTGAGCACCCCCCACCATGACAAGCTGGTGGTCATCCGGGTGAATGCGATCAATCAGACCATTGGCCATCGCATCTATCTCTTTAACAGAGAAGCCTGTAATTTGCTCTATCACCGGGCTCATATAATCGAAGCAGTTATTATGAAAGTCCATGCGGTATGCCGAATCAAGCGAATTATCAAGAACTGAGCGAAACCGTTCATCACTTTCCCGCAGCGCGTACACCAGGGTATCGCGTTCAACCAGAGACTGAGCCAGATTTATATTGCTATAGCTCAGCTGTGAGAGTATATTGGCAAATCCCATCAAAAAAGCCATGCCTGCGTCAACAGTCTCCCTGCTCAGCCTCGGAACTTTCTCAAGCGCTGATATGTATTCTTCTTCATTAAACCCGTACTTTCTGGCCTGGGATCTGAAAAGCTCATAGTCCAGAATTTCGTCCTCAAAAAAAAACTGTCCTGAAAAGATGCTACCTACTTGCTGACCTGCCACCATGATAGGAGTCGTTATGTCCCACATATTGTTCCTGCACCTGTAAAGCTTAAACTCTTCCGGAGAAATACCCGTGGATAGCTCGATGTCGCTTTCTACACAGTGCCTGCAGGTTTCAGGATGAGCTCTGTGGAATTTGGTGCAGATTTCCTGCCATCCGACACATGCCAGAACTTTGCCTTTGAGATCATTCAGGCCTACGGGAATATTAGTAAGCGTATAAAAATCGTTTATGAGAGACTGAATAACCGGAATGTCAACAATCTCAGCAAGCTCAAAGGTATCTGTCCCACCAACAGGTGAGAGAATTTTCTCCAACTTTAACCTGGCGTGCTGCTCACTCTGACGAAGTGCATCCTCAGCTTGCTTGCGTTCGTTGATATCACGGGCAACATGAACACTCCCAATGAGTTTTCCGTCTGAACTATGGAGAGGTGAGACGCTTACCAGGAAGTAGCCCCCAAAGCAGTCCTCATAAACCTCGGAGGTATGTTCATTTCCATCCTTAAGCAGCTGCCTGTTCGGGCAAAAAGAGGGGGGTTCCTCGGTTCCATGAACAGCTTTATAGCAGACCGAACCTGCACACTCTTCAGGTCTCACGTTCAGTCTTGATGCCATGGCTTTATTTGCCCGAATAATTCTATACTGGTCGTCAAGTATGGCGATTAAATCCGGAATAGCATCAAAAGTATATTCCCAGTGTTTCGTTGCCTGAACAGCAATCTTCTCTGCTTTTTTGCTCCTGGAACTCTCAATCTTCTGCCATTCTCCTTTCTTTTTAATCAAAGCAAATTGATGGTTGACCGTCACATCTATTATCTCGGTTGAGTCGCACCGATCAAGGGAATAGGTACAGAGAGCTATCATCCGGTAACTGCCAAGAACTCTGTCTACCTCTTCTTCATAATCAACGAAGTCATCCCAATCCCTTTTATCCACCCAGAAAGTGTTTCCGCTCAACCTTAAACCGTCATAACCGCTTGCCAGGACATTATTGAGCTTTTCAATCCAGCCGTTTAAAACTTTCCTTGAGTCAAATACGCTTTCGTTCACATACCAGTTAGCATATGGAATAATTTCAATTTGCCCTCTTTCCAGATAAGCATCGATATCGGGAACGTCCTTTCTAAGAGCTTCTTTTGCCTCTTCTGCGTCCAGAGGTTGTGATGTGACCCACATGCAAAATTCGTTATTTTCCAGCCCTTCTTTGAAATAAGGAACGAGTATATCTATCAAATCTTCCTTTGTCTGGTAAAACTGGCAGAAATGGGTCCCCCAGGGCACATCCCCGACAATATCAATTCCAGACTTTCTCAGTTGTCCCTTCATCCCATACCCCTTCTCCGGCTTATTCCAGCACTAAATTTACAAACTTGCTTTTCACAAGAATTGGTTAAACAGAAGTTTGTACCGGTTCTTTGCTAGCGGTTTTATGTGAACTCCCCTCAGTAAAAGAAGTTTGGATCTTTTCAAAAAAATAAGGTTATTTATTATCTGTATATTTGTGAAAGAAAACAGAACTGCAAAGTTCTCCCAACGTGAATTTCCAGTTTAAGCACTCTCTTAGTCATAACTTTCTCTTAATTATAACTGCAAGTGTGTAAAACTGTTATTATGAGTATTAGTAACTAATTATTTTTTTATCTTATTTTGTAATTTAAGTGGGTAAATATTTTTACTTATCCATAAATGGAAATAGAGTAATATTTACCGCACCGATATGTAAAAAAGTTATAAACTGCCTGGGGCAGTCTTTTGATTCTTCTCTAAATTACGTCCCGCACTCCCAGCCGCTCATGTAGCATTCCTGCTTGGAAGTGAGTTCGTCCGTGCTTATTCCCATAGACTTAAGCTTTAGTTTTGCCACATAGGTATCAAGTTCCCTCGGGACCCCGTGTACTCCTTTCGAAAGCTTGTTCTCGGCAATGTAACGTACACAGAGAGCCTGGTTTGCAAAACTCATATCCATAACCTCGGCAGGGTGCCCATCGCCTGCAGCCAGGTTTACGAGCCTGCCTTCTGCAATTACATTAATGCGCCGGTTGCCGATGTCGTATTCTTTGATATTGTGCCTGACAGTCCTGGTTGATTTTGCAAGAGATTCAAGGGCTTCCATGTCGATTTCCACATTGAAATGGCCTGAATTTGCAAGAACTGCCCCGTCCTTCATGACCTTAAAGTGGTCGGCTGTAAGGATATCACGGTTTCCTGTTGCAGTTACAAAGAGGTCTCCGATTTTTGCAGCCTCTGACATTTTCATAACCCTGTGCCCGTCCATTCTGGCTTCAAGGGCTCTTATGGGGTCTATTTCAGTAACGATTACACTTGCTCCAAGACCTGCAGCCCGCATTGCAACCCCGCGCCCGCACCAGCCGTAGCCTGCAACAACGACGTTTTTGCCTGCAACAAGGAGGTTTGTGGTACGGTTGATCCCGTCCCAGGCTGACTGGCCTGTCCCGTAGCGGTTGTCAAAAAGGTACTTGGTCATGGCATCGTTTACGGCTATTACCGGCATCTTGAGTGCGCCGTCTTTTTCCATTGCATGAAGCCTGTGCACCCCTGTGGTGGTCTCTTCGCAGCCTCCGAGTATTTTCGGAAGCATCTGTGGCCTTTCCTTGTGGAGCTTGAATATAAGGTCTGCACCGTCATCGATTGTGATGTCAGGCTCAATGTCAAGGACTTTATCAATTGCTTCGTAGTATTCGCTTGTACTGCACCCGTATTTTGCAAAACAGCTTATATTTTTTCGGGTATCGAGGGCAGCTGCCACATCATCCTGAGTACTCAGGGGGTTGCAGCCTGAAATTGCAACCTGTGCGCCGCCAGCAGCCAGGGTCTCTACAAGGACTGCTGTTTTTGCTTCTACGTGAAGGGCCATCCCTACCTTAAGCCCTTTCAGGGGTTTTTCTTTCTCAAATTTCTCCCTGATGATTGCAAGCACAGGCATGTGGTTTCTTGCCCATTCCATTTTCATGTTTCCGGATTCTATGAGTTCTTTTTCAGTCATGGTGATCCCGTCATTATCAGATAGGCGGTTGAATTCTGGTTAAATTCGATGATCGAACTAGATTATAGATAAGCTTTATAGATAGGCTTATTTTTTAAATATACACAAATTGTTACTTCAAGCACAGATTAAATAAAATAAATCTGTACTGTATTCGGGTTTCTAGTATTTATTTTTCCCGCATATTATTCCAGACTTCTCAGGCTTTTACCCTTGCTACAAGCTCTTCTGCTGCCTTTTGAGCTTCTTCGATGACTTTCTGCTCATCCAGCGCCAGAACCCTGTAGTCGTCCATCAGGACTTTTCCGTTGACAATTGTTGTCCTGACATCACTTCCTCTTGCAGAGTATACCAGATGGGAAGGAACGTCAAAACAGGGAGTAAGGTGCGGTTTTTTCATGTCCACAATAATCAGGTCTGCTTTCTTTCCTGCCCTCAACATGCCGGTTTCCGTGCCAAGGGCTTTTGCCCCGTTAACGGTTGCCATCTCAAGTACCTGGCGAGCAGGAAGGGCGGTCGGGTTGCCTGTGTTCACTTTATGCAGGAGGGCAGCAGCCTTCATTTCTTCAAACAGGTCAAGGTTGTTGTTTGAAGCGCAGCCGTCAGTGCCAAGTGTTACATTCACTCCCTTTTCCAGCATCTTATATACCGGAGCAATTCCGGATGCCAGTTTCATATTGCTTACGGGATTGTGGGATACATTTACTCCCTTTTTACTTAAAATCTCTATATCCCCGTCCGAAAGCCATACACAGTGGGCAGCAAGCACATCAGGCCCGAAAAACCCGATATCGTCGAGCAGGTGTACAGAACATTTTCCATACCTTTCTTTCATTGCATTAAGTTCGGCTTCGGTCTCAAGGACATGGATATGGATGCCTGCTCCGTCTTTTCTGGCTTCTTCCTTCACCTTTGCAAGATATTCATCAGAGCAGGTATTTGGGGCATGGGGCCCGTACATCGTTTTTATCCTGCCATTTGCTGCCCCCTGCCAGGCCCTGACAAAGCGCTTGCCTTCTTTAAGGTCGGTTTCCCCTTTTTCTTTGTTCCAGAGCTCGATCAGGCCGTGGGAAAGTGAAGCTCTGAGCCCTGATGCCTCTACAGCTTTTGCAGTCTCGTCCATAAAGAAATACATGTCTGCAAAAGAAGTGGTTCCTGACCTGATCATTTCAAGGCATGCAAGAAGGCTCCCCTTATAGACATCTTCTGCTTTAAGCTGAGCTTCGGCAGGCCATATATGATTCTCAAGCCACTCGGCGAGCTGCAGGTCGTCGGCATAACCCCGGAAGAGAGTCATTGCTGCATGGGTATGTGTATTTACAAGCCCAGGCATTACCACCGAGCCTTTTGCATCAATCACCGTCTCAGCACTTTCTTTTGTTTTCTCTCCTATTTCCGTAATTTTTCCGTCTTCAATAACAACGGTCCCATTTTTCAAGTCTCCCGCATCAGGGTCCATCGTCAAAACATAAGCATTTTTTATTATAATATCAGCCATATGATCATATCCTTCAGGTTTGAACTGCAACTTTTATTGGACTGCGCCTTTATTGAACAGCGCCTTTATTGAACTGCACCTGTTAGATGACGAACACAAGTTTACGAGGTTATCCTAAAAAAAGTTGTCCTGAGAATTCTCCTGTATCCTGAGAATTCTCCTGTATCCTGAGAATTCTCCTGTAATTAGTATAAAGCCAGGAATCTTTATTATAGAGTGCAGAGTCTTTAGAAAACATTTTTGCCGGATCAATAGTCTGGTAAAGCGTGAGGCCCTCATAAGTTCTGGAAGTCACATAGGATTCTTGTCACATAGGATTCTTAATAGTTAAGTGTATGTTCAGGGTTTCTGGTTACCACTTTCGGTTTCAAGGTTCAGAGCTTCAAGGTAGAGGTGCATTATTTTTAGCCTTTCTCCTGCAATCCTCTTTGCCGTATCGGTATTTAACCTCTCAGGAATTGTAAAAGGCTTGTAACGCATGTATTCGTTAAAACCTTCAACAGGGTCCTCGATATAAACAGTCTTTTTTGAATCTCCTTTATCAAGCCCTGTTACGTGCTTCAGCATCCTGAGAGCTCCCATTGACAGGATAGACCTGAAAATTCCAATTGCTCCCAGGGCATCAAGCCTGTCTGCGTCCTGAAGTATCCTGGCTTCTATTGTTTCCGGGATTTTCCCCCCACTGAACCTGTGGGTCAGGATGCAGTATTTCACAGCGTCAATAGTTTTCTTTTCAACGCCTGCCCTTGTCAGAAGTTCAGAGGCTATCTCAGCACTGTAGAGGGCATGGTCTCCCCCTTCTTCATGCTCTTTGATAACCCCTACATCATGCAGAAGAGCTGCGAGCCTTAGAATGAGAAGGTCTCCTCCTTCTTCTTTCTGAATCTCCATGCAGAGGGCTTCTACGCGGTTTATGTGGGACATATCATGGGAACTGGGCTCCCCTTCATGAAAAGTAGCCGCAAATTCCCTCGTTTTTTCTATCAGGTCCATAAATATCCTGCTTTCAGGTAAGTATCCAGATCTCAGTATTCTATTTCTGCAACCAGGGTCTTGAGGTGTTCCTGGATTTCGGAAATCGCTTCGGAAAGGGCCCTTTTATTGTCGTAAGTAGTTATCAACTCCACAAGCTCTTCTTTCCTTTCCTTTTTCATTTCCCGAGCGAATTTTGCCATGTTTTCAAGAGCCCGTGTAAGGTTGTCAACAATTGATATTGTGGCGGCCCTTGAGGTCCGTGAGAGAGGGTTCAGGTCAATTGTTATGACGGTCTTTCCCATCTCTACAAGTTTCTCGCAGCGGTCCCCATCTTCAAGGGGAACGAGCACAACATCTGCTGTATAGATCCCTTTACTGCTCACAAGCCTTCTGTCGTGAGAGAGTTCAATGCTCGCATCAGGATTCTTTCCAAGGACCTCAGAAGCTCCGTTTGCCTTCAGATGTTCTATTATGAGGTGTACCCTGGTATCGGTCCTGTGGAAGAGATTTACTTCAATCTTAGCTCCGGTAATATCTGCCAGGGCAACAATTTTTTCAGGAGCCAGAGCTGCAACGTTACCATTTACTGAAAGAACCGGGTTCTTAGCGAGGAGAATTGCAGCAACTGCAGCCCTCTCTGCATACAGGGCAGACTCGGTGCTCCGTTCGCCAATAAGATAATCAAAACTCTCGCCTCTCCCCTGGGAAATAAGCCCCTGGATACTTGTAATTCCCATTTTTACCCCGGCTGCAACCTTTTCACGGGCGAGCAGGGATTCGTACCTCGGGTGGTCTTGCGGTATATCGGTCATATAGGTCGCTTACCTTTATAATTGTCAGTTTGCTTTTGTTCTTTATATTTGAAACTTTAAGGACTCTGCCCTGGTCTGCGGGCAATTTATGCAGTTAAGTCCTTTTTTATATTTATACTATTTAAGTTATGGGTGTTTTATTTTGCAGAGAGCCTTTGGCCATCTTTGCAAAAATCGGATGATAGGAAATATTCAAAAAAATAAAGAGCTCAACCTGAAGCTCAGTCATAAAGTAATCTCGGTACACAGGTACTGATTCCATATTCAAGAACCTGACCGAACTCCTGAAGGGCTTCGTAAAGCATGAACTCCTGGCTGTGGGGGGCGATTGCAAAAATCGTATCTCCGAGCATTGCCTGAGAAGCCAGACCTCCACTTGCACATGCAGCCTCAATAACATCCTGTGCAGTACTGCTCATAAGGCCTGTCTTGCTGGCAAAATCCTTTGCCTGAGACATAAAATTATCGAGAGTGGGTTTTTTAAGCAGCTCGGACATTGCAGCTTTTCCTGCGGCATTAATCCTTCCTGCTGCGGCTTCATCTGCCAGGACGGAACCTGTTGAAATCTCCCCGAGTACGATACAGAAGACCCTTGCTTCGGGAGCAGGAATCCTGTCTATATTTCCAAACTCGGGCCCTCCGGGCTGCCGCCTGATTACCACTCCGCCATTTGACTGGGCAGCGATATCTCCAAGCCCACTGTGGTTAACGACTTCAGCTACGTGAGCATATTCTGTCAGGCTTTTTACGGTATTGTTTAAGGAAAGTGCCCCGTTCAGAGCATAAGCTGTCCCGAGAGCTCCTGCCCCAGAGGCTCCAAACCCGCACCCTGCAGGGATTTCCGCCCAGCTCTTCACTATCACAGGCTCATCGGTCATCATTTCTACCACCGTACGGGTGGTTTTGCCTTCAACTTTTTTTCCATTGAGGAAAATCTCGGTCTTTTCCACGGATTTCCCGACCTTTACCTCGGTCGTAACTCCTCCGTTAAGAACAATTCCGCAGCCGGTAGATCCTTTACGGTGGGGGTCGTCATGTTCATGGATCTGAAAAAAACCTGTGATATGCCCTGGAGCATATGCTTTTGCGAAAAAGTCTGCCCCTTCACTCTCGTATGTATACATTGAAAACGCCTTTTTTATTGGTTAAGCTATTTTTCCAAAGTTAATTTTTGCTTTGTAAAAGTTTCTGTTTAGTAGAATATTGCACGTGCCTGTTTGAAGAATTGGCCGATATAGCAAGATTGCATACTCTACCGGCTCTGGTGTTATTTTGTATTTATATTTCAGAGAGCGACCAGGTCCTCAGAGAACCTGCCGTGAGTTTAAAATTCCGGAAACCTCCTCAAGGATACTGACTGCAAGTTTACGCTTGTTCCCACTTACGTGCCTGGGTTCGGCTTTTCCCCGTCCAAGCAGGTAAAGTTCATTTTCTTCAGTACCCATTCCGCCTTTTCCTACATCGTTTGCTGCAATCATATCAAGTTTCGATCCTTCAAGAGTTGCAGATGCCCTTCTAAGGAGCTCTTCTCGGCCTATGCCGGTTTCGGCTTTAAAACCTATTATCATGAGTTCAGGGTATTTTTCCCTGCATTCTTTTATCAATTTTCGGGTGGGTTTCAGTTTCAGCACAAGCTCTCCCCCTGATTTGATTTTCTCCGGGGAAGGTTCGGCTGTATAGTCTGCAATCGCGGCAGAACTTATAAGGACATCATACCCATTTTCAAGTTCCGAAAGCACAGAGTCTGTCATTTCCGCAGCGCTTTCGGCAAAAACCTCCCTGATCCCTGCAAACCCGAGCCTGTCCCTGTGCACAAGGGTTACATCAGCGCCTCTGCGGTAGGCTTCAAGGGCAAGTTCCCTGCCGGTTTTTCCTGAAGCCCGGTTCGTAAGGATTCGGATAGGGTCAAGGCTTTCGGCAGTGGAGCCTCCTGTAATGACCACCTTCCGGTTTTCCAGGCTCCGGTTTCCAAGGGCTCTTTCTACCTCAAGCACTATTTCTTCGTTTGATGCGATTTTTGCAACGCCTTCTTCAAACCTGGGGCCCACCATGGAGATCCCCCAGCTTTTCAGCCTCGCCACATTTTCAGTTACAGCAGGGTGCCTGTACATGGACTCATGCATTGCAGGGACAACCATAACAGGAACTCCTGAGCCAAGAGCTGTTGTTGCAAAAGAGGTAACCGTGGTATCGTCAATTCCGTACGCGATTTTTCCTATTGTATTCGCTGTTGCCGGCGCTATCAGGAGAAGGTCTGCCCTGCCCTTGAACCCGCAGAACTCTACGTGCTCCACCCTGCCTCCAAGCTCGGTAATCACAGGGTTTCCGGTAGCATAGTGCAGGGCATCAGGGTGCAGGATATGCATCGCAGCTTCGGTCATGACCGCATGGACTTCTGCACCGTTTCTTATCAGTTCCCTTGCAAGTTCAACTACCCTGACCGCCCCTATACTCCCGGTAACGCCAAGGACTATAGTTTTTCCGGCAAGAGAGGAACTCCTGTGCCCCTGGATCCAGAGAGTTGGATGAATTTTTTCGGCCTTATTCCGGGCAGGGATTTGCTGGCCAGGATTCGTTTGATCCTGCTTACTTTGAGACTCTTTCAATGGTTTTTTCATTCAGGCACCAAAGTAATCTATAGGAATTAATTATGGAAATGAGTTCTTTTTTTGAAAAAAAATCCTGAAATCACAGTGACATTAAATATGATATTCTTAAAACTTTCGAAATATAAGGAGCGATAAATTCCAATAGAAATTATATTTTATTGCCAAGTCACATATGGTCCGTATCTTTCAGTATCGGACATTGTCGATGGTTTAATGACCGCCGGGCATGGAAAATACTGCAATAACTATTTTATATTCATAATATTGTCTTCACTTATCTATAACTGGCTTATTCTCCGGTTGTAATTCATACAGTTAATAAGGTATTGCTAATGTTATACAGTCAGGTTAAACAGTCAGGTTAATTCCGGGAGTTTTCTGGATTGTATGAGATATTATAAGAAAGTATGAGAAGGTGGTAGGTAGATGACTGATAAAAAGGCTGCAAAAACAGAAGTTGCCACAGACAGAAAAAAAGGTCTGGGCACCATTATAGGAAAAATCTCCGGAAAAGGCAGGCTGGAAACTGAAATTGACAGGCTTTCCTCAAGGGTAGCTGAGCTCGAACTAAACCTGCAGAATACAAAAAACCAGCTTGAAAAGAAAGAAATCCTTGCAAGGCAGGCAGTTTCGGACAGGCAGGAAGCTGAAGCCCGCTTAAACCAGGAGCTTATCCGGACTCAGACCCTTTCGCATGAGCTCGAAGCCGTCCGGACTGAATTCCAGGGCAGGCTCGAGTTCCGCGGAACTGAAAACCTGAGCCCCTCTGCCGTTCAGGCTTACCTTTCCAAACTCAGTTCCTTCCGCTCCCCTTCTGAGGACCTATTAACTGTTTATCTGCCCTCCGGAACTCGCTTTTCAACTGTACTTCCCGATAAAAACCTTGATCTGGTCGAAGAAGAGACCCGCTCCCTTCTTGACAGGCTCGACACCGAGACAGGCATGGTCTTTTTTTACGACCTGCACCGCATGATTGCCGAAGCCATAGTCCCTCCGTTCCCTGTTGCCGCTTCTGCCTGGTACCTCCAGAACAACTTTGAGACTGCTCCACTTGATGAGAACCTGAGTTCCGTCTGTCGCATGCTCGTCCTTGTCCTTCATGCAGGCGAGTCTTTTATTGGCTTTTCTCCTGATGCCCGCATCTTTGATACGGAAGAATTCATCAAAAGCAGTGTCAAGGAAAAGCACAGCAAGGGAGGTTTCTCTCAGCGGCGCTTCGAACGCCTCAGGGAAGAAGATATTGCCCACCACATGGACAAGGTCTTTGAGGCTCTGGATAAAGTGCTTGAAGAAAATTCCCCTCTCGACCTCATTGTTATGAACGGAGATTCACAGCTTATAAGGGAAGCCGAAAAACGCCTTCCTTTGAGCCCTGAGATTATCGAGAAGCCGGCTGATATTAAGGTTGAGAAAACGGGCGGGGAAGAGATTCTCAGAACGGTTTTGAGCTCCAGAAGGTATCTGCTGTGAAACAGAAGATGTTTGCTGTAAAGTGCTGAAAAAAATAGTGTAAAGCGTCGGAAAAACTGGAAACGGATGAGTTCACATCCTTTATATGAAAAATTTCATGTTTGTTTTTCTTTATCTCTACTCGATTTTCGAATTCATCGTACCTTTATATGTTCGTACTAATTGCATTAATTCTCGTATCTTGAATTTTTCCGTACAAAAACCGCAATCATTCGAAAGTTCCATCTACTTTGATAACGCCAGAGAAGAACTTTCCTCGTTGAAAAGTAATCTTTATGAATATCTACATATATTATATAAAGCAATATAGATAAATTACAAAATATGCCCATTACTGTAAATGGGCTTTTTAAATTCTGAATGGAAAAAATGAAAATGTTAAAAAGTGAAAGAAAAATACGTTTACGCAGTTTTACTTCTGAATCTGTAGAGCTTGGAATACTTCTTGCAATTGTAGGAGGATTCCTGGACGCTTATACATTCGTGGGGAGAGACGGTGTTTTTGCCAATGCACAGACCGGAAACGTCGTGCTTATGGGCATAGAAGCTGCAACAGGAGAATGGGGACGAGCAGTGCTCCATGCAGTCCCTATTCTGGCATTCATTCTCGGAGTAGTAACTGCCGAGATAATTAAAAAACCTTCAATGCGCCTGTTCGTACCGGATGCCGAAAGGGCAGTTTTAATTCTTGAAATTGCAGTCCTCTTCATTATAGGGTTTATACCCTATACGAGCCCGAACATCATTGTAACTGTTGCAATCTCATTTGTCTCAGCGGTCCAGGTCTCTTCATTCCGCAAACTTGCCGGTTCCACGTATAACACAACTATGATTACCGGAAATTTACGGTCAGCTACACAGGAAGTTTATACTGCTGTCACAAAAAAAGACAGTGAATCGGCTTTGCAAGCCGCCCGGTTCTCTACGATTAACCTATCGTTCCTGGCAGGAGCCATTTTGGGAGGGTTACTTACATCGGTTATTGGCGTTAAAGCAGTATGGGTTGCTGTAATTGTGTTAATTTGCTCTGTAATTTTGTTCAGTACGGACGAAAGTAAGAATAAGAACCTGATGTTGGAGTATAAAGATTCAGGGATTATTGACAAAAAAGATTCAGGGATTATTGACAAAAGATTAAGTGAATAATTGACAAAACGACTTCTGCGCAAGCTATATGAGCTTTCAGCGCAGGGAAGGTAAGCAATGGCAAGAGATAGAAGAGATTATTATTATCATCAGGCAAAAGAGGAAGGGTACCGTTCCAGGGCTTCCTTCAAGCTCAAGCAGATTAATGAGAGGCATAAAGTTATCAAGCGAGGAGACTCGGTTGTGGATTTAGGTGCAGCTCCGGGCGGATGGCTCCAGGTCGCAAAAGAGCTTTCCGGAGGGAAGGTACTGGGTGTTGACCTGCAAAGGATAGTCCCTATTGAAGGCGTTGAGACCATTCAGGGCGACATAAATGCGGAGTCCACAATAAAGAAGATTATCAAAATCGTAGGAGAAAAAGGGGCAGATGTAGTACTCTGTGATGCAGCCCCAAACCTTTCAGGGACCTGGTCTTATGACCACGCACGGTCAATAGAGCTTTCTACCTCGGCACTTGAGTGCGCAAAAAAGATCCTCAAGCCAAAAGGAAATTTTGTGGTCAAGGTCTTCCAGGGAGACATGTTCAATGATTATATGGAAAAAGTCAGGGATAATTTTGTCCACGTCAAGGCTTATTCCCCGCAAGCGTCAAGGTCGCAGAGTGCGGAGATCTACGTTATCGGAAAGAAATTCCTCACGGCTCCCCTCAGGAAAGGAGACAAATTCGTTGTGGACATAGAGAATCTCGGCTCAAGCGGAGACGGAGCTGTCCTCATTGAAGGTTTTGTGGTCTTTGTAAAAGAAGTTGAAGTCGGGGAAAAAGTCCGCATAAAAATAAAGGATGTCAAGCCCAACTTTGCTTTTGCTGATGTAGAAGAAAGGCTTGGAAAGTCTGAGAGCCCTGAAAAACCCGAAAGCTCGGATTAATTTTATCAGGAAGTTATGTTAATTACTTGAGTTAAAAAATGAATTGTATAATTCAGCATAATTCAGTATAACTCAGCTTAATTCAGCATAACTTAACAAAATTCGGCAGTGAAATGAATCAGGTGTAAATAATAAAACGAATTCTAAACACGGTGATCTCAGTTGATTGACCTTCATACTCATACTATTTTCAGTGATGGAGAACTGCTCCCCAGCGAACTCGTCAGGCGGGCTGTTATTCACGGTTACGAGGCTATTGCACTTACCGACCACGCAGATTATACAAACCTGGAACAGCTTCTTGATGCTGGAAAGAAAGCAAAATACCTGGAAGATGAATGGGATATCCGCGTCCTGTCCGGAGTCGAACTGACGCATGTCCCCCCAAGGAAAATTGCTCCCCTGGCAAAGAAAGCAAAAGAGCTGGGTGCGGAAATTGTGGTCGTGCACGGGGAAACCATCTCCGAGCCTGTTGCCCCAGGCACAAATGCAGCATCGGTTGCCTGTGAGTATGTGGACATTCTGGCCCACCCCGGCCTGATCTCCGAAGAAGACGTCCGGACTGCGGCAGAGAATAATGTACTTCTTGAGATCACTTCAAGGAACGGGCACAACAGGACAAACGGACACGTTGCAAGGCTTGCTCTCGAATTCGGAGCAACTCTTGTTGTGAATACTGACACCCATGCACCCGATAACCTTATCACCGATGAAACCGCCCTGAAAGTTGCAATGGGAGCAGGGCTTACCGATTCAAGGGCAAAGGAAGCGTTTAAAGCTTCTAAAAAGAAAGTAGCAGAGATAGTCTGAGCTGACGTTTTTATTTCTAAATATATCCTTTCTATTTTTAAATTTTTTTTAAATCTTTTATTTGTTCGCAGGTTGGAATGTAACTTTACGATATGCAACAAAACTCAAGGGAACTGTATCAATAAATCCAGTCCTCGTGCCTGACCGGCAACTGATTTAGTTTATCCCTGTAGAATTGCCATTTTGGCATGAACCGGTCCATTAGCGTGATAAAGCGAGAATTATGCGTTGGTTCCAGCAGATGTGTCATTTCATGTACGATGGTGTATTCGAGACATTCTTTTGGTTTCTTGGCAAGTTCAGTATTGAGTCGAATGTTACATGCTTTGTGGTTACAGCTCCCCCATTTTGTTTTCATCCGCTGCACAAAGAACCGCTCTACCTTCACGCCCAGCAGTGGTTCCCACACGGCAATTAAAGGCGGCACAGCTTTCTTGAGCTGCTCACGGTACCATGCATCAACAATATCCTGCTTCTTTTTATCATCAGCTCCAGGGCGCACCCGCAGGATCATCTTTCTATGTTTTAATTCGACCGAAGGTGCTTCATCGACTTCTATTACCTTGAGTAAATAACGCTTCCCCCATAAGTAATGGCTTTCAAGGTCAAGGTACTCACGTGGGGTTTCACGTTCCTGTTCCTGAAACTTTTTCTGCTGCTTTTTGATCCAGCCCAGCCTGGAAATGGCGAATACACGAATAGTATCCATATCCATTCGCAGGGGAGCAGATATTTTGACTCTGCCGTTGGGCGGATACACACTCAGGTGAATGTTTTTGATATCCTTGAGCACTACGTCTACAGTGATATCCCCGAGTTCTATCTGTTTGGTCATTAGTATTCCTTTTGTGCCTTTATGATAATGAAGATGCGGTTAACCTCGTCTACATCATTCAGGACTTCGTACAAAGCTTGCTTGATCACTCTTTCACGGGGTTCAACACCGCGCCAGTCATCAGACCTGACTCTTTTTACGGTTTCATCGAGCCTCAGTGCCAGGTCAAGAGCCTGATCGCCGGGGACTATGTATTCACTGTTTTCTTCTACCTGATCTTCGAACCTTTTCCCGCGGTTTTGCAGATTGTTATAGAGCGCCCTCAGTGCAGGGCTTTTCTTCAGCACTTCGAGAATATCGTCTTCATGTCCGGCTTCCACCTGCTTTACCAGATCAGCAATCCGTTTTAAGTATTCTTCATATTCGATGGCTTTTTCCTTCCTGGCAGCGATTATTTCATCCAGCAGAGCTGACATCTTCTCATAGAAAGCAGGGTCGTTCAGGTGTTCCTTGATTATTTTACTGCGGACATTGTTCTCGATAATCTCTGCCACAGCGTTTTTGTTGCCCTTCACCCTGCCGAGCTGGGTTACGATGGCTTTGTCAATCCCTGTTTTTACGATCAGTTCGAGCAGAGGCATGTCTTCAAAGGATGAGACCTTTCTCGGCTCTGATGCCTCTATGTAGGTGTCGATTAGGTGGCGCATGTCCGCTTCATAGGCTTTCAGGTCGAGGCTTTCCCCACTGGCTTTACGGATGATCTCGCGGATATTCAGGTAATGTTCCAGCAGCTGCTTAATGCGGGCGATTTCTGAACTGCCGTATCCTGCTGCTTCAAGTTCGTCAGAAATGTTGGCGTAGGCACGGACCAGTGATGCAGTAGCCTTGTAAAGTGCAGCACGTTGCGTTTCGTGCTCCTGGAGGTCGGTTGGGATCTCCGTATTGCCGCAGAAGTAGTGGATGTATTCAAGTTCGCCTTTCGGCGGTTCAACAGGCTCGCACAGAAAAGCAAGAGCCTCAAGTGCATTATCCAGGCGTTCCCTGCCTTTTTTAAGGCGGTCCTGCATCAAAACCTCAGGATCGGCACCGCCTGCACTGCGGTCAAGTTCGGAAGAGTAGACCTGAAGTGCTCCGGTCCCCCTATCGTTGACCAGATTTTTGAACAGGTCTTTGTAGTCTACAATGTATCCGAAAATCTTGTCCTCGCCGTCAAGCCGGTTAGTACGGCAGATAGCCTGGAAGAGGCCGTGATCCTGCATTGACTTATCTATATAAAGATAGGTACAGGGAGGGGCATCAAAGCCGGTGAGCAGCTTGTCCACAACTATAAGCAGCTTCATGTTAGCCGGTTCTTTGACGAACAGGGACTTTGCTTCTTCTTCGTAGGTCTCGGTCTTTGTCATACCCGGCTTTGTTTCTATGTCTTTCAGAAGTTCCGTGTAGGTGTTGTAGATGAACTCTTTTTCTGTCTCGGTATTTGCGCCTGTATCCTCTTTTGTCACGTCCTGTGCCTGAGGGTTATAAGAGGTTACCACGGCACATTTACCTTTGAAAGGCGTCTTCTGGAAGAGGGTAAAATACTTGCAGGCTTCGTAAATGCTTGATGCTACAAGAATGGCATTTCCATGTTCACTGGAAAGGCGGGGCTTTACGCTAAAATCAAAGATGATGTCGCTTACTACACGATCCATGCGGGAGCGTGAACTGAGCAATTTCTGCATGGTGCCCCAGTGTTTTTTAAGCTCATCTTTCTGCCAGTCGTTGAGCCCTTTTGTTTTTGCCTCAAACCAGGCATCGATCTTTTGTTCGGAACCAAGGCGCTGGTCGATGTCACGGGCTTCATAAACGAGGTCGAGGACCACTTTGTCTTCTACCGCCTCGCAGAATTTGTAAGTGTGAATATAGCCGCCGAAGACTTCCAGGCTGGTCTGTTTGTCTTTTTTGAGAAGAGGCGTGCCTGTGAAACCGATAAAGACTGCATTAGGCATGATCGCTTTCATTGCCCTGTGCAATTTTCCGCTCTGGGTGCGGTGGCACTCGTCCACGAAAACAAAAACATCGCCTACGGTTTTGCTGGGCTGGGATTCCAGGTCCTTGATGAACGCATCGAAATTGTCAGCTCCCTTGCGCCCGAATTTATGGACCAGAGAACAGAGGAGACGCGGTTTAGCCTGTCCGAGACAGTTCATCAGTTCGCGGCCGCTGGTGGTGCGTTTGATATCTTCCCCTGCATCAATGAATATGCCTTCTATCTGTTTGTCCAGCTCGTCGCGGTCGGTGACGATAACCACACGGGCGTTAGGGTTGTTTTCCAGTATCCACTTGGCAAGGAGCACCATAACAATGCTTTTACCGCTCCCCTGTGTGTGCCAGATAATTCCTCCCCTGTGCTGCCGGACGTGTTTCTGTGCTGCTTTGATAGCGAAATACTGGTGAACCCGAGGCAGCTTTTTCACTCCGCCGTCAAAGAGCACGAAGTCGTACATCAGCTCTATGAGCCGGTTTTTGCTGCACATCTTGAGGAGGTATTTGTCGAGCTTGAAGCGGCTGTTATCCTCTTCGTCTTCTTTCCATGTGAGGAAATATTTCTCCTGAGTGCCTATAGTACCGTACCTCAAGCCTTCGGAATCGTTGCCTGCAAAGATGAACTGCACGGTGCTGAAGAACCATTCGTTGAACTCGGGCTGCTGGTTTGACAGGCTCTGGCGGATGCCGTCCCCGATTGTTACGCGGCTGTTTTTCAGTTCAAGTACGCCGACTGCGATGCCGTTAACGTAGAGCACGATGTCGGGCCGACGCTCCCGGTTTCCCCTGAGGGTTACTTCCTCTGCAATGGCGAAATCGTTTTTCTCAGGCTCCTGCCAGTTTATGAGCCGGACGCTGTCCGTAGCCTTGCCTGCTTCGGTTTTTACAGGGACGCCGTAGCGCAGAAGGCTATATACAGCCTGGTTGTTGCCGTAGAGGCTCCGGCTGTGGTTGTTCGCTTCGATGTCCAGCTTGTAGAGAGCAACTCCAATCTGGGTGGGGGTGTAGCCGCTTTTTGTCAGGTAGGCTTCGAGCAGCCCTTTTTCTATATTGCTGTTGCCTTCACGGTCAATCCAGTTCCCGAGGTAGCTGTAGCCAAGCTCATTATGAAAAAGAGAGATTATTCGGTCCTGGGTGGCTCGTTCGGGTTTTCCAATGCTCATATTAATCGAATCCTCCCCGTAAGCAGTTCCTGCATCATACCTTGCTTGATCTGGCGGGCTTTAGCAAGCTTTTCTTCCAGCGCAGTGATTTCTGAGTTCATGTCGGAGAGGATAGTGGCGATATTATTTTGCTCGGAAAGCGGTGGGCAAAGCAATTCCAAGTTTCTCAGTTCAGTTAATCCGATTCTCTTCCTAGTAGAACCCGTACTAGCGTTCTCTGCCTTCATTCTGAAGTCTGAGGCGTTAATTAAAGTATAGACAAAATAAGTATTGAATCGCTTCTGATCGACGGCCAGTCGAATTCCGTCAGAGCACATCAAATAGCGTTTTTTGTAGGGTGGAATCAAACAGGCTCGAGCCACGGGATCTCCCATCTTTGAGAGAATAATTTCACCGGGATAAATGTTGCAACTCAAAAGTTCATCGGCCTTTTCAATTGATGTGTAGACTTCATAGTCATTTTTGAACTCACCGTCACCAATATTCTGGAGTTGAATGATTCTTATTCCATCGTTGGTATAATCTGATGATTTCAAGTTAGAACCAAATGGTCCTCCTGTGAAACTCCACCGCTGATTTGGATCTGCAATGTTGCCTAAGCTTGTTGGTTCCCAGTTGTCCTTTGGGCGGAGTAACTCCTGCATGGCGCCCTGTTTAATCTGGCGTTTCTTGGCGATGAGCTGCTCAAGGGATTCGATGAGGGCATCCGCATCTGAGAGAGCTTGGGCGATGGATTCTTGTTCGGCAAGAGTGGGTGGGAAGAAAATAATAATTGACGAAAGCGTTTCTCTAGTAATTCCCAATATTGAAGTCCCTTGGTTCTGATTTTTTAAAAGAGCTTGATTCTTATCAAGGAATCTAAATAGATACTCAGTATTCAAGTTCTCGCTTTTTGTGTATATCCCCGTAAGATCTTGGCTGATTGCTATATCACAAGGTGCAATCGCCAATTTACCCACTCCTGTTCTTGAAACTAATAAGAGAGTGCCTTTGTTAACGACATTTGTTGAGCTATTCTTTACAGCATTCTTAGTAATAAATCGCCTGATTTCTGAAACTTGCTGATCTAAAATATCTGCACCTGTAATCCAAGGAATATCTCCTTTCCAATAATCTTCGTATTTAGTAGAGGGTGTACCACCATGTACAAGTTTACTAACAACTTCTCCCAAAGTTGTAATCTTCCAATCCTCTGGAATCACCCCCACCTCAGTCTGTTTGTAGCCGGGCGGGATGGTTTCCGCGCTGCATTCCGCGCTCATTTCTCTTCCTCCTTGCCTGTGGGAAGGTTAGCAGCGTCCAGACGGGCGGTAAGCGTCTGCATCTGGCGGATAGCTATTTTGTTGAGGCGTTTGAGGCGTTCTCCCTGTTCCAGTCCCATGTGGATAAACTCGGCATTCATGCTCTCGATGTTGGCAAGCACGAGCAGCTGCTCAACTGTAGCATGGTCGCGCATATTGCCTTCGAGTTTGGGGTTTGCATCGCGCCACTGCTTCGCTGTTTGACCGAAAAGAGCTACATTCAGCACATCAGCTTCGTTAGCGTAAGTAATCCTTGACTGGGCAGGCGTAATTTCAGGAGGGATAAGGTGTTCCTTGATGGCGTCTGTGTGAATATGGTAATTGAGTCTGGAAAGGGTGCGGTTGAGGTTCCACGCAAGCGATAGGCGGCGGTTTTCATCTTCTTTAAGGCGCTGGAACTCCTTTATCAGGTAAAGCTTGAACTCGACGGATATCCAGGAAGCAAACTCGAATGCAATGTCCTTATGGGCATAAGTGCCGCCATAGCGTCCAGCTTTTGAAATGATACCTATTGCTCCTGTTTTTTTCGCCCACTGCTTTGGGGTAAGAGTAAAGCTGTTCAAACCTGCCTGCATTCTAATCCCGTCGAATTCGACGGGTTTAAAATTCGGATTATTGAGCTGTTCCCATATTCCCAGGAATTCCACGGTGTTTCGGTTCCTGAGCCAGTTGCGGATGATGTCATCGGTATTTTCAGGGTTCTTGTACCTGGCAATGTCTGTCAGGCAAATGTAGTCCGCATCTTCCTGGGAAACAATGGAGACAGCGGTCCCCCTGACGTCAATACTGGTGTTTCGGGCCTTTTTCATGATTGTCCCCCTTCGTTCTGGAATCTCCTTTCCTGCTCATAATTTGAATCCCATCCTGTCAGATTTCTTTGCCCCGGATTCCGCAGACATTGTCTGCGAAATTTTGTTCCCTGCGCTCATAATTTGAACCCCATCCTCTCCAGGTGCCGGTTCACTTTTGCTTCCAGCTCAGCCACGCGGTCGTTCATCTGCGGCATAGGGGTTTCGTAGCGTTCCGCCAGCTCCTTCACGCGCTGGGTAAGGGACTGGCTGATCCGGTCCATTTCGCCCTGGA
>ENA-UOOK01001217-UOOK01001217.1-fermentation-metagenome-genome-assembly--contig:-NODE-1217-length-34170-cov-4.780976_pt1 | contig 34170 bp, 32 predicted proteins | sample MGYA00245777_ERZ724023 | MGnify/ENA primary metagenome ERZ724023 (study PRJEB28704, sample SAMN03018312) | fermentation metagenome | biome: anthropogenic terrestrial biome; feature: soil; material...
CCGGGATAGGGGAATTTTCCCTGAGCGTCTACCCCGGCAGCCAGCCCATAAAGATGGAGCTTGTGGAAAACGGCACCCTACTGGACCTGATGACCGCAGGGGCAACGGTCAGGACCGCCTTTTGCGGACCCTGTTTCGGCGCATGCGACACACCGGCTAACAACAGTCTGAGCATAAGGCACACGACACGGAATTTTCCGAACAGGGAAGGCTCGAAACCGAACGCAGGACAGCTTGCCTCAGTGGCACTGATGGATGCCAGATCTATTGCGGCAACGGCGGCGAACGGCGGTATGCTTACCTCCGCAGAAATATACGGCGAATTGCTGCACGAGGTCGATTATAAGTTCCGAAAGGAGATATACGACAAAAAGGTCTATCGCGGTTACGGCAAGCCAGATCCTGAGACAGAACTTGTATATGGCCCCAATATCTGTCCGTGGCCCAGGGTGTATCCCCTTGCAGAAAACCTGATGCTTACTCTGGCATCGGTCATCACAGATCCTGTCACGACAACGGACGAACTGATACCTTCCGGAGAGACCTCTTCCCTTCGTTCTAATCCCCTGAAGCTGGCTGAATACGCGCTCTCACGCAAGGATCCGGGATATGTGGGAAGGGCAAAGGCTGCACAGGCTCTCGAAAATACCCGCAGGAAGATGACTGAGGGAGGCACATGTGAGGTCCCCTTCGAGCTTAAGTCAGTCCTCGCACTTACAGGAACCGAGAATGCCCTGAAAAATATTGGCATAGGAAGCACTATCTTTGCTGTAAAACCCGGCGACGGTTCAGCCCGTGAACAGGCAGCATCTTCCCAGAAGGTTCTGGGAGGAGAGGCGAATATCGCGGAAGAGTATGCCACCAAACGGTACAGAAGCAACCTTATCAACTGGGGCATGCTCCCATTTATCGTCGCCCCGGGAGAAAAAGAGAAACTTTCTGTAGGTGACTGGCTCTTCATACCCGGTATCCGGAAAGCGGTCAGGGATGGTTCAGCAAAGATCGAGGGAGTGGTTATCCGCGGCGCTTCGAGGACCGGAATAACGCTTCAAATGCCCGACCTCACCAAGGAGGACAGGGATATCATACTTGCCGGTTGCCTTATGAACCACTACTCGCAGCAAAATGACCTCCAAAGCGAGATAAACCGTAAAAAAGCGGTCATCAAGTACATATGATCAAGGACCTGAAGGGTGGGAACGATATGAAAATAACGATGAAGACACCGCTGGTGGAGATGGACGGGGATGAAATGACCCGCGTTATCTGGGCCAAGATCAAGGAGATACTGCTTGAACCTCATATTGACCTGAAGACTGAATACTATGACCTGGGACTTAAGAAACGCGATGAGACTGACGACAGGATAACGGTGGAGGCCGCGGAGGCGACAAAAATATATGGTGTGGCGGTCAAATGCGCCACGATAACCCCCAATCAGCAGAGAGTCGAAGAATACGGACTGAAGCAGATGTGGAAGAGTCCGAACGGGACTATTAGGGCCATACTTGACGGGACAGTCTTCAGGTCCCCGATATTCCTGGACTGCATCAGCCCCACCGTGAGGACGTGGAAAAAGCCGATCACCATCGCACGTCATGCTTACGGCGACATTTACAAGGACGTTGAGATGGTTATAGATAGCCCGGGCAAAGTCTATCTCACATTCGAGCCCGCAGACGGCGACAGCGGTAAAGTCCAAAGAGATCTGGTCCATGACTTTACGGGCGGCGGCGTTGTAATGGGAATGCATAACCTTGACAGGTCCGTAAAGAGCTTTGCCCGCTCATGCTTCAAATATGCGCTGGGGACGAAACAGCCTCTGTGGTTCTCCACTAAGGACACGATATCCAAAAAGTACGACCACCGCTTCAAGGATATTTTTCAGGAGATATTCGAGGCCGAATTCAGAAATGATTTTGAGAAATGCGGGATCGAATACTTCTACACCCTGATCGATGATGCCGTTGCCCGGGTGATACGTTCGGAAGGAGGCTTTATATGGGCGTGCAACAACTATGACGGAGATGTAATGTCCGACATGGTGGCGACGGCGTTCGGGAGCCTTGCGATGATGACCTCGGTCCTTGTCTCCCCGGATGGTGTATTTGAGTACGAAGCGGCACATGGTACAGTCACCCGCCACTATTACAAGTATCTCAATGGCGAGGCCACCTCGACAAACCCCATGGCGACTATCTTTGCCTGGTCGGGGGCACTCAGGAAGCGCGGAGAGCTTGACGGGATCAAAGAACTTCAGGCCTTTGCCGACAAGCTTGAAAAAGCTTCAACGGAGACGATAGAAGCAGGAATAATGACTAAGGACATTTCATCCATAGCCGACCTGTATGACAAAAAGGTCGTGACTACTGAAGAATTTCTCCGTGCAGTCGCTGAGAGGTTGAAATAAAGTAATATAATCGAAGGAGGAGGGTGAAATTTTCCTCCTCCTTCAACTAAGAATGAAAGGTGATGGGCAGATTGATATTGCTTAAGACCGCCAGCGCCGGAACGTTGGAATCATCCGACTGCCTGGTGACGGTTTCACCGGCTGAAAAACTCAAACTGGCATATAAAGGGGCGAACAGCGAAGTTTTTGCTGAAAGGACGATGGCTCTTGTTGAGAACGTGTCAAAAAAATACAGCCTCATCGGAGCCGAGATATCGATCCAGGATCAGGGTGCCCTTGCGATAACGATAAAGGCGCGGCTCGAAACAGCTCTCATGCGCGCCGTAAAGGGAGTGGCGAAAGAATGAACCCCTGCCGTTCGATGCTTTATATTCCGGGAGACTCCCCCGGTATGATCCAGCATGCGCCTGTTTTCGGAGCTGACAGCATACTGCTTGACCTTGAAGATGCAGTGGCTCTCACGGAGAAGGATTCAGCAAGGAAAATGGTCGCCTGCTACTTACAGGATTATGATTTTAAGGATCTCATTGTAACTGTGAGGGTAAACGGAGCGGATACGGAATTTTTCGACGACGACCTGAAGGAGATCATCCCGTGTTCACCGGCTGCCATAAGGATCCCGAAATGCAATGGTCCCGAAGATGTTCTGGCAGCGGACAAAAAAATTGAAGAGATAGAAAGAGCGAATTCCATCCCTGTCGGAAAAGTGAAGATACATGCAATGATCGAAACCGCAGTAGGTGTCGAGAACGCATTCTTCATAGCATCCTCATGCCATCGGGTCCAGGCTCTTACTCTGGGCGGACAGGACCTTACGGCAGATATGGGTGTCCAGAAAACGAAAGAGGGCTGGGAACTTTTTTATGCCAGAAGCAGGGTCGTAGTCGCAGCACGTGCTGCCGGTGTGGATGCATATGACACGGTATGGGCAGACATCAGTGATAAAGAAGGACTGCTCAGGGAATGCAGATCGATAGTGGGCCTTGGATTTACCGGCAAGGCGGCAATACATCCCGATCAGATAGAAACGATACATCAGGCTTTCATGCCGGACGAAAAAGAATTCAGAAAAGCGATCCGTATAACGGAAGCCGCGGAAAATGCGAAAAAAGAGGGCAAGGGTGTTATAGCTGTCGACGGTAAAATGGTAGATGCTCCTGTTGTGGCAAGGGCCCGCCATCTTTTAGAGCTGGCAGATCTCTATGGTTTTGAAAGGAGCGGCTCGTAATGGATATGACCCTGAATTCCCTTGGCAGAAACGTTCCTCTTGAGCTTTCCGGAGTAGGATCTTTCGCTCCATATAAATCGCCATTTGCCATGCTCGGTCAGCCCGGCTCATTTGCGGGTACTCAGATGCAGCTGCGACGCCCGGTGCCTGCAAGAAACAAGGTCGTTGTAAATATTGAAAAGGCTGTTGAACTCTCGGGCCTGAAAGACGGAATGACGATCTCGTTCCACCACCATCTGAGAAATGGTGATGCCGTGATACCCCTTGTCCTTGATGTCCTGCAAAAAATGGGCTTCAAGGGGCTCACCTTTGCCCCGAGTTCAATACCCGACGTGCATGACTGCATTGCAGACTATATCCGCAGTGGACTCATAAACCGGCTTTACACATCGGGTGTCAGGGGCGAACTCGGGAAACTTCTTTCCCGCGGTGAACTGGATATTCCTGTCGTAATAAGAAGCCACGGGGGAAGAGCGAGGGCGATAGAGGAAGGATCGATATCTATAGATGTCGCATTCCTTGCAGCCCCGGCCTGCGATCCCCTTGGCAATATAACCGGCAGTACAGGACCCTCAGCATGCGGTTCCCTTGGCTATGCGATAACGGATGCCAGATATGCCCGGCATGTCGTTGCGGTCACTGACAACCTTGTCGATTACCCGCTTAATCCCAGGATCTCAATACCGCAGTATCTCGTAGACAGCATAGTTTGTGTCCAAAGCCTGGGAGATCCGAAGAAGATCGCTACCGGGGCTGCAAGGATAACAAGGAACCCTGTGGACCTGAAGATCGCCAAAGATTCTTTCCGGCTGATGAAAGCTTCCGGAATACTGGAACCCGGCTTCTCTTTCCAGATGGGCGTGGGAGGAGCAAGCCTCGCTGTCGCAAAATATCTTGCGGAACACATGAGGGAAAAGGGCATCCGGGGGAGCTTCGGTCTTGGCGGGGTGGGCGGATATCTTGCCGGAATGCTTGAGGAGGGGCTCTTTGACGCGGTCTTCGACGTACAGAGCTTTGATTCGGCTGTTACCAGGTCGATCCATGAAGATCCCCGCCATATTGAAATTGACGCTTCGTGGTACGCGAACCCCTTCAATGCCGGCTGCATCGTTCATAACCTTGACTGCGTCATTCTGGCAGCCCTTGAGGTCGACTGCGGGTTCAACGTGAACGTGCTTACCGGCCACGACGGAGTGCTCAGAGGGGCCTCGGGAGGACATCAGGATACTGCCGCAGGAGCAAAACTTTCAATAGTGGTCGCACCTTCCTTCAGGGGAGGAGTTCCCTCGATAAAGGAAAGGGTAACAACGATAACGACTCCGGGCGAGACAGTCGATGCCATAGTGACGGAAAGGGGCATCTGCATCAATCCCCGAAGGGAAGACCTTATTGGCTCTGCCCTCAAGGCGGGTCTGCCCGTAGTCGATATCGATGCCCTGAAGAAGGAAGTCGAGAAACTGACCGGCATTCCCCGTCCGGCTGAGTTTGACCGCGACAAGATAGCCGCCGTCGTTGAGTACCGCGACGGAACTCTTATTGATACCGTATATGCAAGAAAGTAATGAAGAAAGTCTTTGTCCGGCCATTTTTACAGGTTTCAAATAAAACTTAAGTGACCGCCTGATTCGGATGATCGGAGAAAGCGGCCGGTAACCGGAGAAAGGGCCGAAGAGCTTAAAAGATCTTCGCCCCTTTTATCTGGAGCAGGTCGGCGTCAGCCTTTCAGATAATTCTTTTTCTCAGGGGCATGATCATTTCCGGGGGGATGTTTATTGCCATGCTGTCTCCCGGGCGGAGCGAATCATCTTCAAGGGAGGGCAGCTCCATGCGGATTTGGGAGAACTCCTTCCTGGGATCGGCATCTTCCGGCACCACTGTGACAATGACCGAAAAGAGGTCATGCCTGACCTCCAGCACCCGGCAGCTGATTTTATTCACGCAGTTATCCTTGTCGCCTAGTGGAAGGATCTTATGTGCCCTGACACCAATATATCCTGCATCATCAGGGACATGGGCCGAACAATTAAGACTGGTTTTCCAATCGATAGCATATACTGTGCCGTTCAACAGTTTTTTTATTTTTGAATAGTTTTTGCATCCCGATAAAAGGGCTGACGCAAGTGTAGGGGGAGCATTAAAAAATTCGTCGACCGAGCTGACTTTTTCTGAATGTCCTTCGTTTATGACACAGACCTTCCGGCAGATCCTATAGACCTCATCCCTGTTATGTGAGACATAAAGAGTTGTGCCTTTGTATTTTCCCAGTATCTCCGTGAGCTCTTTTTCTACCTGCCAGCGCAGGTAACTGTCAAGGGCCGATAATGGTTCATCAAGCATTATGATTTTGGGGTCGCTCGCCATCATCCTCGCAAGGGCCACACGCTGCTGCTGTCCCCCCGAAAGCTGGCCCGGATAATGCTTCTCAAGTCCTGTCAAATAATAGCTCTCAAGCAGGATGTCCAGCTTTTCTTTTGGATACTTTCCTTTGCCGCAGGTTTTGATCACAGCACACAGGTTCTGCTCGACAGTCATATTTGGAAAAAGGGCGTAGTTCTGGAAAAGCAGTCCGACATGCCTTTCCTGGGGACTCAGGTTGATCTTTTTGTCTGAATCAAACAACGTCACGCCGTCTGCGACAATACGTCCCATGTCCGGCCTGACTATGCCGGCAATGCATTTCAGCGTCATGCTCTTGCCTGAACCTGAAGACCCAAGTAGGGCAAGGATTTCGTTCTCAGCTTCAAACTCTGTGTCGAGAACGAAGTTCCCGAACGATTTTTTTATTTTTACATATACTGACATTTTCTGCCCCTAATCCTCATGGTCGAAATGGTTCTTGGCTGTACCGACAGGCTGTTTATAACGGTTTTCAAGCATGTTTACAGCCGTCAGCACTATAAACGAGATCACAAGATTTATAAACACCCACTTATAGGCAAGGGCATCATTTCCCTCTCTCCAAAGCTGGTATACCGTTGTGGAAATTATTGCGGTCCTTCCCGGGATATAGCCTGCTACCATGGTCGTGGCGCCGAATTCGCCAAGGGCGCGGGCAAATGAGAGGACAGCACCTGCAAGTATGCCCTGTTTACAGTTCGGCATGATGACCCGCCAGAAGAGGAAGGTGTCTGACAGGCCCAGGGTCTGTCCCGAGTAAAGCAGCGTGCTGTCAAATGACTCGAAGGCGCCGCGGGCAGTACGGTACATGAGAGGAAAGGAGATCATCGTTGTTGCAAAAATTGCGGAATACCAGGTCATGGTGAGTTTGAATCCGAACACTTCAAGGACCGTTGAGCCGACAGGCCCAAGCGGTCCGATCATTTTAAGCAAAAAAAACCCTATGACGGTTGGAGGGAGGACCAGAGGCAGTGTCAGGACACCATCAATCAGCCCTTTAAGAAAACGGGGAGTCTTCGCTATGTAATGCGCGGCAAAAATACCAAGAAAAAAAGTAAAAAATGTTGAGATCAATGCCACACGCAACGAATTATAAAGCGGGAACCAGTCCATATCTTACCCCTATCCGGTCATTCAGGAAAAAGAGCGGCCAGGCCTTATCCGGGCACGACCGCACCTAACTGATCATAGTCCTGTTATTTGGTTGGAACTGCAAAACCTATCTTGTTAAAGATCTTTGAGCTTTCCGGGCCCTTGAGAAAATCAACGAATGAGGTTGCGGCTTCCGGGTTTTTTGCCTTTTTCAAAATAGCGGCAGGGTAGGTGATGGGCTTATGGCTTCCCTTAGGCGCTTCCGCGACAACATCGACACCCTTTGATGTTGCGGCATCCGTGCTGTAAACTATGCCGCAGTCAACTGCTCCGGCAGCTACCTGTGAGAGCACTTCCTTGACATTGCTGGCATAGCTTATTTTGTTCATGCTTTTGAGTTTGTCCCAAAGGCCCAGATTTTTGTAAATCTCTTCCGAGTATTGGCCTACCGGGACATCTGAATTTCCGAGTGCAATGAGAAAAACTTTTTCAGTGACCGCGTCCCTGAAATCGCTGATCCCTTTCGGGTTATGTCCTTTGGGTACCACCATGACGACCTTGTTGGAGACTATGTTGAAGCGTGTTCCTTCCAGAACCAGGTCAAGCTTCTTCGTGTTCACCTTGGGATCTGCCTTGATGTCGATCTGATCCATCTGTTTCTGGCCTGCAGATATGAAAATGTCGCACTCCGCACCCTGTTCGATCTGCGTCTTAAGGGTGCCGCTGGAGTCAAAATTGTAGACTATCTTTACATCAGGCGCTGACTTTTTGTACGATCCCGCGATCATATTCATGGATTCAGTCATAGATGCGGCGGCAAATACGGTCAGTGTCGTCTCCGCATTGGCATGCAGAGGAAAGGCGAAGAGAGAGAGGGTCAATAAGAACAGGGAAAATAGAGTGAACTTGAAATGATTTCGAACGATCATATCAGAGACCTCCTATTGCAACTAAGTATCAACAAAAAGAGTATAAGAGAGTCCCGGGTTTTTTGCAACACTGTTGCGATTATTGGGCATTAAAATTTTTATTGGTTCAGATCTGTCCTCCAAGGCTTGGTAAAAATATCAGGAAGCCTCTGAGTCCGAGACCTCCTGATAATTCTAAAATCCTCTTTGCCAAAACAGCGGCAACTTTTACAGTGGTTTATCCCTCAGTACGGCGCCCTCTACGCCGGAGCTTGCAAATTCCCTGTACCTTGTTAGGAAGGGACTCTCCACCGGCTGTACCCAGGGTACGAATTTTTCCCTTCTTTTTGCAAGGACTTCCTCACTCACCTTAAGGTCGAGCCTTTTGGCGGGGATGTCGATCGATATGATGTCCCCCTCTTCAACGAGTCCGATCGGCCCGCCCACTGCAGCTTCCGGAGAGACATGCCCGATCGAGGCGCCCCTTGTGGCTCCCGAGAATCGGCCATCTGTGATAAGGGCTACTGTTCCTCCCTTACCCTGCCCCATTATCGCCGAGGTCGGCGTGAGCATCTCGCGCATACCGGGCCCTCCCTTTGGTCCTTCGAAACGGATGACTACGACGTCTCCGTCATTTATCCCGTTGTTAAGGATGGCCTTGCTTGCATCTTCCTCGCAGTTAAAGACCCGTGCAGGGCCTTCGTGTACAAGCATCTCGGGAAGTACCGCGGACTGCTTTACTATGGCGCCCAGAGGAGCGAGGGTGCCCTTGATGAAGGCCAGTCCTCCCTCCTTATGGTAGGGGTCTTCGACAGGGCGGATGACGTTGTCGTTCACGACCTTTGCCTTGCTTAGGTTCTCTCTGACGCTTCTGCCGGTCACTGTGATCAGTTCTCCGTGGATGAGTCCCTTTTCAAGCAGCCTTGCCATGAGTCCCTCAACGCCGCCGGCCTGCCAGAGGTCTTCTATGTGGTGATGGCCTCCGGGGCTCATCGAGCATAGGTGCGGGACCCTCGCGCCGATCTCGTTGAAGAGTTCAAGGGGAAGTTTAAGGCCGGCTGCCCATGCTATGGCAGGAAGGTGAAGAGAAGTGTTGGTGGAACCTCCGAGCGCCAGATCCACCGCGAGGGCGTTTTCAAAAGCTTCCATTGTCAGAATGTCCCTCGGCCTGATGTTTTTCTCTATCAGGCCCATCACGGCCCGCCCCGCGTCCTTGGCAAGGCGCACACGGCCCGCATGTACTGCCGGTATGGTGCCGTTTCCCGTAAGTCCAAGCCCCAGGGCCTCCATCATGCAGTTCATGGTGTTTGCTGTAAACATCCCCGAGCAGGATCCGCATCCGGGGCAGGCGTTGTCTTCCACGTCCCTGAGCTCTTCATCCGAAATCTTGCCCGCAGCCTTCATTCCAACGCCCTCGAAGACGCTGTTGAGGTCCAGGACCCTCCCCTTCATTGTGCCGGCCATCATCGGCCCTCCGGAGATGACAACAGACGGAAGGTTCAGCTTTGCCGCGGCCATTGCCATGCCGGGGACGATCTTGTCGCAGTTCGTTACCAGGACAAGTCCGTCGAATGCGTGTCCCTTTGCCATTATCTCTATTGAATCCATGATCAGCTCGCGGCTGGGAAGGGAGAACTTCATTCCCTCGTGGTTCATTGCAATGCCGTCGCAGACGCCGATCACGGGAAATTCGATCGGTAGTCCGCCTGCTGCGTATATCCCTGCCTTCACTGCCTCTGTAATGGTCTTCAGATGGACATGTCCGGGGATTATTGCGTTATAGGAATTCGCGACCCCTATCCATGGGCGTTCTATTTCCCAGTCAGTGTATCCCGCAGCCTTCAGCAGGGAGCGGTGCGGGCTTCTCTGATAACCTTTTTTTGCTTTGTCGCTGTTCATTTCCGGATCCTTCCCCCTCAGTTCAGTATCATCTTGTCTATCGATCCGCCCGGCGGTACCATCGGAAGGACCAGCGCGCCCTGCGGTATCCTGAAGTCCACAAGTGCAGGCCCGGGCACCTTCAGGGCAGCCTCTATCGTTTTCCTTATCTCCTCGGGCCTTGTTGCCGAGAAGCCGCTGACTCCCATACCTTCTGCTATCTTTACGAAATCGGGATTCCGGTTGTAGATGGTATTCGAGTAGCGGTGCTCATAGAAAAGCTGCTGCCACTGGCGGACCATGCCAAGGCAGGAGTTGTTGAGGATAAAAACCTTTACGGGTATATTGTAACGCGCACAGGTGTCGAGTTCCTGTATGTTCATCATAAAACTGCCGTCGCCCGCTATACAGCATACATGCTGACCCGGGCAGGCGAGAGCCGCTCCTATCGCTGACGGGAAGCCGAAACCCATTGTACCCAGACCTCCGGAAGTGACAAAACGGCGAGGTTCTTCCACCTTGTAGTGGAGTGCAGCCCACATCTGGTGCTGACCAACTTCAGTCGTCAGGACGGACTTTCCTCCGGTTATCTCCCTCAGCGTTTCTATGACCTGCCATGGGGCTATCTCCCCCGCATATTCATTTCTGGGAAGAGGTTCCTTCTGACGGATCAGTTCAAGCTCCTCAAGCCAGTGTGACCTGTCGAAATATTTTTTGCTGATGGACTTTCTGATCGCGTCGATTATCTTTCCCGCATCGCCAACAAGCCAGACCTCGGACTCTATTGCCTTGTCTATCTCAGCGGGGTCCAGGTCGATGTGTATTATCTTTGCCTCCGATGCGAAGCTCGACCTCTTTCCCGTGCTCCTGTCGCTGAAACGCGAACCGACCGCGAGTATAACGTCAGCCGTCATCAATGCCCTGTTCGCTACGGGGTGTCCGTGCATTCCTGCCATTCCCAAAGAAAGACCAAGAGGATGAGATTCAGGGAACGATCCCTTTCCGAGCAGCGATGTGACTACGGGTATTTCAAGTTTTTCAGCGAGCTCTGTAAGTTTTCCCGCCGCACCTGACCTGATCACTCCGCCTCCCGCAAAGATGACCGGTCTCTCCGCATGCTCGAGGAGGGAAACTGCCGCGTCAAGTTGGCTCAGGTCTGCTCCCCTTTCCGGGTCGTACCCGGGAAAGCTTATGCTTTGGGGATATTTGAACTCCCCGAAACCCTTCTGCACGTCGGCAGGGACATCTATCAGAACCGGACCGGGCCTGCCTGTCGATGCTATGTAAAAGGCTTTTTTCACAGCGACCGGTATCTGTTCGGGCGTACGGACCTGCATGCTGTGCTTTACGAGAGGAATAGTGGCTCCCATTATATCTGCCTCCTGGAAAGCGTCTGTCCCTATCATGGTCGTGGCCACCTGTCCCGTGATCGCGACCATCGGAACGGAGTCCAGGTTTGCAGTAGCGATCCCGGTCACAAGGTTAGTCGCCCCGGGGCCTGATGTTGCAATGCATACGCCGGGTTTCCCGCTTACTCTGGCGTATCCGTCAGCTGCATGCGAAGCTGCCTGTTCATGGCGCATCAGGACATGGTTGATCTTTGAATCATATATTGCGTCATAAAGGTGGATAACAGTTCCGCCGGGCAGTCCGAATATCGTGTCCACTCCTTCTGCTTCAAGGGACTTGACCACCATTTGGGCTCCGTTCATCTTTGCCATTGGATATACCTCCTATTGTAGAACGACCGTCTTCCGCCCCTTGCCGGGGCTGACAATAAAATTACCTGATGTACTTCCTGATCTTTTCTCCGACCTCTTCGAAAGAGGCTTTTCCTCCGAATTCAAAGGGCAGCTCACTTTCCAGGGCATTTTCAAGGAAATCCGACACGGCGCTGTTTACGGTCTTTGAAGCGTCTGCCTCGCCAAGATGTTCCAGCATCAGAGCTCCTGAAAGTATTGCCGCTACAGGGTTGGCTCTGCCTGTCCCGGCTATGTCGGGAGCCGATCCGTGTACAGGTTCAAACATCGAGAGACCGTCCCCGATGTTTCCTCCTGCAGCTGTCCCCAGCCCTCCGGCAAGGCCCGCCTGGAGGTCGCTGATTATGTCGCCGAACAGGTTGGGGCAGAGAAGGACCCCATATGCCGCTGGATTGCGGACCAGGTGATAGCATAGTGCATCCACGTTTACCATGGCATATTTCAGCTCGGGATATTCATCTGCCATGACCCTCTTCGCGTTTTCCTCGAAGAATCCGTAGAGGGCCGATACTGCGTTGGATTTTGATACAACAGTTACGGTATCCTCATCGCGCTTTTTTGCGAGCTCACAGGCATATCTGGTTATCCTCTCAACTCCGGGCCTGCTGTTTATGGCGGCCTGGGCAGCGAAGGGACATGCCGGGTCAGTCTTAAGGCTCATCCTGCCTTTGAGTTCATAGCTGCCCCTGCTGACTTCCACAGGAAGCTCAAGTTCCCCGGTCTCAGTAGTTCCTCCGATGCACATATAGAGGTCCTCAGTGTTTTCACGAACCACCACGGAGTCCATCTTCGTCCCCTTCAGGTCGACAGGGGTATGCACCTTAGGCAGTGAAAAGGCCGGGCGCAGATTCACATACTGATCAAAGTAAAAACGAAAGGCAAGGAGTATGCCCTGTTCAAGTATGCCAGGCTTTACCCGGGGGTCGCCGATGGCTCCGAGGAGCATGGCGTCGCAACGGGACATATGCTCCATCGCCTCTTCCGGCATCACTTCGCCGGTGGCAAGGTAGTGCCCTGCCCCGTAAGGGAATTTCTCCCATTCGAAAGAGAATGAGAATTTTTCCCCGCACCTGTCCAGAACTTTGATCGCTTCGCCTATGACTTCCGGGCCTATTCCGTCGCCCGGAATGACCGCTATTTTATATTTTTTCATCTCTCTGTCGCCCCTTATTCAGATAGTCTTGCCCTGACGTAAGGTACGAGACCTCCAAGGCCGATCAGGTTCTGGAGAAAATCGGGAAAGGGTTTTGCGTTGTATGTCTCGCCCTTCGTCCTGTTTGTTATCGTCCCTTTTGCCAGATCCACCTCTATGATATCGTCTTTCGTTATCCGCCCGGTCTCCGTACATTCGAGTATCGGAAGGCCGATGTTTATGGCATTGCGGTAAAATATGCGTGCGAATGATTTAGCTATCACACAGGAAGCCCCTGAGCCCTTTATGGCTATTGGGGCGTGTTCCCTGCTCGATCCGCAGCCAAAGTTGTTTCCGGCTACGATCATGTCTCCCTTTAATACTCCTCCGGCGTAAGAGGCATCTATGTCTTCCATGCAGTGGGCGGCAAGTGATCTTTCGTCGCTGGTAACAAGATACCTTGCAGGGATGATGACATCCGTGTCAACGTTGTCGCCGTATACCCATGCCTTTCCTTTTAAGGTCGTCTCCATTTCCATGCCCCCTAGCCTGTTATTTCCTTCGGATGGCAGATGTGGCCCGCAACAGCCGATGCCGCCGCTACCATGGGACCTGAGAGCACGACTTCGCTTTTTGGCGATCCCATCCTGCCTACGAAGTTTCTGTTGCTTGTCGATATGCAGCGTTCGCCTGCGGCAAGTATGCCGAGATGTCCGCCGAGGCACGGACCGCAGCTTGGTGTTGAGATCGCTGCGCCTGCATCGAGGAATATGTCGAAAAGCCCTTCCTTCATTGCCTGACGGTAAACCTCGTAAGATGCCGGTATGATCATAAGCCTTGTCTTTTTGTGTACTCTCTTTCCCTTAAGGACCTTAGCGGCGCTTCTTAAGTCGCTGATCCTGCCGTTAGTGCAGGATCCTATGAAGACCTGGTCTACATGTGTCCCTGAGACTTCTGATACTGGCTTTACGTTTTCCGGAAGATGAGGCATGGCTACCTGGGGCTCCATGCCGGTCACATCTATCGTGACCGAACTTGCATACGCCGCGTCCCCATCGGCAAAGAGGGGTTCAAAATGCCTGGCTGCACGGTCACAGGTATATTTCAGAAGCTTTTCATCGGGGTTGATGAGTCCCGTCTTCCCTCCAGCCTCGATAGCCATGTTAGAGAGGGTGAACCTGTCGTCAAGCCCAAGCTTTCCAAGGGCCTCTCCGTGGAATTCGAGGGCCATGTAGCGCGCTCCCTCCACTCCTATCTTACCTATGAGCGCCAGGATCATGTCCTTCCCGCAGAGCCACTCGGAGGGAGTGCCTTCGTAAGAGACCTTCATCGTCTCGGGGACTCTCAGCCAGGTCTCTCCGAGTGCCCATGCCGCAGCTAGGTCGGTCGAGCCGACGCCGGTAGCAAGGGCTCCCATGGCGCCATGGGTGCAGGTGTGGCTGTCAGCACCCAGCACTATCTCGCCGGGTAGGACCAGCCCGTTTTCGGGGAGGAAGGTGTGTTCCACACCGACTCTGCCCACTTCCCAGAACAGCATGCCTTGTTCGTATGCAAATTCACGGCATTCCTTTATCTGTTCTGCAGAAGCGATATCCTTAGCAGGCGAAAAATGGTCAGGCAAAATCGCACAGCGCTGTGGATCGAAGACCTTTTTGGCGCCCATCTTTCTGAACTCTTTTATCGCGGGAGGTCCTGTTATGTCATTGGTGAAAGCGAAATCAACGCTTACGCGACATATTGCCCCCGCCTCGACCGGGTCCTTGGTATGTTTCGCTATTATCGCCTCAGCGAGAGTCATGGCCATTGAGCTTTATCTCCTTTGCCGCAGCTGCTGCGTACAGTCTGTTTATCGCGTCCACGTATGCGCGGATCGATGATTCAATAACGTCGGTGCTGGTGCCGCGCCCCTGGGCCTGAATGTCCTTGTGGTGGAGCACTATCCTGGTCTCCCCCTGCGCATCCGAACGTTCGCTTGTGGCTCCGATCCTGAAGCCCTTCAGCTGAGGGGCGAATCCGAGGATCTTCTTCACAGCGTTGTAGGATGCATCTACGGGTCCGTTGCCGACCGCTGCCTCGGTATAGTCCACATCTCCTGAAGTGAGGGTCACGCTTGCCGTAGGTTTGCTTCCTGTCCCCACGTGGACGGCATAGTCTTTGAGTATGTACCTTCTCTCGGGAACAAAGGATAGGACCCTGTCAAGTATCAAGGCCTCTATGTCTCCGTCGCTTACGTCCTTTTTCTTGTCACAAAGTTCCTTAAAGTAAGTAAAGCCCGTCTCAATATCTTCTTTTGAAAGCTGATATCCCATGCTCTCGATCCGGTCTTTAAAGGCGTGGCGTCCGGAGTGCTTTCCGAGGAAGAGGTCAGAAGCCGGAGCTCCAACAGTCTCCGGTGTCATGATCTCGTATGTCGCCCTGTTGCAGAGCATCCCGTGCTGGTGTATCCCAGCCTCATGAGAAAAAGCATTAAGGCCTACGATCGCCTTGTTGGGCTGTACCATGACTCCGGTCAGGTGAGATACAAGCTTGCTGGTGCTGTAAAGCTTTGTCGTGTCAATGGCTGTCTTTGCCGGATACTGGTCTGCCCTGGTATTGAGCGCCATGACGATCTCTTCCATAGAAGCATTGCCCGCACGCTCACCCAGACCGTTTATGGTGCATTCGATCTGCCTCGCGCCCGCCCTCACTGCGGCAAGCGAGTTGGCGACCCCAAGGCCGAGGTCGTTGTGGCAGTGTACTGACCAGACTATATTTTCGGGAGGATTGACTCCCTTGAGTATTTCTTTTACAAAAGCATAAAACTCATCTGGCTGGGCATATCCCACAGTGTCGGGGATGTTGAGCGTTGTTGCGCCACATTCGATCGCGGTCTTAAAGACTTCGATCAGGAAGGGCACCTCAGAGCGGCTTGCGTCCTCTGCTGAGAACTCAACATCGTCTATAAGTGACTTTGCCAGGCTGACTCCGCTGCGGACCTCTGCAAGCACACCCTCCTTGTCCAGCTTAAGCTTATACTCCATGTGTATGGGGCTTGTCGCTATGAATGTGTGTATACGCGGGCGCTCTGCGTCTTTTACTGCTTCCGCGGCGCTCCTGATATCCTCAGCTCTGGTCCTCGCAAGTCCCGCTATTATCGGGCCTTTTATCTCACGGGCTATAGCCTGTACGGATTCAAAGTCGCCGGGTGACGAAGCAGGGAAACCCGCCTCTATGACGTCGACGCCAAGTCGGGCAAGCTGGCGGGCTATCTGCAGCTTTTCGCCCTTGTTTAGGTTGATCCTGGCAGCCTGTTCTCCGTCTCTGAGTGTCGTGTCAAAAATTCGTACTCGATCGATCATGTCGTTCTCTCCTTTATTAAGGTAGTGGGATCGGCTGATTCGCCGTGAGAAGCGAGGAGCGGGCGGATGTCTCTTCCATTTGCTTTCCTGATCCATCCCGCCCGGCCTTTATGACGCCCATCGCCCCGTTATTTTTTAGAACTTAGGTACTTCTTTCTGTTCCATCCAGGGCATCATCTTGCGGAGCTCTTTTCCTACGGCCTCACAGTCGGCTTCCTGAGCTGCCTTTGCCCATTTTTTCATGCGGGGGCGGCCTGTCTGGTTTTCAAGTATCCAGTCGCGCGCGAAGGTCCCATCCTGGATTTCCGTGAGCAACTGCTTCATAGCCTTCTTTGACTCTTCTCCGATAACTCTGGGTCCGGCGATCATATCCCCGTATTTTGCCGTGTCGCTTACCGAGTAGCGCATCCAGCTGAGTCCGCCTTCAAATACCATGTCGACGATCAGTTTGAGTTCGTTGATGCACTCGAAGTACGCCATCTCAGGCTGATAACCGGCGTCAACGAGAGTCTGGTATCCGGCCTGCATTAGTTCGCTCACTCCGCCGCAGAGGACAGCCTGTTCACCGAAGAGGTCCGTTTCGGTCTCTTCACGGAAGCTCGTCTCGATGATCCCTGCTCTTCCTCCGCCTACACCGGAAGCATATGCAAGTGCGAAGTCCTTTGCCTTTCCTGATGCGTCCTGATAGATCGCGATAAGGCAGGGAACACCCTTCCCCTCTTTGTACATGTGGCGGACCATATGTCCAGGCCCTTTGGGTGCCACCATAAAGACGTCGCGGTCGGGCTCCGGTACGATCTGTCCGAAATGGACTGCGAATCCGTGTGCGAAAGCAAGTTTTGCGCCTTTCTTAAGGTTGGGGAGCACTTCGTTTTTGTATATTGAGGCCTGCAGATGGTCGGGCATGAGGAACATCATCACATCTGATTTTTTCGCTGCTTCCGCAACAGTACAGACTTCAAAGCCGTCCTTCTCAGCGGTGGCCCTTGACTTGCTTCCCTCGTGGAGGGCCACTATTACCTTCGCTCCGCTGTCGCGGAGGTTCTGCGCATGTGCGTGTCCCTGGCTGCCGTAGCCGATTATCGTTATTGTCTTTCCATCAAGAAAACTAAGGTCTGCGTCGCGGTCATAATATACTTTTGCCATTACAGAAACACTCCTTCTGTCCCACTGGACAATTAAAATTTTGTTGTTTATTTATGTCTGGGTCTCTTTGAGGCCTCGTCATAACGAACTTATATCAGCTTGTTGACTGCAAGGTCCTTATCAGACGTCTCTTCCGAAATGAAGCCCGAACGTGAAAGGGCTACCTGCCCCGATCCGGCGGTCTCTATTATTCCGTATGGCCTGAAAGCCTCCATGCATGCATTCATCTTTCCCTTGTCACCCGTGATCTCCAGCGTCACCGCCTCGGTGCCAAGGTCTACAACTCTGCAGCGAAACACTTCGGCTGTCTGAAGAACGTGAGGACGCCTGTCAAGAGGAGCGCGGACCTTCACAAGCGCCAGCCAGCGCTCGACGAAGGGCCCCTGCTGTGTGAGGTTGGTGACCTCTATGACTTCTATCAGTTTCAGAAGCTGTTTCTTGATCTGGTCGTAAACACCCTCCTCGCCCTCAATGACCACAGTGAACCTTGATATTCCGGGGGTATCCGTCTGTCCTACACTGAGGCTCTCTATGTTGTAGCCTCTTCGGTAGATCAGCCCGGCTATCCTCATGAGAACTCCAGGGTTGTCTTCGGATAGGATGGTAAAAGTGTTCTTCATATCATGTCCTCCTGTATGCTGATGATAGAGACAAAAAAAACCGGGACCCTTAAAGGGTCCCGGTCCGAAAGTAACACGACGTTTAAGCGTCGGCCACCTCGGGGGACCCACTGCTAATAAGAAGTACCAGAACGAGAACCAGACTTGTAATGTCACGGATCAGACTGTCTATTCGCACTTCGCGTCCCACCTTTCGAGGTTTTGGCCTGAACGCCGGGCATCATACCCTGACGTAATGGGCGACATAATACGACCATATCCCATAAATGTCAACTATTTTCACGTTAAAAAAGTTACTATCAAAGGAATAAATAGAGAAAGAATTTTTATAAATACAACTTAAATTAGATAGTTAATTTGTGATCCAAACAAAAAAACAAAAATCTCCATTAATATAGATAGATAATTCGAATAAAACATTCAAAAATATGTTTTTGTTGTCAGAAAAACAGTGGATAGTATTTATTAATGGTCATATGTGATCAGAGAAAGACTTGCTGTGGAAGCGGGAATACTTTAAAATGCAAACTGGTTGCGTTTTTTTCTGTTTAAGAGGTGGTTTTTATGATAGTAGAAGAAATGCTGAGCAAAGCAAAGCTGAGAGCTACACACCAGAGAAAGGTCGTACTCAGTCTTCTGATTGAAAAGGCTTCCCCCCTTTCTCACAGCGAAATATCATCTATGCTGACAGAGCCGCTTGACAAGGTCACGCTCTACAGGACATTGCAGACCATGAAGGCCTCAGGCATCGTGCACCAGGTCCAGGGGCTCGACGGAGTATGGCGCTTTTGCGCCCATGACCCTGAGTTGAAGGGATGCCCGGGGGACCATCCGCACTTCCTATGCCTCCACTGCGGAAAAATGATCTGTCTTACAGGCCAGAGACTTCCCAGGGTGGAAGTGCCCGAGGGTATGACAGTTGAGGGGAAGCAGTTCGTAGTATATGGTTGCTGCAGTGAATGCAGGCCCGAAACGGAGGATAAGCAAAGATGAAGATAACAGCCATTCCGCTCGAGCAGGCGATAGGGAAACCACTTGCCCATGACCTTACTCAGATAGATGCGGTGAACCACAAGAAATCAGCCCGCTTCAAAAAAGGACAGGTAATTACGGAAGAAGACATCCCCACATTGAAGGACATGGGGAGGGAGAACCTTTCCGTGATGGAAATGTCTCCCGGAGAGATCCATGAAGATGATGCGGCAATGCAGCTGGCAGAGGTCCTCTGCGGAGAGAACCTGAGGGTAACTCCTCCCGAGGAGGGGCGCTGCAATCTTGTGGCGACAAGCTCAGGCCTGCTTTGGTATCTTGCGGAGACGGTGAACAGGGTCAATCAGGATCCCGACTGGGTCCTCTCCGCCCTTGCCCCGCACCGCCCGGTACTGAAGGGCCAGACTGTAGCCGGCTTCCGCATAAGACCTCTGGTGATGGAGGACTACAGGGTCGAGCGCGCCGTTGCAGCTGTCAGGGGGAGCAGACCATTCGCGGTCCTGCCCTTCAGGGACCTGAAGGTGGCTGTTGTGACCACCGGCAAGGAGATAGTGGACAAGAGGGTCGAAGACGCGTTCAGGCCAAAGCTTGACGAAAAGCTTGGCAGGCTGAGCGGGAGCGTTATCGGCCAGACCTTCTGCACAGATTCGCTTGAAGATATAGCAGGTGCGATCAATAAATTTCTTGAGCAGGGAGCCAAGGTCATCATCTGTACGGGAGGCATGAGCGTCGATGCTGACGACAGGACGCCCGGTGCGATACGTTCCGTCTGCCGCAAAATATCCTTCCAGGGATCTCCCGCACTTCCGGGGGCCATGCTCATGCTCGGATACGCAAAGTCTCCTGTGGACGGCGAAGAGGTCGCCGTCATAGGAGCTCCCGCCTGCGTTGCTTTTGACGAGAGGACCGCGCTGGACAAGCTCCTTCCGTTTGTATTCGCAGGCATAGAACCCGGTGATCTTGTACGGAGGTGGGGCGTGGGCGGTCTTTGCGAGCACTGTACTGTCTGTCATTACCCGTCCTGCTCATTTGCAGCGGGAAGCTGATGTATATGGCGTCTGAAACGGGAATGCCTTTCTTAGATTTTTAACGGGATTTTTAAAGTAAAGGAGCCTAAAATATGAACAGGGAACTTTTGGCCCTCATAAACAGTGAGATCGAAGACGGTGAGTCCGGGGTCCTCTGTACGGTCACCGAGGAATCAGGATCAACGCCCAGGAGCAAAGGGGCCTCGATGTGGGTGCGCAGGGACGGAAGCATCAGCGGCACCATAGGCGGGGGGCTCATCGAATTTGAAACGATAAAAAAAGCTGGGGAGCTTCTTGCTTCAGGCGAGACTGTCCTGGTCTGGAGAAAGGATCTGACTGAGAAGGACGGGATGCTCTGCGGAGGCTCAGCAACCATCTATATGGAAGTGGTCGGAAGGGAGGATGAGCTTCTCATCCTTGGAGCCGGACACGTAGGTAAGGCTGTTGCGCAGGCGGGAGCATTCGTCGGCTTCAGGGTAACGGTATGGGACGAGAGGGAGGAGTACGCGAACAGGGAGAACATCTCCTGCGCACGTACTGTTGCCTGCCCCATAGAGGAGATATTTGAAAAGGGGATAACACTCCACGAGAGAAGTTATGTGGTAATCGTGACCCGTGGTCATGCCCTCGATGCCGAGGCCGTTGCGTTAACGGATAAAAAGCCGGGAGCATATTACGGCATGATAGGCTCGCGGTCAAAGATCGCTGCGGTCAGAAAAATGCTTCTGGCAAGAGGTGTGTCGGAAGAACATCTCAACAGGATACACCAGCCCATAGGCCTTCCGATAAAAGCGGAGACGCCCGAAGAGATCGCAGTCTCGATCCTTGCGGAGATCATAGCGGTCAAACGGGGCGGCGATACCGTTGGACTCAGAAGCAACGGCCGGTCATAAAAATAGTCTTTATCAGAGCACACAAAGACTGGAGGGGAGCGAATGCTCCCCTCCGATAATTTACAGCTTGTCAGTTTTCTTTTGCGGTGCCGTCTTCGAGCTCGGCAAGCTCTTCCATCGTTATCTTTTTGTAGCCCTTGGGCTGTGAAAAAAATTCGACGGGCGGCCTGCCCAGTTTTATGTTTACGTACTCATAAGAGGTCTTTCCGTCCAGTGACTCCGTCCTTACCGGAACCGGGAAGTTGTCCCTGTACCATTCGTAATACCTGTCCATGCTCTCCCCGTTGATGTATTTTACCGTGACGAGGAATTTTTTCAGCCTGTAGCTGTCGACCATCTTATACTCAATGAACTCTCTTGATAGATCTCCGGTGTCGGCTTCATGGGCGCCTGAATAATTCTGCTTCGGCTCTCCGAGATAAGGCTGTTCAACGTATTTTCTTAGCTTTGGGAATATAAGCCAGATGACCTTCTTGTCATGCCTTGTGACCACTACCTCATTGCTTCCCTGGATCTCGTAGCGGGACATATTTTCGGCAACGTATATCTTTCCTCTCTGCTCAGTTCCGTTGTCCCTCTCTATAAAGAGGGCACTGAACTCAACGGCATCGGATGCCGGAGAGGGAGCGGGGATCATTACGGAAAAAAGAAGAAGTGCCAACATCAGCAAACGGCGCATACGATCACCTTTCAACATTTAGCGTGGAGATTATTATACATTCTGCACAGGTGAATGAGACTGTGTCCTTTACCTATTTCAGTTTGCTTCGATGATATCCGAAAGTTCCCTGACGAAAGTCCCTGGGGCCATTCCCGGAAGTTTTTTGACTGTCAGGAAAACACCGTCCATGTAGATATCGCTGGTGTGGTCCTGGACGGATATCCTTATGATCTCGTCCTGCCTGCCCATAAGCACTTCATGTTCCGAGTATGGTCCGGGCCACGGAAGGCGCTGCGAGAGGACAGGAACTCCGGATATTTTTGCGCCCAGCACACCCGGATATACTTCAGCGCTTTCAACGGGGCCTGAATCTTGAGCAAACGCCTTTGCCAGGCTTGCTGCAGTTCCGCTGGGAGCATTCGCCATCCCGGGGAAATGGCGGTCGATTATACTCAGGTAGGGATAGTAGCTGCGTACTTTTTTTATAAAATCCATTACAAGGGTTATTCCGAGACCGTAATTTGGTATCACTGACCAGCGGAGTCCCTTATCCTTGACTTCTTTTATGAATGGCGCAAGATCCTCGTCGGTCAGTCCCGTCGTGCCGATCACCGCATTGAGATTTTTTTCTGCGTAGATTTTGAGGTTTCCGGGCAGGACAGGAGTTGCGGAGAAGTCTATTACAATATCAGGGTTTGACGCCTTCAACCCCGCATTTAGATCGTCAGTGGCTATGATGCCTATCTTTCCGATCCCGGCAATTTCTCCTAGGTCCTGGCCGGCTTCTTTGCACCATCCGCCGACAAGCTCGGCCCATTCAATATTCTGTATGGTCCTGACAAGCGTCTTTCCTACGTTGCCGGATGCTCCCGAAACAAAAATCTTCATCAATGCCCCTCCTCAGCCTTTATCAGGCAGAATTTAACAGTTATAATTTTAAACGATAAGGCCGTTATCTTTAAGTGTGGATGTTGACGCAGAGGCTGAGGGGGAAGGAAAAAATTGAAAAAATATTATTTTTATATCTATGAAGGCGTGGGCAGACTGGGAATAGGGGTAGAGTCAGAGAGGATAACGGGCCTCCATTTTGAAAGGTCTTCAATATCCCGTTCTGATATAAGCCTGGAAGAGACGCCTCTGCATCGGGAGGCTTCGGGGCAGCTTCAGGAATACTTTTCAGGAAAGAGAAAAATATTTGATCTTCCCCTTGCGCCTAAAGGGACGGATTTTCAGATGAAGTGCTGGGAGGCACTTCTGAAGGTCCCTTACGGGGAGACCCGCAGTTACGGCGACATCGCGCGTTCGGTCGGGAGCCCCAGGGGCTTCAGGGCTGTGGGAATGGCAAACAACAGGAATCCGATCTCCATAATCATACCCTGTCACCGGATAATTGGCTCAGACGGCAAACTGGTAGGTTTTGGCGGCGGACTTGACATCAAAGAATTCCTCCTTGGCCTGGAAAGCAAATATGCGAAATCTTGATTATGGCGAGAAGGAGATATCATACCTCTCCAAAAAAGACAAAAAGCTGGGAAAGCTGATAGAGAGCACGGGCTTTCTTGAGTGTAAGGTGAGTGAAGACCTTTTTGACTCACTTGTAGGCTATATCGCTACGCAGCAGATATCCAACAGGGCTGCAGAGACTGTCAGCCTGAGGATAAGCCAGAAATTTGGCATCGTTACTCCCGAAAAGATAGCATCAATCCCCGATGAAGAGATCAAATCGGTCGGTATCTCGATGAAAAAGGTGCAGTATATAAAGGGACTCTCAGAGGCCGTGCTTTCTGGCAGGCTGGATGTTGAAGGACTTGCCGGACTGCCGGACGAAAATGTAGCCTCACAGCTGACTTCGATAAGGGGAATAGGGGACTGGACAGCTGAGATGTTCCTCATCTTCTCGCTCGGCAGGCCGGACATCGTGAGCTACAAGGATTTCGCCATCAGGAAAGGAATAATGTCTCTTTATGGACTCAAAGACCTTGACAGGGGGACTTTCGAAAAATACAGGAAACGGTATTCTCCCTATGGCACCATAGCGTCCCTCTATCTCTGGCACCTCTCTGAAAACGGCGGTTGAAAAGGCTGAAGGCGTTGGAGAGATCTCGCAGGATATCTCTGAGGCCTTCAGCGTCATATATGTTGCTGAGTTCATCGGGCCAGTGAAGAGAGAACTGAAGCCCTGCTTACGATCCCTTTGAGCTTGCCCCTCTCCCCGACCACAGCGATCGGAAACCTTGCCTGAGCGGCCTTAGGTATTATGTCCTTGATGAGGACATCCTCTCCGGTCACAGGTACACCCTTCGTAAGCACAGAGAAGAGCGGGAGCTTCTCCTGCCTTGCCCTCAATGCGTCGTCAAGCGTTACGACTCCCATGAACTTCATGTCGTCCGCGACTGCGTATGCGCTTGAGACCTGATTTTCCCTCATCTCCCTCACAGCACTTGCGGGTGAGACGTTTTCCCTTACTATACACTGGGGCGGGAACATCACGTGCCGCACTTTGAGCACAATGCTCATATCCGCACCTTCGATGAAGTTGCGGACGTAGTCATCAGCCGGATCAGTAGACATCTCTTCCGGTGTTCCCGACTGTATTATCTTTCCGTTGTGCATGATAGCGACCCTGTCTCCGAGCTTGAAGGCCTCGTTTATGTCGTGAGTAATGAATATTATGGTCTTTTCGAGTTTTCTCTGGATCGAGAGGAGCTCGAACTGCATCTCCCTTCTGACAAGCGGATCGAGGGCAGAGAAGGGTTCATCCATGAGCAGCATGTCGGGGGAGTTTACCAGTGCCCTTGCTATGCCGACCCTCTGCTTCATCCCTCCCGAGAGGCTTGATATGGGTTTGTCGCCCCAGCCCTCAAGGCCGACCATCCTGATGAACTCCTCAGCTTTCTCAAAGCGCTCCTTTTTGGGGACCCCTCTGACCTCCAGTCCGTAGGCTACGTTGTCGATAACGTTCCTGTGGGTGAGCAGGCCGAAGTTCTGGAAGACCATCGAGATCTTGTCACGCCTCAGGGTCAACAGTTCGCAGCCCTTGAGTTCTCCGACATCCTGTCCCTCAAAGAGGATCGTTCCCGAGGTCGGTTTCAGAAGCTGGTTGAAGCATCTTATTATTGTCGACTTTCCGGAACCGGAGAGCCCTATTATGACGAATATCTCCTTCCTCCTTACTTTGAAAGAGACGTTCCAAAGAGCCACCGCAGCCCCCGTCTTTCGGTAGACCTCGTCCTTTTCGAAGCCCTCCGACATCATTCTGGAGGCTTCAGCCTTGTTTTTGCCGTAAATTTTTACAATGTTCCTTGCTTCAGCGATATATTCTTCATTTATCATTCTGTCGGAGCCTCTTTCTTTATCATCCCCTGGGTAAGGCGGTCAAGTATTATCGCAACGATGACTATCGAAATGCCCGGCATGAGAGCCTTGCCCATCTCGGTCCTGTTGGTCGCGAGCAGTATCTCCATACCAAGGCCGTTTGCGCCGATCAGGGCGCAGGTGACGACCATGGACATCGCCATCATTATCGTCTGGTTCACGCCCGCCATGATCGAAGGCATCGCCTGCGGTATCTGGACTTTGGCCAGAAGCTGCATTTTTGTCGATCCAAAGGCCGAAGCGGCTTCGACCATCTCTTTGTCCACGTGGATGATGCCCAGGTTTGTCATCCTGACCATCGGCACCACCGCATATATGGTGGTGGCTATCAGGGCAGGTGTCTTCCCGGGGCTGAAGAGTATCACCGCCGGCACGAGATATACGAAGGCAGGCATCGTCTGCATAAGGTCGAGAATAGGTCTCACTACGGCCGATGTCCTTTTGCTCATCGCCACTATTATTCCAAGCGGGAATCCCATCATGACAGAGAGGAAGACAGCCACTATCACCATGCTGATCGTCTCGAGCATGTTCTCCCACAGGCCGCACATGCCGATAAAGAAGAGCATCGCCGCATACATAGGACCAACATAAGGTTTTTTGCTGACCTTCCATCCCATGTATGCCACCAGGAGGATCAGAAGAGGCCACGGTATTGCTTCAAGCAGCGTATTTATCGAGTTTATCGATGCTATGATCGCTGACTTGATCAGCCCCAAAGTCTCCCTGTGGTTCCTGCTGAAGGCTTTTACAGCTATGTCGATCGCTTCGCCGTTTCCGATCCTCAGACTCTCGGGAAACTTAAACAGATACTCCATTCATCAAGACCTCCCTGATCTAAGATTTCTAAAACCTCGCAGGAAAGTCTTAAAGAACGGCCCTTACCCTCTCGGCCTTCTCCTTCGGAAGCCATTGGTCCAGAAGATCGCCGTGCGTCTTGAGGAGCCACTTTGCCGCCTCGCTGTGACTGACCTTCTTTTCGTCGAGATAAGCAAGTGCTTCAGCTATCAGCCTGCTTCCCGTCCTGTACTTCTTGAAGAACTCAAGAAGGTCGGGAGCTTTCTTCGCAAAATATTTGCTGCTTACGATCTTCAGCTGCTGCGACGGAAAGGCTGTTGCGCCCTTTTCGAAAAGCTCTTTGTCGTATGGTTCATCCTGAAGAAGGACCAGGTCGAGTTTTCCGCTTACCCAGGTCGGTTCATAGCAGTAGCCGACCCAGGCTTCGCCAAGGTTGTATGCGGCTACGAGCGAGGCGAAGAGCGTGGCTTCGCTTCCGAGCCGGACATAGTTGTAGTTTTTATTCAGCCCATAAAGTTCATATTTTTTGTGGAGCACCTCGTCTGCCATCCATCCCGGGATGGAGCCGTATATCCTTCCCTTATCCTTGTCTTCGTCATCTGGGAATACCTTGTGATATCCGGCAAGGTCCTTTACTGTCTTGAGGCCGGGTGCCATGGGCTTGATCCCGCGTTTTGCATCCCCCTCGATGACATATCTGGGGACATAGAACCCCTGATTGCTGTCAGGGGCCAGCACGCCAACGTCTACTATATCCCCGTTTGCAACATCCTTAGGATACGTGGCAACGTTGTCCGTCCAGCTTTCGATGTCAAGGTCTACGTCTCCCGCGATTATCGCCTGCCAGTTCATCGTGGAGGATGCCGTCGAAGTTTTCAGCACATATCCATCGTAGGCGTTCTCGACTATTATCCTCGCTATCTCATTGTGAAGCTTCTGACTGTCCCACCCGTTGTCCGTAACTACGATCTCTGTCTTTGCGAATGCCTGTGCAGGCATTGTGCAGATCAGGGCCATCACTAAAAGCAAAAGCACATTTCTCAGTTTATTCTTCATCAGGATCCCTCCGTCCATAAAAATTGCAACACTCCTATTCTTACATAAAGTTGTTGCTTTTTCAAGCTAAAATATCGTTTGTTGAGCATAAAAGTATGTACAGGCGAGCTTTTGTCTGTTCTTTGCTAATAATCCAAGGGGTCTTTTGTCAGGAGGGTCTGCAGGAAATATTTTACCCTTGAGTAGCTGCCCTCGTCTCCCACAAAATAGAGAACGTCGCCCTCTTCAAGGAGTGTCGAACCCCCTGGTGAAAGGACGAGGGCCCCCTTTTTCTTTATGGCCACTACTGTCGCCGAGGTCGACTGCCAGAAGCATAGTTCAGATATTTTTTTCCCGATCGAGGGAAGCTTGCCTTCCAGGGTTATCTCAAAGGGAATGAAGGGGTTTGTCGACCGGAAGCGTTCAGTCAGGTCAACAAGCATCTCGACCTCTTCCTTCAGTTCCGCTATCTCCTTCATCTGCCTCTCTGCTTTTTTGACGATGCTGTTTTTGAGGAAGGAGAGGGTCCTTGCATCCCTCCTCCTTGAAATGAAGAGGAGGGCGTTCTCCCTGGATTTGACCGTAACTCCGCTGCCCTTCTCCGCCTCGACTATTCCAAGCTCTGCAAGTACGCATACGGCCTTTCTGGCGGTCTCAGATGAGACCTGGTACTGGGAAGCGAGAGATGAGCGGGCGAATATTTTGTCCCCCTCGCGGTAACTGCCTTCGGCAATCCTTGATGCGATGTCCGAGGCAAGCTGCTGATAGCGTGATTCGTGATCTGCTTTATTGCTCATTGAAGGGACCCCTTTTCTTTTTACGATATTTTCTTGTTATTCTTTTCATCTTCAAAAGAATATCTCACATTTATGCAATTGTATCAAATCGGCATAAAATTGCTTGCAACATTTTGATTTATATGATAAAAAGCGACTAGTGATAGCGGTAATGAGGAGGGTAGGATATTTAAGTCTATCATCACAAACCAAGTCAAGCATTATTCAAGTCTGACCTAACTGTATTACAGTTATACGAAGGCCATACGGACAGCCGGGTCAAATGCCGAACTAGCGATTGTGATATCGTGTTGATGAGCTTAAGCTCAAATTTTGTTGCGGAGACCTCCGCGAAATTGTGTTCATAAGTTTTGAGTACTTGTGAATGGTCGACATGAGCAGTAAAAGTATTTATTACTGTATAGGCTCAAATAAACTACCAATATTTGTATATAACATCAGTCAAATAAAGTAGGGATCATGTATCAAGTACAACTATCCTGTCCTTTTACCTTAAAGGCGGGTGGTTGTTTTTTAATTTTAAGGGGGTATGATCACCCCCTGCGGGTATGAACACTCGTGCGGAGGCCATTTTCAGAAAGGAGCCTGAGATGGCCGAGAAAATCAAGCTGTATGGCTTTAACAACCTTACAAAAACGCTTAGCTTCAACATTTACGATGTATGCTATGCAAAGACAGAGAGAGAAAAGAACGAATACGTCGCTTACATAGACGAACAGTACAACGCAGAGCGTCTCACAAACATCCTCTGCGATGTCACTGATATGATCGGTGCCCATGTCCTGAATATATCGAAGCAAAACTACGACCCCCAGGGAGCAAGTGTTACCATACTTATCTCGGAGATGCCAATGCCGGCCGAGACCCTTGACCCCTCATGCAACAGCGGACTCGAGATACTCTCAAAGAGGGAGACTGTCTGCGGACATCTCGACAAGAGCCATCTCACAGTCCACACATATCCCGAATTCCACCCGAACCAGGCGATATCGACCTTCCGGGTCGACATTGACGTATCCACCTGCGGCAAGATATCTCCTCTGAATGCCCTCGATTACCTGATCGGAAGCTTTGATTCCGACATTATCACGATCGACTACCGCGTCAGGGGCTTCACCCGCGAGATGGACGGACGCAAGTGCTACCTCGACCACAAGATAGCCTCGATACAGGATTTCATTGACTCCAGGACCCTGCAGGAATATGACGCCCAGGATATAAATGTATATCAGTCAAACATTTTCCACACGAAGATGCTTATAAAGGAACTGCACCTTCAGAACTACCTCTTCAACAATGATGTGCTTGAATTCACACCGAAGGAGAGGCTTGAGATAACCAACAGGCTCCGCAGGGAGATGATAGAGATCTACACGGGAATGAACGTCTATGAATAGACAGGACAAGACTCCGATCTATGATGCTCTTCATCAGTACATAGACAACAGGATCGTCTCCTTCGATGTCCCGGGCCACAAACAGGGCAAGGGGCACAAGGCCCTTGTCGATGCCTTTGGCCAGAAGTGCATCTCGATGGATCTCAATTCAAGTAAGCCACTGGACAACCTGACCCACCCGACAGGAGTCATCAGAGAGGCGGAGATCCTGGCGGCTGAGGCCTTCAGGGCGAGCCAGGCATTCTTTATAACGAACGGTACTACTGCCGCTGTTCAGAACATGATCTTCTCCTGCTGCAGGCAGAACGACAAGATCATAATGCCGAGAAACGTTCACAAGAGCGTGATAAACGCAATGGTGATCTGCGGCGCCGCACCTGTCTATGTGAACCCCGGAATAGAGCCGGAACTTGGGATAAGCCTGGGCATGTCAGTAAACGATGTAAAAAAGGCAGTGTCGGAAAATTCGGATGCAAAAGCCATATTTGTAAACAACCCCACCTATTACGGGGTCTGCAGCGACCTGAGAGAAATAGTTAAAATTGCCCATGATGCGGGCATGCTCGCCCTTATCGATGAGGCCCACGGAACACACCTATACTTTGGAGAGGATCTCCCCCTTTCGGCTATGGATGCGGGCGCCGACATGTCAGCAGTCAGCATACACAAAACGGGAGGATCCCTTACCCAGAGCTCGATGCTGCTGTTGGGTCCGGCCGTAGATGCCGAGGCTGTGAGACAAATAATAAACCTCACACAGACTACAAGCGGCAGTTACCTTCTGATGGCGTCGCTCGACATAGCGAGGAAGAACCTCTGCCTCCACGGCAAAGAGATATTCGAAAGGGTATGTTCGCTAAGCGAATATGCCAGAAAAGAAGTCAACAGGATACCCGGCTTCAGGGCCTTCGGAAAAGAGATAATAAACGGAGATACGGTCTTTGATTTTGACAGGACCAAACTGAGCATACATACCCGTGCAATGGGTCTTGCAGGAATAGAAGTTTATGACATCCTCAGGGATGAATTCGGCATACAGATAGAATTTGGGGACATCGGAAATGTTCTGGCCATTATTTCAGTGGGGGACAGGGAGCTTGAAATTGAGAGGCTTCTCGGGGCCCTTTCGGAAATACAGCGCCGCTTCAGCCGGGACCCGATGAACATGCTAGACCACGAATATATAGATCCGCAGGTGGCTATGACTCCCCAGCAGGCTTTCCATGCAAAGAAAATAAGCGTCCCCATAAGGGAAAGCCTCGGGATGATAAGCGCGGAACTTGTGATGGCATATCCGCCCGGCATCCCGATACTTGCGCCCGGGGAGCGGCTGACATCTGAAATAATCGACTACATCAGGTATGCCAAGGAAAAGGGATGTGTCATGACCGGCACCAAGGACATGGAAATGAACAATATTGAGACAGTGGAGGAATAAAAAATGGAATACTGGTACACGGAAGAACACAGCGAAAACGTCAGATTTTCCATAAGGGTCGACAAACAGCTTTATTCGGCGAAGAGCACATTCCAGCGGATAGATGTCTTCGAAGCCGAGGAGTTCGGACGTTTCCTAACCCTTGACGGGCTGATGATGCTTACGGAGAAGGATGAGTTTATATACCACGACATGATAGTCCATGTTCCAATGGCGTCGAACCTCGGCATAAAGAAGGTCCTTGTTATAGGAGCAGGCGACGGCGGCACTGTCCGCGAGCTGACGAGATACAGTACGATCGAGAAGATAGACATGGTTGAAATCGACAAGATGGTCGTTGAGGCATGTCTTGAGTACATGCCGCAGACATCATCCAGGCTATCTGACCCGAGGGTCACGATATACTATGAAGATGGGCTGAAGTTCGTACGTGACAAGGTCAACATGTATGACCTGATCATAGTGGACAGCACCGACCCGTTTGGCCCGGGAGAAGGACTCTTCACAAAAGAATTTTACGGCAATTGTTACAAGGCGCTGACTGAAGAAGGCATACTTGTCAACCAGCACGAGTGCCCTTACTACGAGAGCTACGCAATGTCCATGAAGAGGGCCCACAAAAGGATCAGGGAATTCTTCCCCGTGACAAGGGTCTATCAGGCCCACATCCCTACATACCCGTCAGGCCACTGGCTCTTCGGTTTCGCCTCAAAGAAGAAGGACCCGATAAAGGACCTCGATGAGAACAGATGGAACAGCCTCGGCATAAAGACAAAGTATTACAATACGGAACTCCACAAGGGCTGCTTCGCGATACCGACCTATGTTAAGGAACTCCTTGATGACGCGGATAAGGAATAACGGTCCGCTGGTCTTTATAGGGTGCGAAAGCAGTTATGACGAGGCAGATATGGTCATGTTCGGTGCTCCCTTCGACGGGACATGCAGCTACAGGCCCGGCTCCAGATTTGCAGGGTCTTCCATCCGCGCTGAATCATACGGCATAGAGACTTACTCTCCCTATCTTGAAAGGGATCTTGCGGATCTCTCTGTCTTTGATGCCGGAGAGCTTGACCTTCCCTTCGGCAACGCCTGCGAAGTGCTTGATAGGATAGAGGAAGCAGCTTCAGAGATAGCATCAGATGGCAAAATACTGCTGATGATAGGCGGAGAGCATCTTGTCACCCTGGGAGCTGTAAGGGCCATTGCAAAAAAGCATCCCGGCCTAAATATCCTCCATTTTGATGCGCACGCGGACCTCCGGGACGACTATATGGGGGAAAAGCTCTCACACGCGACCGTCATAAGGCGCTGCCATGAACTTGTCGGGGGCAAGGTATATCAGTTCGGCATCCGTTCGATGACAAGGGAGGAAGACCTTTGGGCCAGGGAGAACGTCGTCCAGAGAAAGTACGATCTTGGGACCCTGGATGAAGTCCTGGATGAGCTTATGGGAAAACCCCTTTACCTGACAATAGACCTAGATGTGCTAGATCCCTCGATATTTCCGGGGACAGGCACACCTGAGCCCGGAGGAGTCTCTTTCACAGACCTGATATCAGCGATCCACCGCATTAGGGGACTTGATATAGTCGGATGTGATGTAAATGAGCTTGCTCCTCACTACGACCAAAGCGGAGTCTCGACTGCGGTCGCATGCAAGGTGATCAGGGAGCTTATCCTTTCGGTTTTATAGGCTTTTGCCGTAAGGATCCTATTGGGATCAAACCTCAAAAATCATTATTATTTGCAAATCTCTCTTATTGATGTAATTCATTGAAGCGATTATACTTTCTAAGTGGAGGAGTCTATATGAAAGTTGATCGTACAAAGAGAAAAAAACGCCCCGGTGCAGCCCTTATAGCCATTGTGCTTGTAGGGTTTCTTGTGCTTTCCCTTGTAAGTGCCGTCGTTATCTCTATAGCCTGGAACACCCTCCGTGTTGAGGCCTGGCAGACTGAGCAGATAGAGAAGATAAGGCTAGACTATCTGGCAAGGACCGCAGCAAAAGCGGTGACCGATGAACTGAGGGCGGACCCGGATAATTTCGGCATATTGAACAGGAACGGGATCGTTTCTCAGCCCAAAGTCATAACCGACGGTACCTTCTCCGCAACTGTGGAGATAACGATAAAGGGTGATGACCAGAGGGCAAATGTTGTGGCAAAGGCATCCTCCGCAAAAGGCGGATCGGCTCTGGTAAGGACCACGATCGACCTGACGACGACACCCAAGACAGTCACATGGAGCGCGGGAAATTGAAGAGGCACGGAGGGATCTTCGTTGAGGTAATTGTATCCATACTCCTTTTCACCGTGGGTATCCTTGCACTGACAGGCACCCTCTTCTATGGTGTGAAAATGGTTGCCCAGTCCAGGGAAGAGACGGTAAAGGAGCAGGAGTACAAGAACCTCGTGGAAAATCAGATACTGGGTATCATCAGGGAGCCTTCCCCTGTACTCTCCGGGACCCCTCTCCCTGCAGACCAAATAATTATAAACAGCAAAGCGGTGCCCTTCACACTCTACAGATATAAGCAGGAAGACAGGGCAGGTACTGAGATCTATCTGATCAAGGGGGGCAACTGACCGTGAAATACAATGCCAGGACAGGCTTCACTATTGTTGAAATGCTGATAGGCGTGGTCATGATGTCTATCGTCATCGCCGGCATAGCGTTTACGGTCCGGTCCGGTTTCGACCTCTTCACCACGGCAGACTCCAACGCGACAGTGATAAGCGGTGTGCGTTTTACCGCTGATTCCTTCAAGAGGACCGTCGCCCCCATGCTCAACGTGACCGATGAGATAGAGCTTCTCTCCGAAGGCTCTGCCATCCCGGCATCGCTCTCCGAAGACATCCACTATGTATTCCTCTCAAACGGTTCAGTCGTACACAGGGACTCGAAAGGAGACTACGTGCTGGAGGGCTCTGAGTACATCGATAACGTTGAGTTCTCGATCCCCGCCGCTTCAGAGGACACCCAGGAAAACTATATCTTCAAAATGACCATAAACGGGAAAAACAGCGACCACCCCAACGCGAAGCTTGACCTTGATGTTGAGAGCGCCCTCTACAACAGGCCCGAGAAAAAGGGTACCGAGGTGTCCGGCGATATTCGGGGAGCCATACTCAAAATCAGGGCCAGCCTCTATCTGGACAGGCTGGACCTCTACGACAACGATACAAAGATAAAATTGAACGGACTGACCGTGCACAGGGGCACGGACATTGAAGCGGTCTACGACCTCATCAACCAGACCGGGACATCCCGGCCGATGACGGATGAGTCGGTCATAGAATGGTTCATAAGCGGCAGCGTTTCAGCTGATATTACGGTTTCAGAGGCCAGTCCTACAGATTTGAACAGAAACAGTTATTACTGGCAGCTTGTCTCCGGAGGTGATCCGGTTACGGGAAAGGTACTTGACACAACCGGAACTTTCCATCTTGACACAGGAGCAACAGAGACAGACTGGGAGGTAGGCGTGATAAGATGCCGCGTGACCCCGGCAGTCAAGTCCTCCGGCGGCAGCTTGGTTGCTTCGGGTATTCCAAGGTGGAGCGATTACGTCGTCATAAAAGCAGTTGAGGCGCCCAGCGAGGAGTTCGAAAATATCCTTGATGTCCTGGATCCCCATACTCCAACGCCTAGCGGTACCGGAGATGTTTATCTTACAGACGTTTCCACACAACAAAGCCAAAACGTTTTCGATGTCAGCACAGACCAAATTCTAATGACTATTGACTCACCCAATAAACCTGGACACGGAGCCTCATTTGTGATGCAGCTTAAGCACGATAGGTTTGACAACGACAGAATATACGGTGCCTGGGCGGCGGGGAGGGA
>ENA-UOOK01001218-UOOK01001218.1-fermentation-metagenome-genome-assembly--contig:-NODE-1218-length-34157-cov-9.112809_pt1 | contig 34157 bp, 27 predicted proteins | sample MGYA00245777_ERZ724023 | MGnify/ENA primary metagenome ERZ724023 (study PRJEB28704, sample SAMN03018312) | fermentation metagenome | biome: anthropogenic terrestrial biome; feature: soil; material...
TTCAGACGTGTGCTCTTCCGATCTTTATTATGGTTAACTCAGTATATATAAAATTATCTGCGTTAATCATAATAATCTGCGTCCTTCCGCGTCTAATTACCCCCTATAGTAATTCTACATTCTCTCTGTTGAGTACATCTTTCATGGCGTTTTTGGTGTCGAATATGTATTGGGCATTTTTCTGGACGAAGTTGTAGTCGATTCCTTGGGTATGGTTGGTAGTTACGACTACTAAATCAGCATTTTGTATTATTTCGGCGGTTAATCGGGGAAGGCCTTCTTTTATATGGCCTTTTTCCCGGTATTCATTCACAAAGGGGTCGTAGTACTCCACTTCGGAACCGGCTTTCTCGAATTGTTCGATAACTTTTATAGCCGGGCTTTCCCGGTAGTCATCGATGTCACCTTTGTAGGCTACGCCCAGGATTAGAACTCTGGCGCCGTTCAGGGCTTTTTTAAAGCGGTTGAGGATTTTGCCGGCGCGCTCTACGGTGTATTCGGGCATGCGGTCGTTTACCATCATGGAGGCTTCTATCATGGAGGTATGGAAGCTGTATTCCCGGGCTTTCCAGGATAGGTAATAGGGGTCAAGGGGGATGCAGTGCCCACCCAGGCCGGGGCCGGGGTAGAAGGGGGTGAAGCCGAAGGGTTTGGTTTTGGCAGCTTCAATTACCTCCCAGATATTTATGTTCATCTTATTGCACAGCATTGCCAGTTCGTTAATAAGGCCTATATTTATATTACGGTAGGTATTCTCAAGTATCTTTTCCATTTCCGCTACTGCAGGGCAGGACACGGTGTATATCTCACTTTCAAGTATATTTCTATAGAGAGTTGCTGCAACTTCCGTACATTCAGGTGTACATCCCCCTACCACTTTTGGAGTGTTTTTAGTCTTGTAATGTTTATTGCCCGGATCCACCCTTTCCGGTGAAAATGCCAGGAAAAAGTCTTCTCCACATTTCAATCCACCCTTTTCAAGTATGGGCTTTAATACTTCTTCCGTAGTGCCTGGATAAGTCGTACTTTCAAGTACTACAAGCATTCCCTCATGAAGATATTTTGCAACGCTTTTAGTTGAACTTACAACATAAGATATATCAGGCTGCTTATATAAATCAAGTGGTGTAGGAACACAGATTGCAACTGCATCCACTTTTTTTATCATACTATAGTCTATTGTAGCTTGAAGCTTTTTTTGCTTTACAAGATTTGAAAGCTCTTCATCTACAACATCTCCTATGTAATTATGGCCTTGGTTTACTGCATCCACCTTTTCTTCTTGAACATCAAAACCTACAACTGTATATCCAGCCTTTGCCTTCTCTACGGCAAGAGGCAGTCCTACATATCCAAGCCCAACCACTCCTATGACCGCTGATTTGTCCTGTATCTTTTTTATTAATTTTTCTTTATTGTTCATTTTATAGCCTCCTTAAGCTAAATTGCTTTTTTTGACTCTATTTAGATTTTAATAGTTCTCTATAAATGTTTATTGTTTTATTTGCATTTTGCTCCCATGTAAATCTATTTATTACAGTATCTTTTCCTTTTTGCCCTATTTCTTCTCTTTTATCTTTGTTGCTTAACAAATAACCTATAGTATCTGCAACATCTTTTTCATTATGAGGGTTAACTAAAAAGCCATTTTTTCCACTTACTATTGCATCTTCAATTCCTTCTCCTTTAACCCCAATGGTTGGTTTACCGTGAGCCATGGCTTCAATATAAACTACTCCAAAGCCCTCTTCCCAGCTAGGAAGGCAAAATATGTCCGTAGCAGACATATATTTCATTACATCTTCATGGGGAAGCTTTCCTAGGAACAATACATTGTCTTTTAAGTCCAATTCATAAGCAAGATTTTTAAGACTTTCTCTTTCAGGGCCATCTCCTATAATCAAATACTTTATATTAGGATATTTAGTAATTAAAAGTGAAACAGCTTTTATATTTAAGTCGATTCCTTTTGTTTTAACCAGATTAGAAACGCTTAAAATAGTATTTTCGTCACTAAAATCATAATCATGATCCAAACCAAAATCTATTTTTGAACCTATGTTAGCACAATCCTCTAAATCTATTCCATTGTTAATTACAGCAACCCTATCACTAAAGCTTTCAGTATCAACAATATTTTTTAGCTTTGTGCTTACAGTTATTATCTTATTTGATGTTTCTAGTGCCTTAAATAAGTTTTTCTTACATGTTTCACCTTTGTATATTGTGCGCTGAAAATCCTGCCCATGTATTGTTATTATATGAGGAAGTTTATAATGCCTATTTGCTAACATACCAGCAAAACCATCAGGTAAGCCAACATGAGAATGTATTATATCAAACTTCCAATCTTTATATATCTTTTTAATTATATTATTTACTCCAAGATACATAAAATATCCAGAGTAACCAAACATAAGTGATTTTGGAAAATCAATATATCTTGGATAATAAACCTCTACCCCTTCTATTATATCCTTCTTTGGAATATCATCATACTCTCTCCATTTTTGTTTAATATACTTGAGGGGAAATGGTACATAAGGCACTGGTGATACAACTTTAACCTCACACCCCTGATTTATTAAAGCCTTTATATGTTTATGTACAAATATACCATAAACACTCCTTTTCCTTGAAGGATACATATGGGAAATAACCAATATCTTCACACTATCAAGTCCCCCTATTTAAATAAAAAGCATAAAAGTATATTAATCTGCACATTGCTCCTCCGCTACACAACACTCTCTATATGTGGGAACAATACGTCTTATTGCTTCCTTTATTTCTTTTGGTTCTTTATTTACAACATCTTTTAGTCCCTGAATCTGATTAAATAATACATCATAATCTATGTCTGATAAAATTCCTACAAATATCTTTTCATGAGCAGTCTTTTTCAGGCCTTCCTCAGCCATAAGAACTTCTTCATAAAGTTTTTCGCCAGGTCTTAGTCCTGTAAACACAATTTGTATGTCTTTGCCAGGCTCAAATCCAGACAGGCTTATTAAATCCTTTGCTAAATCAACAATTTTAACTGGTTCACCCATATCAAGTATAAATATTTCTCCTCCCTTTGCCATTGCACCAGCCTGAATAACAAGCCTTGCAGCTTCTGGTATTGTCATGAAAAATCTATTTATCTCTGGGTGGGTTACTGTAACAGGTCCCCCATTTTGTATTTGCCTTTTAAATAAAGGTATTACTGAACCATTGCTTCCTAAAACATTTCCAAACCTTACAGCAACAAACTCTGTTTTGCTCCTCTTGTCCATGGATTGTATTATCATTTCGCAAATTCTCTTTGTTGCCCCCATTACATTTGTAGGGTTAACCGCCTTATCCGTGGATATTAAAACAAATCTTTTTGCCATGTATTTATCTGCACATTGAACAACATTTAATGTTCCAAATACATTATTTTTTATAGCCTCTTGAGGATTATCCTCCATGAGTGGAACATGTTTATGTGCTGCTGCATGAAATACAACGTCAGGTCTATACTTATCAAACACTTCCTCCATCCTAGCTCTATCTCTTACAGTTCCAATAAGAACCCTCAAATCTACATCTGGATGGGTAAATTTCAGCTCATTTTGTATGTCATAAGCGTTATTTTCATATACATCAAATATAATCAAAAGTTTGGGTTTAAAGTTTGCAATCTGGCGGCAAAGTTCTGATCCTATTGATCCTCCGCCTCCTGTAACAAGTATTGTTTTATCCTCTAGATAACCTGCTATCTCTCCTATATTAAGTTTTATCTCTTCTCTTCCTAAAAGATCATCAATATCCACATCCCTTATCCTACTTACAGGTGATATACTATCTAGCATATCTGTAACTCCAGGAAGAATGCTTACCTTACACTTAGCTTTCTTGCATATATCTATAATTTCCTTCTTATTGCTTTGGGTTGCTGAAGGCATTGCAATAATTACCTCATCAACTCTTTTTTGCTTTATTACCCTTGAGATTGAGTTTCTATCCCCAAGTACTTGTATCCCGTTTATAAACTTACCTTTTTTATATTTATCATCATCTATTATACCTACCGTATAATAGCCAAGCTCCTTATTCTTTTGCATCTCTTTAATCAGCTTTGCACCAGCTGAGCCTGCTCCTACAATAAGTACATTCCTAAATACATTTTTTTGTCCCTTATTTACAAAGTAGGCCACCCTAAATACCCTAAATGAAAATCTAACTCCTCCAACAGTAAGCATTATGAGCATCCAAGATATAATATATATACTCCTTGGAAGTGGCATCATAAAGATTTTACCATATATATAGCTAAGTACTGTTGCAATAGTTGTAGCACTAGCAATTGACACAAGCTCATTTACGCTAGCATATTTCCAAAGGCTATTATATAATTTGAAGAAATAAAAAGTTACTATATATATAATAGTTATAATAATTGCTGTATTACGGTAATTATCTATATACTGCATGGGTATTCTAGAATACTTTTCGTCAAAAGAAAAACGCAAAAACAAACCAACTATAAAAGAAAGGTTAGTTAGTATAATATCTGATATGACCAATATTGGAACTCTAACTTTGTTAAATTTATTCAAAATATCACCTTTTTTCAAATTAATATATAAACAATGCAAAATATTAATATAAAAATACATTCTTTATATTCTATCAATAATAAAATGGTTTTTCAATATTTGTATCAATGCTGCAGAAATATCTATTTAAGATTTTGAATCCATGACCAACTTTTCTTTGTTATTTCATCCTCTGGATTTAATTCATATGCTTTTTTTATATAGTGTATTGCCTTGTCAACAAGCCCTAATTGATAATAGGTAAACCCAAGATTACACATACAACCAACATCTGAATCTTTCATTTTAAGAGCCTTCTCGAAGCTTTCAGCAGCCTTTTTATATTCCCCATCATAAAAGTAACATAATCCAAGTTCATTATCTATTTCAGGGGAACTTTCTCCCTTCTTTATAAGCTCTTCTAAAATAAGTTTAGTTTTTGCATAATTCCCTAACTTTCTATAGCCTAAGGCTGTATAATATGATGCCTCATTAAAATCTTTATATCTTTGTGTTAGTGGTATAAGTATTTTAAGCCCTTCCTCTGCTTTTCCCTCTATAACATATGACTTCCCTTTTTCAAAAGCTATTATATCATTTACATTTGACAAAAGATCTGAAATACTTTTCTTTAAATCCCCATCTTCATTAAACCTGTATGCCTTCTCCAATTCATCTTTAGCGGATTCATAATCTTCCTTTTCTAAATAATAAAAGCCAAGTTCATAATGTACCTTATCATATCTAGGAAAGTCTTCTGATAGCTTTAAAAACTCATAATATGATAATTCATAATACATTTTACCATATTGTTTTTGGCTTTTGCTTGCGCTCTCCGCCCCTTTTTCAGTAGAAATCTGCTTTAGAGTATAAGCAATATTATACCTAATAACATCATGATGTTTGTCCGAAATTTCTTTGAGAGCCCTTAAATATATAAGAGAGTTTAGATACTCTTTATTTTTTGTAAATTCTGAAGCCTTATTTAATAAAAAGGCGTCTATCTCTTTAGTAAGTTTTTTAATTATTTCAATGTATTTATTATTATACTTAAAATGATTATTACACCCAATTAAATAAACCATAGAATCTACTAAATCATATAAAGGTATATCCTCTGAAAATTTATCGCTTTCTATTCCTTTAATAAGATAATCAGATTTAATTGGAATAGGAATATCTTCATTTAAAGTTATTTCATTATTAATGTGTACATCTTTCTTTAATTCAAGAAACACAACATCACTTAATTCCTTCTCAAGTGCTTCGTTTAACCAATTCAAAAGTTCAGAATATCTATCTTTATTAATTTCCATACCAATGACTCCTTAACACAATAATTAATAAACTACGAAACTATCCTCACTAAAATAAAGTAATTCTAAAACTAATATTTCTAATTGATACTTATTATACACTTTTATTATTATATCATTAAAAAAGCTCCTAATGGAAAAAACATTAGGGCCTTTTTGTATTAATATTAAAATTTCTTAACTATTTTTTGATTATGTAATTATAAGTATGTGCATTTTTTCCACTTTTAATCACAAACTAAAATAAATAAAAGTAATTTATGTTTTTATTATTGCATTTTAAAATATATTACTTTATAATGGAATTGTTTTGAAAGTTAATAATTAGAAAGCCTGGAATCGCTCTGCAAAAGCCTGAAACTTTATGCAACGAAGTTTCGGGCTTTTTATATTAAAATATTGAAAGAAGGTGCTAATTAAGGTGTATAAACTTGATCAAACCCAAACTCCATTATTTGATGCATTAATGGAATATGTTGATAGAGACACAATACCATTCCATGTACCTGGTCACAAAAAAGGGGATGGCTGTGATGATAAATTTAAAAATTTTGTAGGCAAAAATGTGCTTTCAATTGATGTAACAGTATTTAAGTTAGTTGATAGTCTGCATCACCCAACTGGTGTAATAAAACAGGCTCAAGAGCTAGCTGCAGATGCTTATGGTTCAGATAAGGCCTTTTTCTCTATTAATGGTACTTCAGGTGCCATACAAGCAATGATTCTAAGTGTTGTATCAAGAGGCGATAAAATAATAATACCTAGAAATGTTCACAAATCTGTTACTGCAGGTATTATATTAAGTGGTGCTTGCCCCGTATATATGCAGCCTGAAATAGATAGAACCATAGGTGTGGCTTTAGGAGTTACCCCTGAGACTGTGGAAGATACTTTAAGGAAAAACCCTGATGCAAAGGCAGTCCTTATAATAAATCCAACTTATTATGGTGTTGCAGCTGATATTAAAAAAATAGCTGATATCGTACATTCGTATGATATTCCCCTTATAGTAGATGAAGCTCACGGACCTCACCTTAGTTTTAATGATAGACTACCAATTTCGGCATTAGACGCAGGGGCTGATATGTGTGCTCAAAGTACTCATAAGATAATAGGCTCCTTAACTCAAAGCTCTCTTCTTCATGTTAAAGGTCCTAGGATTGATGTAAATAGGGTGCAGCAGGTTATGAACTTAATACAGACTACAAGCCCTTCATATATATTGATGGCATCCCTTGATGTTGCAAGGATGCAAATAGCAACAAAAGGAAAAAGATTGTTAGATAAGGCAATTGATCTTGCACAATATGCTCGAAAAGGGATAAACAATATACCTGGGCTTTATTGTTTTGGTGAAGAAGTGCTGTCTAAGAAAGGCGCTTATGGATTCGATCCAACTAAGCTTACTATTTGCTGCAGAGACATGGGAATAACAGGTTTTGAACTTGATAGAATTCTTAGCGAAGAATATCATATACAATTTGAAATGTCAGACCTATATAATGCTCTTGCAGTAGGTTCTTTTGGAGATAGTAAAGAGAAAATGGATATACTTCTTTCTGCTCTTACAGATATAAGCCATAAATATTCTAAACCTAACATCAAAAAAAGTGATGTGCTTGAAATTCCAGCAACCCCTGAGCAAGTTATGACACCAAGCGAGGCTTTTAATAGTCAGGCAGTATCTACAGCTTTAAAAGATAGTATTGGCAAAATTAGCGGTGAGTTTTTACTTGCATACCCACCAGGCATACCTGTATTGTGCCCTGGTGAAAAGGTAACTCACGATATAATTGATTATGTTGAAGAAATGAAAAATGCAGGGCTTTATGTACAAGGCACAGAGGATCCAGACGTTGAATATATAAAGGTACTAGAAAATACCGAGTCACAAAAATTAGACGTAACTGCATAAATTAAAAAGGCGGGATATTAAAAAATATTCCGCCTTTTTAATTTCTAATCTTGTTATATTCCTCTTGTATTCTTTCATCCTCTTTAGAAATATAATACTGGGTATATTGATTCGTAGAGTAATTTATAACCTCTCCATAATAGCTTAATAAATTCATTGCAAAAGATAGTAGATCATAAAGTTTTGTAGCAGATATTTGAAACTTGGTGTCAAGTTTTAATTTGGTTAGTCTTTTTATTTTTTTCGTCTCTCTTTTAACGGCATCATAATAATCTGCACCAGCATTTAATTTCTTAACCTGCTCAAAATTTTTTACCAATATATCTCTATATAGATCTAATAATTCTTCTATTATTTCCTTTGAACATATAGCATTATTATTCTTATATCCTTTTATTCTGTTGTCAAAATGCTTTAAAGCATCATTGGTTTCTACTCTTGTGTTAAAGTATGTTTCGAATACATCTTTTACATTTTGTGCTTCTTTAACTTCTTTATTTATGTAAATATAATCTAAAACCCTATAAGCATCGTTGTAATCTTCCTCATCTCTTTTCATCTCTGCATCAGATTTTATTGCCTTTCCAATATCAACAATCTCATACCCAAAGAAAATAGAGCTGTAATAAAAGAATTTGTTCAATTCTCTTAATAAAAACTTATCGGTTACCGCTTCGAAATTATCATCTACAATAAGCCTGCCACACATATCATTTTTAGGGATGCCTAAAAATGTACTATAGTAAACTATACAATAATACATTCTGTTTTCATACATAATCGGCTCAGATATCTTTGCAGTTTCGCTTTTAGAGGTATACTTTTTTGCAATATGCCTATATTCGTTAGTTATGCTTTTGTAATACGTCAAAACAATCCCCCCTATATTATTTATTAATATAATTTACTTAAACGAAAGCATTCTAAGTTTAAATAGCCTTGATCTTCTCGTAGATCCATTTAGAAATCTAAACAGTATTCCCCTATATACCATCATAAATAGCACCACAAAAAGTCCCAATAGAAACTTTATTATACCTACAGCGCTAAACTTCATGCTCAGGCTAAAGCTTAAGCCTATATTACCACCAAACAGATAATATATTGCTAGGTTAAACAGTAAATTAGGTACCGCCCACTCTATAAAGTTTTCCTTCATAAAATTAAATGATGCTGGAAATACTCCTGTCTCAGAATTATTTGTCTGATAAATCATCTCAGGCAATGGATTTAATAATATAACCACTAGAATTAAAACTGCTGTATTTATAATATTTCCATATGGTGTTTTGATTATTACATCAGCAATAAGCCCATATAATAAAGATGCAATCCATATATAAAATGTAATATTCATTACCCTGCCAAGATAAGGTGTAAAGCTGTTTTTAAAATCATTTGTATCTGCAATTCTATTATTTATAATGTTTTCTATCAGGTATAGATAGGAACTTGTGCATGCTGCCGCTATAATTGCAAGTACTAATCCACCCAAAAAAGGAAGTTTAGAAAGAAGTATTCCCCCTAAAGCCAAAATAACAGAATATATAACAAGTGCAAACATAACTGGCCAGTTCTTTATTGAAAACTTTAATGCTCTTTTTGCTGTATCGATGTAGTATTTAGTCATAAGTTTAAAAAGTTCCATTTGCTATCTCTCCTCAACAAATAATGTACAAACATTCTGTCTATATTTGTTATAATTTTAATTACTAATGCTGTTACTATTACACATTTTTTATTATATCACTAATCCAAAACTAATATCTTTAGAATATTAAAGTTTGCTATATATTAAGTAATTGTTCTAGCTACAATGCTTCCAAGAGCTATTGAAAAAAGTTTGGTTTCATGGTTATCTCCCCTTGATACAAGAACAATTGGGTACCTAGCCCCCATTATTATACCTGCAGATTTTGCACCTCCAAAGTATGTTAAAGATTTTCCAAGGATATTGCCTGCTTCTATATTTGGAACAAGCAATATGTCTGCATCTCCTGCAACATCGCCATGAACATTTTTATTATTTGCAGATTTTTTATTTATAGCAATATCTAAAGATAATGGGCCATCTATTATACATCCACTTATCTGTCCTCTTTGGTTCATTTTGGTTAGCAGGGCGGCATCTATTGTAGACTGCATATGAGTATTAACTACTTCCACTGCACAAAGGGGTGCAACCTTTGGGCATTCAATCCCTAAAATAGATGTGAGCTTAACTGCATTTTGTATAATATCAATCTTTTGTTTTAGATCCGGGTACATTACCATGCCGCCATCAGTTAAAAAAAGCAATTTGTCATAAGAAGCCATGCTATATACCATAACATGGCTTAATAATCTACTTTTAAATAAACCTTTATCTTTATCAAGAACCGCTTTTAAAACACTGGATGTTTTTATATTTCCCTTCATAAGTATATCTGCCCCACCTGATGATACAATTTCTACTGCAGTGTTTGCACACCCATATTCTTCCTTTTTGTCGACAATTTCGAATTTAGATATGTCAAGGCTGCAGCAGGCAGCAGTCTCCTTTATTTTGCTTTTGTCTCCTATTAGTATACCATCTGCAAGTCCCATACACATTGCATTATTAATTGATAGCAGTACATCCGTATTCTCCGCACCTGCAACTGCTATTGTCCTTTTTTCACTTTTTAATGCATCTTCAATTAGTTCATGAAAATTATTTATCATTTTCCACCTCACTAGAAGATTTATAAAGGGTTGGCATCCATATAAATATTTACTTTTTTACTATGCTCATAGATACTAAATTTTTATAGCATCCGTCCTTATACAGCCTTTCAAATAGCATTCCTTCCTTTTCATAACCAGCCTTTTCAAAACATTTTATGGCTCTTTCATTGTCTTCTATTATATTTGAGTAAATTGTATGAAGATTGATTTCATATAGCCCATATTCTGTAAGGGTTTTTAGAGCATCAAATCCATATCCCCTTCCCCAACAGTTTTTGGCATATATTGTAACACTTATTTCAGCAATACTGCTTACAAAATCTATATTATAAAGAGAGCATATACCAATAGGCACATCATCTTCTATCTGTATTAATAAATTTATGCTGGATTTATCAGAGTATACGCCTAATAGGCCATTTTTTATAAATAACTGCCTATTAGGAAATACAGTAGGAATAAACTTACATACTTCTTCATCACTTGCCCAACCTTTAAGTATATATTCATCGTCTTTATCTATAACCCTTAAATCTACGTATTGACCCTTTATCATGCTATGTCGCCTCCATCTGTCATCTCCTCATATTCACACTTTAGAATTCCCATTATGTATATATCGTGATATTTACCTCTTCTGTAAACACCTTCTCTTATAATGCCTTCAACCTTCAATCCACACCTTTTGTAGCATTTTATTGCCTTTTTATTAAAATCAAATACATAAGACTCAAGCCTATTTAGGTTTAGCTTATTAAATGCATAATCCATAATAATATGCAGAGCCTCTGTACCATATCCCTTACCTATGAATTCCTGTTCCCCTATATATAAAAAGCAATTTGCCTTTTTATTTATAAAGTCCACTTCGGTTAATACACATCTTCCAACTATTCTTTTTGAACTTTTATCAGCTATGCATAAGTCAATGGTTCTTTCATCAGTCCTATATTTTTCTACTTCGCTGCACAGCTCATCCTTATTTAAAAAAGCTACCCTAAAATCAAATAATTCTTTTAGTTCATAATCTGAAGACCACTGAAAAATAGTTGGTATGTCTTCATTTTCAACAGGCCTGACTACTATCCTATCTCCAATAAGCAAAATACCTCTCCCCTTCCTTAATATGGCACATTCTTCATCTTACAAATATTATAACACAGGCAAATAAATTTACATAAAAATAAAGGAGGTATTTTATAATATTTCTATAAAATACCTCTTGTAATATTTTAATATATTTATTTACTATTAAAAAAGTCTACAATTGATTGAACTATTACATCTGCAAGCTGTTCTTGGAATTCATCCTGCATCATTTTATCATATTCTGCTTTATTTGATATAAAACCAACCTCTGCAAGAACTGATGGCATAGTTGTATTTTTTGTTACATAAAGGTCACCATCTTTAGGTCCTCTATTTTTCAAGCCTAGTCCTGATATTCCACTACTTATAGAAGTTGCAAGCTGTTTGCTGTCTGATACCACTTGGCTCTTTTTATCAGGATCAACAAGTGGTCTTACGCTGCTATACCAAGCTTCAGTACCACCAACACTTGAATCGGCAACTGAATTATAATGTATACTTAAAAATAAATCAGCATTGGCATCATTAGCAATTTTAGTCCTATCGGAAAGTTCTACAAAACTATCATCATACCTTGTCATTATTACGGTATAGCCTTGGCTTACAAGCTTATTATATATAATTGTAGATGTGGCTAAGGTAAGATCTTTTTCCCACTTTCCGCTTTCTGGTGTTCTTGTGCCTACTGCTGATCCACCGTGCCCCGGGTCTATTACAATTATTTTGTTCTGCTTAACATATAGATTTACTTCCTTATACTTGCCTCCGTAAGTCGCCATAATTTTTACGTTTCCATCGCCCACTCCAGTTACTATGCCATCTTGTGTTACAGTGGCAATTGATTCATCACTTGAAGCATAGGTTATAGTTGGCTTTTCAGCATCTTTAGGTATCATAACTGCATTAGCAGATGCTTTAGCAGTTTCACCAGATAATATGGAACCACGTGATAATGATAGGCTAATGTCCACAAATATTGGTGGAGTGATTCCCTTTACAACATTATCTGGCAGCACCTTTTCTCCGCCTAATATATAAACATTTCTAATCTTATCAAGATTCATGTCTATATATTCCTTAGCACTCTTTGTTGGCTCTTTACTAGCAAGTATTATTGGGGATTGAGTCATTGCAGCTAATGCAGAACCTGATAGGGCATCAGGGAAATCTAATCCTGTGGCAATATATACATCCTGCATATTAAAGTCCCCGCTAAATTTCTTTAGCACGGCTATATTAGTTTCAAATCTATTGCTGCCTTCTATCCGGGTTGGATTTTTTAGTTTATTCATAACAGAATCTTCTATAGCTTTTTTGCCGCCTATTACATAGGAAGATGTAACAGAATCTCTATTGGCATATTTTCTAATATCCTCTGTCATAGATTTTGACCCTGTAAGCAGTATTGGTATTCCATTACTTGCAGCCCATGGAGCGATAGATAAAGCATCTGCAAAATCTGTTCCTGTTGCAATTACAACTTTATCTGCTTGTCCAACCTCTTCAGCGACCTTAAGGCTAGTTTCATACCTATCATTTCCTGAGAGCCTTATACATTCTATGCCCCTATTTTTTAAAGTATTAACTATTCCGCTTGATACTGCCTTTTCTCCTCCAATTATGTATACTGTACTTGGTGACAGTCTTTCTAATTCTTTATCAACAATTGGATTTAATTTATCTTGAGCCGTAAGCAAAATTGGTGCGTTCAACTTCTTAGCAAGAGGTGTAGCGCTAAGTGCATCTGGATAGTCTAAACCTGTAGCCATTATTACATAATCTGAACCATCCTTCCATCCCGTCTTAGATATGTTGACAGAAGTTTCATATCTATCCTTGCCCGATAACCGCCCACCATCGACCATGGTTTGGGCATATGCAGCCGTAGTAGATATGCAGATTGTTGCAATAAATATTAGTGCAGTTTTTATAAATAAATCTCTTTTTATCATTGCGTCCTCCTCCCACATTCTATAAATTATATCTCATATTATAGCATAATATTTAATATTATAAACTAAAAGTATAAATTATTACATACTTTTTATCTCGACAACTGTAACTCCAATGCCACCTTCTCCATACTTACCTGCTCTATATGATTTTACATGGGCACTGCTTTTTAGCATATCCATAACCCCTTGCCTTAAAACTCCAGTACCTTTGCCATGTATTATGGTTACTTCATTTAGATGGGATAGGTATGCATCATCTAAATATTTATCAACATTAATCAATGCTTCGTCAAGGGTTTGCCCTCTAAGATCAATAGATGTGGCAGTTGTTTTAGATTTATTTCTAACCAATACTGCAGATGATTTTAATGCTCTTTTGTTTGGTGCATCACTGCATCTCGACAGGTTAGATATATGGACATTCATTTTCATAATGCCCACTTGTACCATAACCTCTCCCTTATCATCGGGTAAAGATAGAATGCTCCCTTTTTGGTTCAACGTGGATATAAAAACAGTATCCCCTAATTTAATATTCTTTATAGGCATTAGCCTATCTTTGGGTATAATTGACTCTGCAATATTGTTAATAGAGCCTTCCGCATCATCGAGCTTTAACTTTAGTTTTTTTCTTGCTTCTTCTATTTGCCTATTTCTCTCTGCTGCAGTATCATGCTCCTCAGCCTTCTTTATCTGATTTACAAGGTCATCTGCATCATTTTTAGCATCTAGAATAATGGTCTTTGCCTTTTTTCTTGCCTCGTTTAATACTGCATCTCTTTCTTTATCAAGCTTAAACTTTCTATTCTCGTACTCCTCTTTAAGCTTTTTAACCTCTGTTTTTAACCTTTCTGCCTCTTCTCTTTCGCTTTCAGCTAAAATTCTATTTTTCTGAAGGTCAGTTATAATATTTTCAAATTCTAAGTCTTCTTCTGATATTAGTCCTCTTGCTTTGTTTATTATATAATCATCAAGCCCAAGCCTTTTTGAAATTTCAAATGCATTAGACTTACCAGGTACACCTATTAAAAGTTTATATGTTGGCCTTAGAGTTTCAACATCAAATTCAACGGATGCATTTACTATACCAGGTCTTTGCATTGCAAATGCTTTTAGCTCACTGTAGTGAGTAGTTGCAACCACGGTTGCCCCTCTTTGATATAAGTCATCTAGTATTGCCATGGCAAGTGCCGCACCTTCTGTAGGATCCGTCCCAGCTCCAAGCTCATCAAATAAAACCAAAGACCTATCCGTGGCATGCCCAATTATGCTTACTATGTTTGTCATATGAGATGAAAATGTGGATAGGCTCTGTTCTATGCTTTGTTCATCTCCAATGTCTGCATAAACGCTATTAAATACTGATACAGAGGAGTTATCACTAGCAGGTATCTGAAGACCAGCCATTGCCATTAAGGTTATTATACCTAATGTTTTTAGTGTAACGGTTTTTCCTCCCGTATTAGGGCCTGTTATTACAACTATATTGTATTCACTTCCAATTACAATATCATTTGCCACAACTTTTTTAGGATCTATTAAAGGATGTCTTGCTTTCTTTAAATTAATATAGCCCTTGTCATTTATTGTAGGCGGCATACAGTTCATTTGTATTGCAAGCTTTGCCTTTGCAAAAATAAAATCAAGCTCAGATAATATATCGCAATTTGCACCAATTGCATCTATATTATCTTCAACCTTTCCAGTGAGCTCAGATAATATTTTCTCTATTTCAGCCTTTTCTTTGGATTTTAATTCCTTTATGTCATTGTTCATTTCAACCACTGCCATTGGCTCTATAAAGAGTGTGGAACCACTTGCAGATTGATCATGAACAAGTCCAGGCATATTTGCCCTATATTCAGACTTTACTGGTACGACAAACCTATCCCCTCTAACAGTGATTATTTGATCCTGGAGGGCTTTTGAATGTTGGGATGATCTTATTATGCTGTTTAATTTATCTCTAATAGAGTTATTTTTGTCTCTTATTTGTCTCCTTATATTATAAAGAGTTGTACTTGCCCTATCAGATATTTCATCTTCACTTACAATTGCATTATATATATCATCTTCAATTGCTTTAAGTGAATATAGTCCCCCCACTAAATCATATATAATAGGATAGTCTTCCCCTTCATCGTCTTTTAAGTAGCCTTTAAGCCGTCTTGCACATCTTAATAGGTCAGCAGTTTTAAGAAGATCATGGGGATCCATTATAGAACTTATTTCAGCCTTTCTAAGTCCTGTTCTTATATCGCTTAGCCCCTCTAATGGCACGCTTCCTTTTCTAAGTACAATTTTAACTGCCTCATCAGTTTCCTGCTGCATTATTTTAACCTCATTAACACTATTAGATGGCTTAAGCTCTTTTGCTATTTCTCTGCCCATACTTGACACAGTATTTTCACATAACATGTCTATTATTTTATTATATTCTAAAACCCTATAGGCCTTTTCATTCATCTTTTCCACCTCTTTATTGCTTTGCATTACATTACACCCCTATAATAATGACCTTTTGTATATCCTCTTTTTTTAATATATTCTATAGTATCTTTAGTCTCTTCAGATATAGCCTCTTGCCTTGACTTTTCTAATACTTCCTTAACTGCTTTTACAATTCTAAGGGCATCTTTCTCTTCCTCGTCTAATATATTTATCCTAAGTATGTTTATACCGCTTTTTATCATATCAGGTATATCCTCTATCATCGACAAAATCTGTGAGTTATATATGTGACTTCTACAGTATATGTCTGTTTTTATTGGAAATGTCATACCCATTCTATCTGTGATTGAGTATTCTTTATGTGCACATCCACCCTTGCAATCATTAACAATACTTCCAGGACAATGTTCACTTACCATCATTTCTATTCTACCATAACAGATTGCTTCAACATCTTCTATATATTTAGCCATAGTTTTTATCTCTTTTATAGATAGTTCAGGAGATATGGATATAAAGTCGGCACCCATTTGGCTAAAAGCATTGCAGCTTATTATATTAAATATATTGAGAGAAAAGCCAGCAGAAAAAGGTATATTCTTATCCATACAATATTTTACCGTGCCTAAATTCTCCGCACATATTCCATCTCCCCCTAGATTCATAAATTCATCTATTTCAGATTTTATATTTGGAAATTCATTTCTTATTATTCTTGGGCTTGCCATATATATCTTTTTACCTCTGCTTTTGCAAATATCTATAGTATTTTTATAGTCCATATCATGCCTTAATAATTTATCTCCCCCAAAAATTATTATATCCGCTCCTCCATCTAATGAAGGGGCAACCAATTTTGAATCCTTAACATTTACGCTTATGCTTACTTTTTTATTATTATATAGTTTTTCTTTATTTAATACCTTTCGGGAATTTTGCTCAACTTCTGCCACAGATATACTAGGCACCTCAAATTTATCAATTCGTTTTGAAATAAGCTTATCCACTGCCTCTCTTCTCATTGAATTTATTACACTAATAGGCATGGATAACCCATCATCAATCTCCATATCTATAGAGTTTAAATAAAAAGGTGTTCCTCCAAGTTTAGACAGATGTTCCTTTAATTTTGTTCCAGTAATAGAAACTTTAATTGCATCCTCTAGTACGGGTCCCTCTATAAAAACCTCATTTCCATCTCCATCTGAGGCTTTTAGGCTTGCATTTATTCCTCTTTTTAAGGCTATGCTAAAGTTTACTGCTATGGTTTTTTTAGATTCTAAGGATTTGTACGTATTTTGAAGCCTTGTATTTAATTCTATATCAAAGTTTTTGTATACTTTGTCTTGAGCCTTACCATCTTTGTAATATATATCTACAATGTTTCCCTTATAGGCTTTATCCACTCTTTTGTTCTTAATATATATATCTTCTATAATATATCCTGTATTTTTATCTTTTCCCGTCCATACCTCTATTCCATCACCTATGGATAAGTCATCTTCTAATTTTATTTTAAGTCTTTTATTTTTAATATCTACGTTTTGTATTTTACCTAAATAGTATCCAATATTCTTAGGACTATCTATAGATATCATTTCACTTCTGCCTTTTCCTAATAAATGTCCTGTAGTAAATCCTCCCCTATTAAATACCTTAGTTAAATCCTTTTTATCATTTTCATGGAGCTTTACCTCTCCTGTTTCAATGAAGCTATCAATTGCTCTCCTATATACTGATACAACTTCCGCTACATACTCACTTTTTTTCATTCTTCCTTCAATCTTTAGTGACTTTACTCCAGAATTTAAAAGGTCTGGTATATTATCTAGAGTCCATAGATCCTTAGGGCTGAGGACAAACCCACTAACTAGTTTTTCATCTTCTGCATTTAAATTATATTTCATTCTGCAAGGCTGTGCGCATCTCCCTCTATTTCCGCTTCTTCCGCCTATAATGCTGCTCATAAGGCATTGCCCCGAATAACATATACATAATGCTCCATGGCAAAACACTTCTATCTCTGCTTTTGTATTATTACTAATCTCCTTTATTTCTCTTATGGACAACTCTCTTGAAAGTACCACTCTTTTAATCCCAAGTTCATACAATAGATTAACTGCTTCAGTATTGTGGGTCGTCATCTGGGTACTTCCATGTATCTCAAAGTTTGGTATTATACTTTTTACAAGCTTTACTACCCCCATATCCTGTACTATTAGCGCATCCACCCCTATATTATAAAGAAATGCCACAGTTTTGGGTATATTTATTATTTCTTCATCCTTTACCAATATATTTAATGTAACGTAAACCTTGACCCCTTTTAAATGACAATATCTAACCGCGTCTTTTAGCTCTTCATCAGAAAAGTTTCCTGCATACTGTCTAGCACTAAAGTCCCTTCCCCCCAAATAAACTGCATCCGCCCCATTTTCAACCCCAGCCACCAAAGCTTCCATACTCCCCGCCGGAGCCAACAATTCTATATCTTGTTTATTCATAATAATCAATCACCCTTAACAATTTTAAAAAACATCAATTATAATATAACCTACTTTATATTTGTTATTATTCTTTACTCAGACTATGTTTTAAGTAAAATGCTGGCTTTAATAAAATGCTAACGTCAGGATATGTTGATTGATTTACTGGAGCAGCGAAAGTCAATCAAATCAACATATCCGGTCTAAAAACGTACAGTTACTTAAAAAGTAAATAGGCTGTCGTAAGACCGCCTATTATCTAGCTCCATTATCATAGCTTGATTTAAACTCATCAAACTCTTTTTTTACTTTTACTAAATCTATTTGATTCTGTAAAAGCTGATTTTGTAAATCTATTAGCTTATATTTAGATTCTGAAAGCTCTATTTTGACTTTTTCAAGTTCTTTTTGCTTGTTATCTTTCTCTCTTTTTAAAAGATCATATTCTCTGCGAAATTTTGCAAGCTCTTCGCTTTTTTTAATATAATCATTGTATAAATTCTCATATTGTTCTTTTATGCTTTTGATTTCTAGGGTAGTCTTTTTTGCATCGCCGAAGTTGGAGTTCATTTCCTCATTTAGCTTTTTGTTTTCATACTCAATATCATTATATTTATCTGTTAATTCATTTAACTTATTAATATAATCCTGTTCCCTTGCCTCTATCTCTTTTAACTTATCCTTCTCAATAAAAAGTTCATTGGTTATATTTAGTGCAGCTAAAACAGATGCAAATGTTTGGTTCAACTTATTATTTTTAGCAGTAATATCCTTAATCCTATCATCAACATAAGAGGCAATTTCAAGCATTTTCTCTTGGCTTTCCTCTCCCGCTATTATATAATCTGCTCCATTTATTTTTACAGTAATCTTTTTTCTATCCATAGTTTGCACCCTCTCATGTTTCTCTCATTATTAGTATTCTTTACAAAAAGGCTTTTTCCTCCTAAGTTCAACTAAATTTACTAATCTATATTTATATTATACAAAAAAAAACTGCATAATGCTTGTATTTAATAAATACAAAGCATTATGCAGTCAAATAAAATCTAAAGCCTTAACTTTCCTCCAAGTTTTGTTTCTATCTCTTTTACTATTGATTCATGAACACGGCTTACTTCTTCATCTTTTAGAGTTCTATCTTTTGATCTATAAACCAATGAGTAGGCAACGCTTTTTTGTCCCTCTGGTACTTGTTCCCCTGTATACACATCAAATAACTTAACCTTTTCTATTAAATTCCCGCCTAGTTTTCTTATAATGCCCTCAATCTCTGATACCATGGTATCCTTTGATACAAAGAGTGCCATATCCCTTTCAATGGCTGGATATTTAGGAAGCTGCTTAAATTCTTTATTAAGATCAGAATTAGATACTACATCATCAAAGTCTACTTCACATAAAATTACTTTAGATGGTAAATCGTATTTTTCGATTACAGTAGGATGCACCTGACCAATAACTCCTACTTCCTTATTCTTTATTAAAATCTTTGCTGCAATTCCAGGGTGAAATGTTTTATTATCTTTTTCTCTTTCAAATACATATTTTCTAATTCCTAAATTATTAAATAAAAGCTCTATAACTCCTTTAACATCAAAGAAGTCTAAATCCCCATACATTCCAATTGAAAGCATATTTTTTTCTATTGGCTGCTTATCTTTATCGCCTTGTGGTAAATATACCTTACCAATTTCAAATATTTTTGCTTCCTCAACCTTTCTACTATAATTAGTAGCTAGAACATTTAATGTACTAGAAATCATGGTAGTCCTCATTATGCTCATATCCTCACCAAGAGGATTTAGTATGGTAACTGCATTTCTAATGCTGCTGCCAATCGGTACACCAATTAAGTCGAAATCTTTTTTACCCATAAATGAATAGGTTATGGCTTCACAAAGACCTGCTCCTACAAGTATGTCTTTAGTCCTATCTTCTATTACCTGATTTATATTTTTTCCACCTTGAGTTGTCTCGCCATAAATCATTGTTGATTTAATATTGCTATACCCATATATTCTTGCTATCTCTTCTGCAATATCAACCTCTAGTTCCAAATCTCCCCTAAATGTTGGAATTAGCGCCTTTAGGCCATTGTCATCATAAACGTCTACATAAAGTCTTTTGAGTATATCTACCATGGTAGAATAATCAATGTCTGTGCCTAAAAACTTATTTATATGCTCCACGTCTATATCTATTGTCCAGGGCTTAAGTTCCTTAACATATCTATCTAAAGTCCCTTTAACAACCTCACCATCACATAATTCTGCCATAAGGCATGCTGCCCTATCTAGTGCATCTATTACACTATTAGGGTCAAGTCCCTTTTCAAACCTTGAAGATGCTTCAGTCCTTAATCCTATCTTTTTGGAAGCAATCCTAACTGCGGTTCCATTAAAGTTAGCTGATTCTAATAATACTGTATTAGTATCATCGCTAACCTCAGAATCTTCTCCCCCCATAACACCTGCAACCACTAATGCCTTTTTACTATCTGCAATTACAAGTGTGGAGGTGTCTAATACTCTTTCCTTATCATCAAGAGTTGTAAGTTTTTCTCCTTCTTTTGCTCTTCTTACTATTATCTTATTTCCTTCTATCTTTTTATAATCAAATGCATGAAGAGGCTGGCCATATTCGAGCATAACATAATTTGTTATATCAACCACGTTATTTATAGGCCTAACACCTGCCTCTAGCAGCCTATCTTTCATCCATTCAGGTGAGTCTTTAATCTTTATATTCTTAACAACTCTTGCTGCATATCTGCTGCAAAGGTCCTCATCCTCTATTGATACATCGATATAATCTTTTATATCTTCATTATTTTCCTTAACAATTGGTTTTTCTACATTAAGCTTTCTATTAAATGTTGCAGCAGCCTCTCTTGCCATTCCAATCATGCTTAAGCAATCAGGCCTATTAGATGTAATCTCAAAGTCTACTACAGCACTTTCTATTCCTAATACCTTTTTTATATCTTCTCCAATTGGAGTATCCTGTGGAAGTATTAATATACCGTGAACATCGTCTTTTGAGCTTATGCCAAGTTCAAGGGATGAGCACATCATACCATTTGATGCCACACCCCTTAGTTTTCCCCTTCTTATTTTAACTCCTCCAGGAAGGGTTGAACCATGAAGAGCTACAGGGACAGTATCCCCTTCTTTCATATTATCTGCTCCAGTTACTATTTGTATTGTTTCATTCCCAACATCCACTTGACATATAACTAATTTTTCAGCATCAGGGTGTTTTTCTATGCTAATTACTCTGCCTGCTACTACATTTTTTATCTCTTTTCCAGCCTCTATTACTTCTTCAACATTAGAACCTGACATTGTCAGTTTATCAGCAAAAACATTTGGGTCTATATCATCTACTTTTACATAATCATTTATCCATTTCAGTGGTACAAGCATTTGTTTCCCTCCTTTATAAAGTTAAAATTGTTTCAAAAATCTAACGTCATTTTCATAAAACAATCTTATATCATTAATTCCGTATTTTATAAGGGCAATCCTATCAAGGCCTACCCCAAAAGCAAATCCGCTATATTCCTTCGGGTCTATCCCGCAGTTTTCCAGCACCTTTACATGAACCATACCACATCCTAATATTTCTATCCATCCAGTACCTTTACATACGGGGCATCCCTTTCCCTTACATATAGAACAGCTCACATCAACCTCTGCACTTGGTTCCGTAAAATTAAAATGATGTGGTCTAAACTTTGTATTTGTATCTTCTCCAAAAAGTCTTTTAGCAAATATATCAAGAGTTCCCTTTAAATCTCCCATTGTTATTCCTTTATCCACAACAAGGCCCTCTATTTGATTAAATACAGGTGAGTGGGATGCATCAGGTGTATCTGATCTGTATACTCTTCCTGGTACAAGTATCCTAATAGGAGGTTTATTCTTCTCCATATACCTAGCCTGCATTGGGGATGTGTGCGTCCTAAGTACAACTTCATCATTTATATAAAAAGTATCTTGAACATCTCTTGCAGGATGGTTTTTAGGTATATTCATCATTTCAAAGTTGTAATGATCTAATTCCACCTCTGGTCCTTCAACTATCTTAAACCCAAGCCCAGTGAATATATCCTTAACCTCATCTAATACAGATGTTAAAGGATGTTTACTTCCTCTTTCCACTGCCCTGCCAGGCATTGATATATCAACCGTCTCGCTTTTTATCTTAAGTTCCTTTTCCTTCTCTTTTAAACTTTCTAAAGCACTTGAAAGATTATCTTCAATACTTGCCCTTATTTCATTTCCAAGCTTTCCTACAATAGGCCTCTCCACGCTTGATAGCTTTCCCATTCCTCTAAGTACTGAGGTAAGACTCCCCTTTTTGCCAAGATATTTTACTCTTACATCATCAAGTTCTGAAGTACTTTTTGCATTTTTAATATCTTTTATGGCTTCTTCTTTAATTTTTTGTAATGTAGCCTTCATACCTAGTCTCCTTTCATATGGTTTAAAATATATATTAATTTATCAAAAAATAAAAAAACCCTGCCCCATGTAAGGGACGGAGTTTAATCCGCGGTACCACCCAAATTGGTAAAACCCACCTTCATATCATAACGGAATACCCGCTAAAGCTTACTCTTTTCAGCCTTAGAGTTCAGGAGCGAACTTTCGTATTCCTTTACTAAGGCTATTTTCAGTCTAAGATAGCCTCTCCCTTAAGCAAATAAAATACTACTCTTCTCCATCATAACCTAATATTAATAAATTAATATTAATTTACACTAAAATTTATTGAAATTATAACATACTGACTGCTTTTGTCAATAATTATTTTCTTTCTGCCTTAGTATTCGCCTTTCTGCCTTAATATTTCAAATATCATTATACCACATGCAACTGCTGCATTTAAAGATTCAGCATTACCAGGCATAGGTATCTTTATAAGCCTATCAGATTCTAAAATAATACTTTCATCTACTCCATTTGCCTCGTTTCCAATAACTAGTACCATTTTTTCATTCTTGCCATATACCTCATCATAATAAGGATGGCCTCCTTCAAGTCTTGAAGTATATATTTTAAAATTCTTACGTCTTAATAATGGCAGCAGCTTAGAAAAGTTAACGCCCCATGCAATAGGTACCCTAAATATAGATCCCATTGTGGAACGCAGCACCTTAGGGCTTAATGGATCTGTAGTACCTTCTAATAATATTAACCCATCTATATTTGCAGCATGGGCTGTTCTTATTATAGTTCCTAAGTTTCCCGGGTCTTGTATTCTATCTATTACAAGCAGAGTTTTTGCATTTTCTAGTATATAATCTAAACTGCTTTGCTTAAGACCCACTATTGCTGCAATTCCCTGAGGAGACTTTGTATCGGTTACGCCTTTAAATAAATCATCGCTTATAATGCACATATTGTAATTATCAAAGGCCTTTTTTATACTAGCTTCTATATTCTCTTTGTAGAATGTTTCTGCGGCCATAATACACTTAATATTTGCACCAGCTAAAATAGCTTCATCCACAAAGCGAAGCCCTTCGATTACAAATTCTCCACTTTCCTGCCTATATTTTTTTATTTTTAGCTTTCTTACATGTTTTAGAAGTGAGTTATCCCTGCTCTCTATTACTTCCAATGATATTCTCCTTTAATAGACATCTATTCTTCTTCTATTCTTAACTTTTCTATTTTATTTATGGCTTCTGTTTCTCCTATAACCACAAGTACATCTGATTGTTCAACTATATCATCTGCTACAGGTGATATATTTATATCTTCCCCTTTTTTTATAGCCATAACATTCAATCCAAATTTAGATCTTATATTAAGATCACTAAGAGTCTTCCCTTCCCACTGTGGAAGAGCTGTTATCTCTATTATACTATAATTTGGTGAAAGCTCTATATAATCAAGTATATTAGATGAGGCTAAATTGTGTGCGACCCTAACCCCCATATCCCTCTCTGGGAACACAACCCTATCAGCTCCAATTTTGTACAAAACCTTAGCATGAAGCTCATTCATTGCCTTAGCAATAATATATTTAACTCCCATTTCTTTTACTAAAAGAGTTATCATAATACTTGACTGCAAATCAGTTCCTGTTCCTATAACTGCTACATCAAAATTTCTAATACCTAATTGCTTTAATGAATTCTCATCTGTTGCATTTAACTGCACGGCATGAGTTACATCATCTGATATCTGCTGTACTAGCTCCTCAGAGCAATCTATTGCAAGTACGTCATTTCCCATTGAATATAGTGTCCTTGCAACACTTGAACCAAAATGTCCTAACCCTATTACTACAAACTGCTTTGAACTCATAATTTATTCCTCCTACCCAATCAATACCTTTTCTTCAGGATATTTAATAGATGAACCATTCTTTAATTGTTTTTGTGCAAAAGCAAATGCTAAAGTTAGTGGTCCAACTCTTCCTATATACATTGTCGCTATAATTATTATTCTTCCAATAGATGTAAGCCTCGATGAGAAGTTAAGGGATAACCCAACTGTTCCAAAGGCTGAAACTGTTTCATATACAATTTCTATTAGCTGTGCGCCTTGTTCAGTCATTGATAGTATTAGTATATCAACTATAATTATAGTTAAACTAATTGCAACCAGTGATAAGGCTCTATATATAAGTTCTTTTGGTATTCTCCTACCAAATACTTCTGTATCTTCTCTGCCCTTAATAACTGATATTACAGTAAAGAACAAAATGGCGAATGTGGTCGTTTTTATACCACCGCCTGTTGACCCTGGAGATGCTCCTATATACATCAGTAAAATAGTTACTAATTTAGATGGCATAGTCATTTGTGTTGTATCAATTGTATTAAACCCTGCCGTCCTTGGAGTTACAGAAGCAAAAAATGATGCAAGTACTTTTCCATTTGGTGATAATGGTTTTAATGTATTAGGATTATTATATTCTAGTAAAAAGAAAAATAATGCACCGCCTAAAATCAATGCAGCTGTTGTAATAAGTACTATCTTTGTATGAAGAGATAACTTTTTTAAGTCTCTATTCATATATAGCTCTGATTGAACAGTAAATCCAATTCCTCCAATTACTATAAGAGACATAATCGTTACATTAACAATTATGCTTTCCTGATAAGGCATCATATTCCTAAAACCACCTATAAGATCAAAACCTGCATTGCAATATGCAGAAACGGCATGGAATATACCAAAATATATGCCCTTTAAAAATCCGTAATCTGGTATAAACCTTGTAGATAAAAGTATTGCACCAATACCTTCTATGGTAAATGTACCTATTAATGTATACTTTGCTAATTTTACAAGCCCTTGTATTGAAAATGAATTTAATGCTTCCTGCATTACGAGTCTCTCTCTAAGTGTAATCCTTCTTCCAAGGAGAAATGCTGTTAAAGTAGCAAATGACATAAATCCAAGTCCACCTATCTGTATTAAAAGCATTATTACTATCTGCCCAAATATACTCCAATATGTGCCCGTATCAACAACTACTAAACCAGTAACGCATACGGCCGATGTTGAAGTAAAAAGAGATGATAGAAATGGTGTGCTTTCTCCACTTGCAGATGAAATTGGTAGTGTAAGAAGTATGGCACCTATTAAAATAACTGTTAAAAATCCTACCGCCAGTATTTGAACTGGTTTTAATCTTTTTATTATAGATAATCTTTTATCGCTTTCCATATATCCTCCGAATATGACTAAATATAGTTAAAAAATAACAAAGACCTATTAAATAGGCCTTTCGTTTATACTAAAGTTGTTCTTTTGCAACGCTTACAAGTTCTGCAAAAGCTTGGCTATCACTGATTGCCATATCTGATAACATTTTTCTATTTATTTCTACTCCTGCAAGTCTTAATCCATTCATGAACCTTGAATAAGATAATCCGTTAGCTCTTGAAGCTGCATTAATTCTTGTAATCCATAGCTTCCTATAATCCCTTTTCTTTAGTTTCCTACCTGTATATGAACTTCTTAAAGCCCTCATAACTGCTTCATTGGCTGGTCTATATATTTTGCTCTTTCTGCCATAATAGCCTTTTGCGAGCTTTAATATCTTCTTATGCTTCTTTCTAGCATTCACTGCTCCCTTTACTCTTGCCATTTAAATTACCTCCTTTATACATCAATCTTATTTGTATGGTATCAGTTGTTTTACTGTTCTTGCTTCTGTCTTATCTACATAACCGGTTTTTCTAAGATTTCTCTTTCTCTTAGTAGTTTTCTTAGTTAGTATATGGCTTCTAAAAGCCTTTCCCCTTTTTACTTTTCCTGTTGCAGTCAATCTATATCTTTTTGCCGCACCCCTGTGTGTTTTCATTTTTGGCATAACGATTTCCTCCTCTCTATATTGAAAGCTATTTTTTATCCTTTTTAGGTTTAAGAATCATAATCATGTTCCTACCCTCAAGCTTAGCTGGTTTTTCAATATCACCAGAATCCTTTAATTTTTCTGCAAACTGACTAAGAAGCTTTTGTCCTTGGCCTGAATAATCTGCTTCTCTTCCTCTAAATCTAACTGTAACCTTTACCTTGTCTCCATCATTTAGGAATCTCTCAGCATTCTTTGCCTTTACATTTAAATCATGCTCTTCTATATTTGGACTAAATCTAATCTCTTTTACATTTATTACTTTCTGATTTTTTCTTGCTTCTTTTTCTCTCTTTGTTATTTCATAAATGTGTTTACTATAGTCCATGATTTTACATACAGGCGGCTTTCCCTGCGGAGAAATCATAACAAGGTCTAACTGCTTACTTTCAGCTAAATCAATAGCCTTTTTTGTAGGAACAATGCCAAGCTGCTCCCCATCTGAATCAATCAGGCGGATTTCTCTTTCCCTGATTTCTTCATTAACTAACAAATCTTTATTAATAGCCTTCACCTCCATAAAAAAATAAAAGCGGATAGACAAAGCTACCCGCAATAATACACAAAGTATAATCTGTATATCAACATTAACCCTAAGAATATGGATTAACCAATAAGTTAAACCAATTATAAGGTGAGAAGCGGAAAACTTCCTCTTTATTTTACTATTGAATTCTAACACTACATAATAAACTTGTCAATATCTATTCTGCTACTTTACCATTAATTTTTTGATTTATCATGTCTAAGAATTCATCTATAGTCATAGTACCCATATCTCCAAGCTTTCTATGCCTTACTGAAACTACACCCTTTTCCATCTCTTTATCTCCAACAACAATCATATAGGGTATCTTCTCCATTTGAGCTTCTCTTATTTTATATCCTATTTTTTCATTTCTAAGGTCTACTTCTACCCTAATATCATCATCTAAAAGCTTATTTTCTATGGTTTTTACATAATTTATTTGATTATCAGTAATATTCATTATCTGAACCTGTACTGGTGCAAGCCAAACTGGAAAAGCTCCGGCATAGTTTTCAATTAATATACCTATAAATCTTTCAATACTGCCGAATATTGTTCTATGAATCATTACAGGTCTATGCTTTTCTCCATCAGGGCCTATATAACTTAAATCAAATCTCTCAGGCATCTGGAAATCTAGCTGTATTGTACCGCACTGCCATGTACGACCAATACTATCTTTAAGGTGGAAATCTATTTTAGGGCCATAAAATGCTCCATCCCCTTCGTTTAGTTTGTATTCAAGTTTTGCTGCGTTTAATGCCTCAATTAATGAATTAGTTGCATGTTCCCAATCTTCATCAGATCCCATTGAGTTTTCAGGCCTTGTTGACAATTCAACATGGTAATCAAATCCAAATAGTTTATAAACATAATCAGTAAGCCTTATTACCCCTAATACCTCTTCCTTAATCTGATCTGGAGTCATAAATATATGTGCATCATCTTGAGTAAAGTTTCTAACCCTCATAAGCCCATGGAGTGCTCCTGATAGCTCATGTCTATGAACAAGTCCTAGTTCTCCAAGCCTTATTGGCAATTCTCTATAGCTATGCATCTTATTTTTATAAACAAGTATTCCTCCAGGGCAGTTCATTGGCTTTATAGCATAGTTTTCTCCATCTATCTTTGTAAAATACATATTTTCCTTATAATGATCCCAGTGTCCAGATCTATGCCATAATTCCTCATTTAATATTATAGGAGTTTTTATTTCTTTATATCCATTTCTAACATGTATTTTTCTCCAGAAACTTTCAAGCTCATTTCTTATTACCATTCCCTTTGGATGAAAGAAAGGAAATCCTGGTCCTTCATCTTGTATACTAAATAAGTCTAGTTCTTTTCCAAGCTTTCTATGATCTCTCTTTTTGGCTTCCTCAAGCATATTTAAATATTCATCAAGTTCGCTTTTTTTAGTAAATGAGCTTCCATAAATCCTTTGAAGCATTTTATTATTCTCATTGCCTCTCCAGTATGCTCCTGCTACAGATAAAAGCTTTATTGCCTTTACCTTCCCAGTTGATTGTAGGTGAGGTCCTGCGCAAAGGTCTGTAAAACCTCCTTGCTTATAAAAAGATATGCTGGCATCCTCTTGGAGATCATTTATAAGCTCTACCTTGTATGGCTCACCTTTTTCTTCCATAAATTTTACTGCTTCATCCCTTGGAAGATAAAATTTTTCTAGTTTAAGATCCTCTTTAATAACCTTTTTCATTTCTGCTTCTATTTTGTCAAGTATTTCCTGAGTAATAACAAAGTCAGCATCAAAATCGTAGTAAAATCCATTTTCAATTGCAGGCCCTATTGCTAACTTTACATCAGGATATAGTCTTTTTACTGCTTGTGCAAGTATATGAGATGATGTATGCCTAAATATTCTTTTACCCTCATCATCATTAAATGTTAAAATGGAAACCTCTGAATCACATTCAATTTTATCATTAAGTTCAAAAGTTTTGCCATTTACTGTTGCACCTAAAGCAACCCTTGCGAGCCCCCCACTTATATCATTTGCTATTTCATAAACTGTAACTCCTGATTCATATTCTTTGATTGTTCCATCTTTTAGCCTTATATTTACCATTCTATTCCCTCCTATTTTTTATATTCAAAAAATAAAAAACCCCCATCCTACAAGGGACGAGAGTATAATATTCCCGCGGTTCCACCCAAATTGATAAAAACCCACTTAATGCTTTAACGCTGCATGCGCATATCCCTACTCAATTCAAGTATGAACTCAAAGGTGGTTTTCAGCTTACAATACCAAGAAATGCTTTCAGCCTATGGCATTTCCTCTCTAATGGCTGTACATGACCTACTCTTCCTCATCATCGTTTTTAACATTATATAACTTTTTAATACCCCTGTCAACTAGCTACAGCTTATTAATTGGTGTTTTGCTAATACATAGTTCGCATCCATAGCATACCTTAACCCTATCACCAAATATACCTTTTATAGTATTAATTAATTCCTTGTTCCGAGTATGGTGGAGGTTATGAATTATAACATAGCGGGGGGCAACTGTTATCAAGGAACTTATTAAAAGGTCATCGCAATTCATATCTCTAGAGTCGTATAAACCAGCAAAATCCTTTAGCAGTTCATTTGTTATATCGTTCCCATTACAATCGTAAATATAATATTTTCCTTCTGAATTTATCAATATATTAACTATTTCTATTATGCTCTCTTGCATCTCTACAAAATATTTTAATAGTTTAATAAATTCGTTGTATTCCTTTTCAACAAGGTATTCCTCAACCACTTTAGTAACTATTGATTCTATTTTATTAAAGTATTCTTTTAATCTAAACCTGACAAATCCATCTAGTATTATATCAGTGTTCTCATTTAGATATTCCACAATTTTATTTATAGCAAAACTCTTTTTATCTATATAAAGCAGAAGCTCATCATCAGATGTATAATCTCCATTTAGTATATTCATACACCTTCTGCAAATTTCAGCTGACTCATCCTTTTTCAAATAGCTATACTTTTCTTTTATAGCCTTATTTATTATGTTCCCATCAATTTTTAAGGATATAATCTGGTATAAAACCTCTGCTAAGTCATCAATAAACTTCTTTTTGACCTCTACAGTTGTCTCTTTTATATTAAATCTTATATATTTAACGCAAACCCCAGCCCCAGCCTCGTCAGCGTCTTTTTCTTCATTTTCTATTTCAATTCCTTTATTAATAAACCGTAGGTATAGTTTATTTAGCTCCTCGTAAATATCTAAACCGTTACTATTCCCACCGTTTTCTTGTATACTCCATTTTTTGGGCGAAAATCCAATAGATAAAAAAGCCACTAGTCTCACTCCCTTCATTGATTATTATATGTCTATGAAGGTTTCGTATACAGGTAATAAATATTATGATAGTAGAATTAATATAATATTTTATATATATTAACAAATTTAAAACTTATATGAAAAGCATAAAATACAAAACGTGAAGTGTGAAGCGTAAATCGTAAATCAAGTTTTAAATTTGTTTAAGTGGTATGAAGGTTCCTATATCAGACATGGTATTTTGACTAAGTGATATGATATTTACCCCATGCCTGGTGGCAAACTCCATTATTTTTTTGTAATCTGGATGTTTAGTTACATTCCCCGAAAAAGCCAAAGTATCATTAGATACAAATCCAGACGCTCCTCCTATGAATCCATAGTTAACTCCTTTAAGTTCAATAAATCCGCTTCTAATTTTCAGTATATCAAAATTATATTTCGATAATGTGTTATATATTCCTTCATCAGAAACAATTAATGCATCCTCTGCCACAATACATATTGAACATTTAGAATACCCTTGATTAGTATCTATAATATTAACTCCCCTATCTTTAAGTGAGTCTAGAAGATATTCATCAGTATATTTAATATTGCATACCGCATTTTTACCTATCCTTGCAACATTATATGCTATGTCCTCAGGGTATTTTGCTCCAACCTTTTTTCTTCCCTTTATAACATTAAATTCATTGCTTTCAAGATCTGAAATTATACTATAAGGAGTGTTTGGAGCTGCAATAATATCTTTCCCACCTAAATGGTGAATTAAAACATCTGGGTGATATGATATTGCATCATAAAGCTCTGTACATTTTTCAGTTAAAATCAGCTTAATATCCCTCTTTTTAAGTTCTAGCTTTATTGAATCTTCGGCTCTTCCATCTATTATTCCTAATGAAACTTTCCCCTTTGGTATATTTGGGTTATCAATATACATTTGTTTATACCTCCAAAATTTAAAATAAATAAATTTGGACAGATTCAGGACAGATTTAAAAATTAAATAGCTGCTTTTCTATATATGCTAAAGCCCTGTAACCTTAATGGTTACAGGGCTTTAATTTGGAGGCGACACCCAGATTCGAACTGGAGAATAGAGGTTTTGCAGACCTCTGCCTTACCGCTTGGCTATGTCGCCGTATATTGGAGCGGAAGACGGGACTCGAACCCGCGACGTTCACCTTGGCAAGGTGACGCTCTACCAACTGAGCCACTCCCGCAGATATTAGTTTAAAATAAAACGCTAATATCAGAAGTATATATTACCATTTACTCGTGAAAATGGTGGCCAGAGCAGGAATCGAACCAGCGACACGAGGATTTTCAGTCCTCTGCTCTACCGACTGAGCTATCTGGGCATATAGTAGAAACTGATTGGCGACCCGGAAGGGGCTCGAACCCTCGACCTCTAGCGTGACAGGCTAGCGTTCTAACCAACTGAACTACCGGGCCATATAACCTAAACCGCTTAATACGGCAACAGGAGGTATTATACTGGATTATCGGTTTATTGTCAAGGATTTTTCCTAGCATTGTAATTGAATCTTTCATCTTTTGATTCTTTGATCCTGAACCAAGAGAATTCCTCAACTCTTGATGTGTAGCAACCAAAACGCTTTGCGAATATAATGAATCATAATACTTCTTAATAAACTACATATATATCCTGGGCTTGTGCCCAAATATAATTAGGAGAGCGAGTAGTATGATATCTAAGAATGAATTTATTACAATGTCCCTCGACTTAAATCTGTTTTTCCTGAGGATTATGAAAGAGCATTCGTTTTTCTTGCAAATCGCATTTACGCCTGTAAATAGTCAGATGGCTTCAGAAGCTAGAAACTTTAGAATTGGCTTTGAAAAACTTCTCTCAGAAGCTACAAATCTAGCCAACGGAAATGTGAGTGAACAAGCGGTAGAGTCAAAGCAGTTTGTAACACAATTTACAGTTGATGCTGAAAAACTTACAAACTTCTACACTGGGGTGCCATTTAACACCAACCTTACTAAAAGAGAAGTAATGTTAACACCGAGTGATGGCCGACATGCTCCTGTAAGTGAGCATGCAGTTGATTCCCTCAACCGCAAATCTTATCAATTGACTTCGGCTCTGGCTGAATTTAAAGATAGGCTGCTTAGGAATGTACTTTCCTGCAAAGTATTTACATTAAATTATCCGCTTTTGATCGAGCATATTCTAAGGGAAGCACGGTTTTTTATGGCAATGCTAGACGCTTTGAATGAGAATAGAGGAAATATTAGTCCTTTTGATTTAATCAATCAGGAAGTGTTCTGGAATCGTCAAATGGCAGAACACGCCAAGTTCATCGCGGGCTTGCTTGATCCAACAGAAGAAATGCTCATCAATACTGCAAGGATGTTTGGCAAGGAATTCGATGAATTAACCGCTGAGTCAAAACAGGCCTCAAGAAAAACCTTTGATATAATGAATACTACCAGAGACAGTATTTCAGCAATGATGCGTTTACGTGACTTTAAGACTGCCGGTACACAAGGTCTGCTGGATTGCAATATAAAATCAATAATTGTTCCGCTACTCGCAGACCATGTCCTAAGAGAAGCGAATCACTATTTGTGTGTGCTGGGAGTATGTGGTGCAGATAGAGTATAAGAATCAGCATTGGATTGATTATCATATAAAATACCCATACACGCAAATGCCATTTCATCCGGCTATTTGCATGTATGGGCTAATCAAGGCGATTCTACTCGGCGGTCTCTGAAGAAGTATCAAATTGATCAACGGCTTCTTCAACAGTGATTTCTTCGGAAACATCCCTTGCAATTGCTTCATCCTCTGCAAAGACATCCTGCTCATCGAATTCGGGAGCCGGCTCAACCACAGGAGACATCTTCTGCAGAATCCAACCTAACACAGCCAATACAATTGCATAAAATGCGTACTGGCCGCAGCTTGATACAAAAGTATTGATAATATCATACTCATTACCTTTGAATGTTATTTGCTGCTGTTGCATAATATTCTTGAGATATTCCAGAACGTTTACAAAAGACCAAATCGTATAGATTGCAAGGAGGCCTGCAATCACAAACAGTACAATGCTGAGGATCGAAATTTTTCTTTTACTCATTTGTTCACTTTCTCTCTATAATTTTTTTGAATTGCATAAACACAAAAAGGAAAAGCCAAATCCGTACAGATTTGGCTTTTCCTTTTGCTGAACTGGTGCGGATAAGAGGACTTGAACCTCCACCGTATTGCTACGACTAGAACCTGAATCTAGCGCGTCTGCCAGTTCCGCCATATCCGCATATTGTGTTTCCTTTTATTTTTACACGGTAAGAAAACTGAAACCGAGGCGGGGCATTTCAGCCTGATCCGCTTGCTGTCACAACTGACAGCGAAAATTATTATATATGGTTAAATGATAAATGTCAAGCACAATTTATGTTATTCTAAGCGGT
>ENA-UOOK01001221-UOOK01001221.1-fermentation-metagenome-genome-assembly--contig:-NODE-1221-length-34107-cov-4.730177_pt1 | contig 34107 bp, 23 predicted proteins | sample MGYA00245777_ERZ724023 | MGnify/ENA primary metagenome ERZ724023 (study PRJEB28704, sample SAMN03018312) | fermentation metagenome | biome: anthropogenic terrestrial biome; feature: soil; material...
TGACTGTACCGGCTTCGGCGGACCGGAAATGGTATTCTAGCGCCATCAGGTGGACATCAGCCGAACTAAGGAAACGCTCGGCCGCAATTTCAATCCGATTATCAGCTAACGCGAAGGTGGTTTTGCGGCGGTGAAGGGCGGAGCGGATTACTAATTGCTGCTCGTGGGTGGTCGGTTCAATTGCTCTCGGCTGTAAAGGCTGCCCCTGGTAGGATAATACCGTGTAAAAACCATTGGGCGCATTAACCGGTTCACGCCACCCTGTTCCCGCCTGATCATAAAGGCCCGAAAGGGTACAGGCGACCAGGTCCTCCTTCCCCGCTTCCTCCAGGGTACCCCGGTAGCCCATATAGCCGTTGCTCAATAAAAACCGACTACCGTTCAGTTCGATCCGCTCCGTACTGTAACCAAGTTCCTTCATCTTACTTCTCCTCTGCCTCTAGCCTTTAATTCCTGTGAAAGAAACGCCTTCGATGATATAGCGTTGGAAGATTAGGAAAACCAGCATCGGTGGCAATGTACTGATCAGCATTGCCGCCAATTGTACATTCTGAGGTAGAACCGCCCCTTGATTGCCTAGGGAATGGTACCAAAGGGCGATCGATACCGTCCACTTGGAGGCCGAAGGTAAGACAATTCTTTGCCAGACAAAATCTCGCCACACATGAATAAAAGCAAAGATCCCCAGGACAGCAATGATTGGTTTCGACAGCGGAAGCACAATCTTCCGTAAAACGACCCATTCGGAAGCCCCGTCGATTCTGGCTGATTCGAAAATTTCACCGGGAATCCCGTCAAAATAGTTCTTTAAAAGCAACAAAGAGTAAGAGTCGGCGCCTGCCGGAAGACAGATCGCCCAGAAAGAATCCAGGAGTCCCAAATGAAAAATGATCAGATAAGACGGAATCAGATAGGCAAAAGCAGGTAGCATCAGAGTAGCGAGAAAAAGCAGGTACACCCCCCGTCGACCGGGGACATTCAAGTGGGACAAAGCATAAGCAGCGGTGCTCAGGGAGATTAACCGCACTACCACAAAACCAAAATAAATGACCAGCGTATTCTGGAAAACCCGCGGAATGGAATAGGCTTGCCACGCCCGGAGATAGTTTTCCCATAAAAAAGTACGCGGTAAAAAAGTAGGAGGTACATAAAAGATCTCCTTTGCCTCTTTTAAGGAACCTAAAAAGACCCATAAGAGCGGATAAAGGGTGCTGACGGCAATGGCAATCGCGACCAGATAACAAAAGGCGTAGCTCAATCTGACACTTGGACGCTTCCGGTCGAAAGTGGAAATAACCCCCCGTTCCATCTACCGCACCTCCTTTTCTACCAAGTGGCTTCCTTTAACATAAACTAAGGAAAGGAGCAACAGAAAGACGAAGAGGAGGATTCCCAAAGCGCCTGCTTTGCCGAATTCGGCGTAGACAAAAGCATAATTATAGATCATGTACATGACGGTCATCGTTGCATTGTTCGGGCCCCCGCCTGTCATAACCATCGGTTCCTGCATTACTTGCATGGTAAAGATCAGTTGCATCAATAATAAAATCAGAATCGTTGGTCTTAAGGCGGGCAGGGTGATATGACGGATCCGCTTCCAAACCCCCGCCCCATCGATTTCGGCCGCTTCATAAAGCTCCTCGGAGATGGCGGATAAACTTGCCATGTATAAGACCGCAGTGGTACCGAAATTTGCCCAGGTACTCATCATCACCAGTGAAACCAGGGCGGTTTTGGGAGAGAGTAACCATTCACTTCCGGGCAGACCAAAAAAGTTTAGGATCTGATTTAATAAACCGACCGCCGGATTAAAAAGATAGAGCCACATCACATACAAGGCAATCGCCGGGATGATATTGGGCATATAGATCGCCAAACGAAAAAAGCTTCGCCCTTTGCGCAGCTCAGTTATGGTAATGCCAGTCACCAGCGGAACTATAAAACCAATTAACAGCGCCAAACCGGTAAAAGTCAGGGTGTTTTTGACCGCCACCGGCAAGAGAGAATCGCCTAAGACCCGCCGAAAGTTAGCCAGTCCAACCCATTCCGCCGGTAAACCCGGGATAAAATTTTGGAAGGCAAGAAAAAAATTATAGATAATCGGCGCCCATTGGAAGATGGCATAAAAGGCGAAGGCCGGAAGAAGAAATAGAAGTCCCATCCCGTAATGGGACAACTTCTTCCGCAGAATCGAACCAAAGGGCTGAACCGGTTGCAATGACATCGGTCCCAGCTGCTGATCTTTCACTGAAATCATCTCGCTTTCGTCATCCGCCGCTGTCTTGCGGCAGCGGCGGATGGAGTTTTTTTATTCGACGTTATCGAGATACTCCCGCTGGAACCGGGCATTGGCGTCATTTAACAAGCGGGCCGGATCGGCTTTTTGGTCGCTAAGCACTGCTTGCACCGCCGGGGCCAAAAATTGGGCGTAGAGAACCTGGGCTTCGATGGGCGGTTCAATATGGGCAGTCTGCGGCAACTTCAGAAGAAACTCGTCGCTTCCCCAGCTCAAGAGCACATCAGCGTTATCTCTAAACACTTTTGCTCGGCCTTCAACATAAGGACTGTCTGGTTTTAATGGAATATATTCAAATTGGGCCCGGTACTGTTTTTGGGCGCGATAGTCAGCGGCGGAATTTGCTAAAGCCTGGATATCTGCCTCATCCCACAACTCAAAGGTCAACCACTTCCAAGCCGCAGCTTGAACTTCAGGGCTAGATAAGGCGTTAATTACATAAAAGTTACCGCCCTGGACCCCCATCTGCCGTCCTTTCGGTCCGGGACCCTTCGGCATAATGGCCACACCGATATCTTTTGGATCCATTCCCTGGCCGTTAATGGCCACGTTCCGTCCCCAGTCCGCGTCGTAAACCATGGCCGCTTTTTCTGATCCGAAAATATTATACACATCGGTCCAACCGGCATTCCAGTCGGCCGGCAGCACATCATATTTCCATTTCAGGTCTTTCAAGAATTGCAAGGCGGTAACTGCTTCCGGGGAATCAAAGACCGCTTTCCATTTACCGTTCTCGTAGACTTCACATTCGCCCCCGGCTTGGTAAATCAAGTCCGTAAGGGTCCATCCCCCTTCGCCACCCCTGGTCATCGGGGCGAAACCGGCAATTCCTTTTTCTCGATCTGTACATTTGACCGCCGCATTCAGAAAATCATCCCACGTCCAGTCGAGCGTGGGCTCGGGAACGCCGTTTTCCCGGAACATCTGTTTATTGAAAATAATATGCTTGACATAACCCGAGAACGGAATCCCATAAATTTTCCCGTTGTACCGGAAGGGATCATAGGCGCTGGGATTGATCCAATCCGCCTTTTCCCAGGTCTTAATGTACTCATCCAGCGGGATAATCCATTTTCTCCCCGCCAATAGCTCACATTCGGTCGCCCACACATCAAGCATATCCGGCGCCGTCCGGGAAGCTTGCTTGATGAAAAAATCCTGACGCGTGGTGTAAGTAAACGGCACCGGTTTGCAGACAATACCTGGATTTGCTGCTTCAAAGCGCTTAATCCGCTCCAGCGTTACCTGATTCTGCGCTCTGTTATCCTCTGTGTCCGGACCAATGACTACTTTTAAGGTAACCTGCTTGGCCGCCATGACCGGGACCAAAGAGGCCATGAGCACCACGATTAATGAAACCGCCATTACAAACCGGCGGGTTTTGCCAAAGACTTCCATTCAGACATCCTCCTTTTATTTTGTAAACGGATCTGCCACAACTTCCGGTCGGCACCCCCCCTTTCTCTTCCCAACAGCGCAACGCTGTTTGTTCCTAAGCAGCTCCCCATTTTCCCCAAAGCCCTCTTCGCTCAGGAAGGAACTTAGTTTTTAGATGGTCGGTTCTGTTCCGGGAGCATAATTTTGAACCCCGCCGGGTCGAGCCAATATTCTTTTCCATAAACCCCGATCCTGACGTCTGCATTACCAGGGGATCGCGGCGTCAATTGAAATTCCACTGCTTTTTGATCCACACGCACCCGGATAATTGCTCCTTGGTAGCGCAGGCGAAATTGATAGGACTGCCATTGTCCGGGGATACGCGGATAAAAGGTCAGGAATGGACCGTCAGAGCGCAACCCACCGAAACCATAAACGATATTCATCCAAGCGGCTGCAATTGAGGTCGTATGAAGCCCTTGATCCGTATTTCTGTTATAATTGTCCAGATCCAACCTGGTGGCAAACTGGAAAAACTCTGCGGCTTGGGCGTAATATCCAAGCTCAATACCGAGAATCGAATGTATCGACGGGGACAAAGATGATTCATGGAGGCACCGCGGTTCATAGTAATCATAATTAACCCGCTTGACAGCTGTGGAAAATTCTTGGTTGTAAAGGAAGATAAACATTAACACATCTGGCTGTTTGATCAGGTCATAACGGTAAATGCGGTCGTACGCCCAATGTTGGTATAAGGGAAAATCAGTGACCGGAATCGCCTCTGGGTCAAGATGGGGAAGGTCAAAATAGCCATCATGCTGCTCATAAAGATCAATAGCCTTGTTCTGTGGCAAACGCATCCGCGCGGCCATCTTTGCCCACGCTTCCGGCTCTCCCGGTTTCAGCGCCGTCTTTTTTTCGACCGCTGCCCGCAATTGGGGCACCTTGTCCGCCATCGTCTGTAAAGTCTCAAGCGTAAATTCGAAAGTCTTTTTCGCCATAAAGTTTAAATAACAGTTGTTATGCACCATCATGTGAAACTCGTCAGGCCCCATGACGCCATAGAAGCCATATTCCCCGGTCCGCGGAGTCCATTGCCCCCGGCTGGCATAAAATCTGCTGATCTCGATTAACATCTCAATCCCTTGGTTAAAGAGAAAATCCCGATCACCACAGATCCGAGCATAATGGCGGATACCATAGGCGACCGCAGATCCCACCTGCAATTGCAGGCTAGCGTGTTGCCAGAGGCCACAACTTTCCGTTCCATTAATGGTAGCAATCGGGTAATAAGCGCCAACACAGTCCAGTTCCTTGGCCCGCGCGATCGCCTGGGGCAGGGTCCGGTAACGAAACTCCAGCAGGTTGCGGGCTGCTTGCGGGTTATTAAAGATATAAAAGGGCAGACAGTATGTTTCCGTATCCCAGAAAGTGTGGCCATTATAGGCCTCCCCGGTCAGCCCCTTCGCCCCGATATTGGCACCCGGATTGGCGCCATGCAAGGTTTGATGGAGTTGAAAGAGACAAAACCTGATCCCCTGTTGGTTTTCGGGGTCCCCTTCAATCAAGATGTCTAAATCCTGCCAAATATCCTCCCAGTAGGCAGCATGTTCGGCCCAAGCTGCTTCGAAGGATAAAGCCCGGTGCTGGCTAGCCCGTCTCAGCCCTTGCCGCCACACTTCGTCCCCAGTGGACGCCGGGTTTTGATCCGTATAGTTCGTAACAATTTTCTCGACCGTCTCCGACTGGCCCGTTTGAAGGTTTAACACCAATTCTACACCAATATATTTTTCCCGTTCCAGTAACCCGGTTTGCTGCTCCGCGCTTGTCGCCAAAGAAAAACCGGAAAACAACTGGTGTCCAAGGTTGTCGGTTTTCCCGAGAATCGCGATGACCCCATTTTCAACACCCTTCCGGGGACAGTGCCAAAAGTTCCGGTTTTGCTCCGCGTGAACTGGCGAAAAATCCAACCCGGTTTGCACCTGCACCGGTCCGGAGAAATTCAGCGGCGTAAAGGTTATTTCCTGACCGCCTAAATTCGCCCGGACCATGCTGATTAACCGCCGAAAACTGAGCTTTAAACGTTTTCCGCTGACTGATTCCCAAATAAACTCCCGATTTAGGGTACCGGTCTTCAGATCAAGCGTCCTTTTGAAATTCTTTACTTTACTCCGAGCTATGTCAAGGATCTCCCCGTCCAGTTCGATCCGGGTGAAAAGCCAATCCACCGTATTTACCATAAACCGGGCGTGGTCGATTAACCCCTTGTAGGCAGCCGGGCGGCAGACCGGAACCTCCTCAAAAAAACCATTAAAGTAACTCCCGATTAATTGTTCACCGCTGTATCCTTCTTCGAAATAACCGCGAACCCCCATATATTCATTACCCAGCGCAAAGATGGATTCGGAAACCCGGCTCGCTTCCGGATGAAACCCCTCCTCCACCACCTGCCACGGGTTAACTTGTAAATATCGGTGTGCGTACTTTGCCATGATCAATACCCCTTCAGAAAAGATTAATGGTTTAACTTATCAAGGTAGTCCCTTTGAAAGACGCGAGCTGCTTCATCCAATAAGCGCTGCGGCTCCGCCTCCGGATCGGTAATCACTGTTTGAATCACCCCATCTAAAATCCCGTATAGTTCCTGGCAGTAGAGGGGTTCTTCGCGACGTATCGTTACGGCGGCGGCCTGAATATAATCTTGAAAGTTTCTGGGCTCAACATTGACATATTTAGCGCGAATGTTGCCATTGGCCGCGATAAATTCCGGGTCGGTCCAGACGGGTACGCCCACATTGCCCACCACATATCCGTTGTTGAAATCATTCCGGTAGGAGTCTTCGATATACTGTAAGCCCTCCGGTGACACGTCCGGGCTCATCCCCAGTAATCGCAACCATTCCAAAGCGGCGTCAATCTGTGCTTTGGTAGAATTGGGGGCAAACATATAGATGTTTCCGCCCAATAAAGCCACCCGCCCACCGGGACCGGCCGGAATCCTCCCCATCGCAATGTCCTCCTTGGCCATGTTGTAATGATCAACAACATGGTCAAAGCCATTATGGTCAAAACCGCCTTCAAACTTCATTGCACATTGGTCCGTAGCAATTAACTCCTGGGCTTTCGACCAGTCGATCAGGGTATGGTCCGGTAAGACCTGGTCTTGCCAACGCAGATCCTTGATATACTGTAAAGCGGCAACCGCTTCCGGTGAATTAAAAACCGCTTGCCATTTCCCCTCTGCTTCCCGTTCAAACTCAGCCCCATAGCTCCAGGCCAGATTCATAAAATGCCATCCACCACCGTTACCATTGGTTTCAAGCAAAAAACCAGCAGCCCCGGTCTTTTCTTTGATGATCCGGGCCATCTGGGCCAGTTCCGAGTAGGTCTGCGGAAATAGCGGTACCCCGTCGGTATTAACCAAACCAGCCGCTCGAAATAGCTTTAAATTGCACATCAGACCAATTAAATAGGCATCCCGGGGAAAACCATAATACCGGTCATCTTCCCTGATAATCTCGGCCACTAAAGGGCTTAGCTTCTGGTCCCAGCCCCGTTCCTGTAAGGCCCCGGTGATATCTACAGCATAACCGGCGTTGATAATTTTCTGCACTTCGGTATACCACGTGTTGTAAATCGTCGGCAGTTTTCCCACCGCCGCTTTGGGTAAGAATGAATTTATCGAGTAGGACCATTCATCAGGCTCAATGACAATATTATGTTTTTTCCTGATCTGAGCCGCATAGTGATCATAAACAATCCGCCGCGCTGTATTCTTCCGGGGCCAGTCCCCCACGGAAATCGTCACCGCCGGCTTTTTCCCGTAGAACGAAGAAAAAAGCAGAACCACCAAGCCAATCAGCACGATGCCCGCCAGGCCCAACAGAATTTGACGTCTCATCTCGCTCCACCCACCCTTTTCGTAATTTTATTGTAATGTAACAGCTAAATATTTTAAATGGAGTAATCCTGCTAAATGGTTTGTTATACTACTTTTCGGCTTAATAAAGTGTTACAATGGAGCTGAACAAGGAGGTGCTTGTCTTGCTTTTCCGGATTGAACAGAAAATCCGCTACCTCTTCATCGGCATCATCACCTTCAGTGTGGTCGGATCAAGTGTGCTCCTCTACCTTGTATTACAAAAAAACATTTTCCACAACTTTCTGGAATTGTCTGTCCAATATGCCAGTCAACAAGATCAGAAAGCGAATTTATACTTGAACTTAATTGCGGAAACCGCGAAATTACTCTCTAATGACCAAGATGTGATCGAGGCGCTGCAAAACCCAAGATTTGATAGCGCCTTGGTGAATAGAACCACCAATAAATTAAGCGGGATTCAGACCTCCAATGTTACCCTCACCGGAATCACCATTTATGGGTTAAATGGGGTTTGTTACAGGTCGGAAGCAATCGGACTTGCTCCCAACAACCCACCTGCTTTAGAAGAGCTCAAAGCAGTTCCCTTATTCCAAAATTTTGTCGCCTCCGGGGAATCACTACTCTGGTGGGTGCGTTCGCAAAGAACGATGGAACTTCCGATTTACAACGCCAATATCCTTGACGGGCTCATGACGTTGGCTTTAAAAATCTACAACCACGACCGGGAACTAATCGGCTATCTGCTAGCGGATCTGAGAATAACCCCCTTTTTGCACTTTTTCAAAGACCAAAGGGAAAAAAGCGAAGTTTATGTCTTAACAGCTACCGGCGAACTGATCAAGGGAACAACCAACGAAATCCCGGACCCTCTTTTTCAAGACATTAAAAAATTGGCCCCGCCAGCCAATTACTACATCACCAAAGATAAATTAAACCTCTGTATCCCTTTCGCCATCCCCTACTCGTCCGAACAAATCATCAAAGTTATTTCCTTAACCAATCTATATCTACGCTTATCTGGCTTTCTCCTCCTCCTCTTCTGCGTAGATATCCTCCTGATTCTGTCTGGCGTTAAATTAAGCGGACTTCTGGCCCAAAGTGTGGCCCAGCCTTTAGGGGCGCTTCTAAAAAAGATGCAAAAGCAGATCTAAGCACTCCCGGTAAAGACCCCGGTTATCCCCCTTTACCTGCCCGGACCTTTACTTCAACCATGGTTCCCTTCCCTTTTTTGCTCCGGAAACGGATTCCGTATGCGGGGCCGTACTCCAGTTTAATCCGCTCATCCACGTTACGTAGCCCATAACCGCTATAATTGATCCTTTGGTACGAAGAAGCAAAATCCGCACTGCCCATCTCAAAACCAACACCATCATCGATCACTTCGAAGTAAAGATCCTCTCCGCTTTTCCGGCCCCGAATCCGGATGTGACCCAACCCTTTCTTGGTGGCGATCCCGTGCTTGATTGCGTTTTCCACGAGGGGCTGGAGGATAATCTTCAGGATGTAACACGCTTTCATCTCTGCCGGGATCTGGTAACTAAGCTCAAATTTCCCAGGGAACCTGGTCTGTTCAATCAAAACAAAACTTTGCACCAACCGGATCTCTTCGGCCACCGTTATAAACTTGTCCCCCTTATGGAGACTGATCCGGAAAAAGGTTGCTAGCGAAATAACCAGTTTTTCGATCTCCGGTTGGCTCTTGAGCTTCGCGAGCCAACCAATGGCATCCAATGTGTTATAGATAAAATGGGGGTTAATCTGAGCTTGAAGCGCCACCAACTCCAGTTCCCGCTGTTTTTCCCTTTCCTGATTGTTCTTGTCAATTAGATCCTCCACCCGCAGGACCATTTGATCATAGCTTTCCTCCAACAAGGCAAGCTCATCGTTGGGGGGATCCGCCAGCGCTGCTTTTACTTGCTCTGTACCAAACTTATCAAGGCGAAACTTTAACCGGGCGACCGACTTTGTAAGCTGAAAGGAAATATAGACCGCCAAAAAAACAGCGACGATTAAGATGGAGAGCACAATCAAGAAGACGATATGGTTGATCCTGGTCATGACCTGAAAAAATTCTTTTTCGGAAACAACACTGATCATCCGCCAATTGATCCCGAGACTGATTAATCTGTTGTTAAACTTAGAGATGGCTAAGATCACCGGTTGGCCTTGATAACGGACCCGCTTATAACTGAAATCCGCAGCAGTTTCAAAAAGAGCGGCGTCAAAGATCACACTACCCACCTGTTCGGCATTGGGGTGGGAGATGATCCGTTGCCGGTCATCAACGATGAAGGAGAAACTGTCGGCCGGCGCTATCTGCCGGTAAACATTATTCAAGGCAGACTCGCGGACATAGATGAACAAATGCCCCAAAGACTCTCCAGTGTAGAAGTTATGAAATTTACGGCTAAATAAGATGTAGGAGTCTCCGCTTTGGTCTTTTTTGATCGCCCCCCACAGCGGTAAAGATGCGTTCTTGACCTGACCCACGTCTAAAAGATCCGGCTGTTGCATAATCCGCCCCACAGGGGCATACTCGTAGATCTCGTTTTGATGGTCGACAATATAAATCGCCCCCACCAGCTCTTTGTGGACCAAGAGGTGGTCTAATCGTTGCCTAAACCCCGCTTCACGCTCCGCAAACGAAAGCTGCTTCTGATTGAAAAGATGATAAAGCTCACTGTTGACCGTCAACCGTACAGCCAGCATATTAATTTCGTCGATAATCAACTCTGCGCTGGCGGCAATCTCCTCTTGCGATGATTTAAGATAATTATAAAGATAATTTTTGAGTAAAGCCTGAGCGACTGTTCTGGTCACCAGCAGGATACAGACGGAGGAGATGATTAACGCCAAGATTAAAAACAGCAGTAGCCGTTGCCGGATTTTGAAGCGGCGGAGCCCATTCACGGCCAGATTCATCCTTATCCCAACTTTGCAAATTCACTTGGACTTAATCCAGTAACTTTTTTAAATAATTGGCTGAAATACTTCGGATTTTGGTAACCAACTTTGGCACATACTTCATAAACCCGGTACTGATTCCCTTTTAATAGTTCTTTTGCTTGCTCAATCCGGTACTCAATTAAGCATTCGACAAAGGTCTTGCCCAACTCTTCTTTGATTAAGTGCATTAAATACGATGGGCTGACTAGTATTGTTTTGGCCGCCATCTCCACTGTAATTTCCTGATCAAAATTGTTCCTTAAGTAGACCAACGCCGCTTTGACCACATTATGACAATCTTGGACGCCCTGGTCTTTGATATAAGTGATACTGTTTGTTCCGGGCACAAATTTGGTACGGGCGCCCACCAAGGCTTCCCGATATCCGCCGTGAATCCCGGATACCCCCGGAAAGGGTGCACTGATTCCCACCGAGACCGTGAGATCAATTTCTGAATTGGCGGTGACGAGCCCACTTAATTCCTTCAACGCCTTCTTTAATTCCCCGATAGCGGCTTCCGTGTTGGCGGCAAGCGGCAAAACAACAACCAACTCATGGGCGTCTTTGTCGACAACGATCCCATGGTAACCCCGTTGTTCCAAACCCTGAGCAAAGTGGGCGTTGAGCTTTTCCACAGCCTCCTTAAGCTTTTGGGCCGATTGACTCTGGGCTAATAATTCAAGATCATCAACGCATAAAACCACCACAACCAGCGCTTCCGGATCCAAGGGGATCTGTAAAAACCGGAGTTTCTCTGTTATCTCTTCTTCCTCCGTCAGGCGACCGGTGAGCAAATCTTGAATAAACTGTTTTTTAATCGACGGTAATTCCATTTTAAGTTTGTTGTATTCTTGATTTTTCTCCCGTTCCTGCCGGATGGTCTTCCCCACCTGGACTACGGTCTCGATTAACTGTTGGTTTTCGATGGGTTTTAGCAGATAATTCGAAGCTCCGTGTTCCAGCGCCGACTGCGCATAACCAAAGTCGTCATAACCACTCAAGACAATTATTTTCGAAGTTAGACCAGCCTCTCGTAGTTGTGCCATAAACTCCAGACCGTCCATGAACGGCATCCGAATATCTGTTATAATAATATCCGGTTTTTGCGCCTTCGCCAGCGCCAGCCCTTCTTCACCATTACTGGCTTCACCGCTAATCCGGAAATTATAAGCCTCCCAGTTAATCGTCTCCCGAATCCCAACGCGGACTAAATACTCATCATCAATAATCAAGATAGTCAGGTTCTCCGGCCTGTTCACCCTATCCCTCCTCCCCTGGAACTTTAAATGATCACCCGAAGCCAACTGTTTATGGCCTTTTGTAACAACTTATTTATAGTTTAACATTATTAGGCTCTTCCTCCAAGCGCTCCCGGGGCTCGTATCTACAATCGTCTTTATTTGCCTACTTAGAAAAGCTGAGCCCCATCAATTGACGGAGCTCAGCTCAACCTTTTAAACCCTTTTGTATTCTGTGTGTTTATATTTGTCAATCAATTCTATTCTTCTTCCAGTTTACCAATTTGCTCTGTCGCTAGTTCCCTTTCCGTATCGTTTCCGTATTCTTGTAATTTCTTATAATATTCCAAAGCAGTTTCCTGGTCACCGGTAATTTTGGCCAAATGGGCAATGTTATTTATGACGATTGTATCAAACGGGTTGTGTTCCACCGCCAATTTAAAATATTTAATGGCTTCTCCATAATTACCTTCATAGTAATAAAGGCTGCCCAGATTGTTATAAGCATAGACACAATCAGGATATAGATCAATCATTCGTTGACAAATTTCGCTTATATAATCGTTTTTCCTTTCGTCTTCCAGATAAAAATATTGACCGATTCGGCCTTGGATATTTTCAATCATAAAGTTATAAGCATCTTCCAACCCTGCCCCATCCTGGAATAGCCATTGGTTATCAATTCCTGTGGAAATATTTAAGACCTCAAGCAAGGCATCTTTCTGCGCCTCATGCCTTGAAACCAGACCTAATATATGTATCTTCCCTAAATGCATGTCCAATCGGGCGGGATACCTTTTTAATCCTTCATTAAGGTAATTTAAGGCAAGCCCGATTTTTTCTTCGTTATAAACGATTTCGCTATATAAATACCCGACCAGTTTGTCCGGATCATCCGGGTCGTTTAGCCTAAAAAATGTGCCTTCCGGATTGACTTGGTCGATTTGGCTTGGGCTTATTACTAAAACCCTTTCTTCCCTAGATAAATTGTAATAATAATTAAAATATGCAATGTACAACTCCGGGTTATGGGGATCAGCTTGTTCCCAATCCGCCAGATGCTGGTATAACTCTTCATCCTTGTTGCTTTTTAATAATTGTACATATGTATCTTTGAAGTCATCGGCCAAGACCGCCGGCACTAACAAAATAAGCGCAATAACAATAACCGCAAGTTTCCTTTTCAATCCTTTACCCCCTCTTCCTCTTCTCTCACCCCTAATTACTCATCCCTGTTTTAAAAGTAGCCTCCAAGGGTAATATGATTGGAACCTTTTTACCCATTTCTACGTATTCCCAACATTTCCTCTTCTCTAAATTTCGACCACCAACTATATCTGCTTTATTCCTATAAAATAAGCAAAGAGAGTGCACCGGACAGCGCACTCTCTTTGCTTATTTGTAGATTTTCCTTTTCCGACATTTTTTTCTGATCCGGTGCAACTAAACCATTTATAAACCCAGCAACACAGTGGCAATCCGAAAATAAATCAATAAAGATAGCGCATCGACAATCGTCGTAATGAACGGGCTGGCCATCACCGCCGGATCAAAGCCCGCCTTTTGCGCCAGCATCGGCAGCGTGCACCCGGCCAACTTCGCCACAAAGACGGTTAACATCAGTGTTAGACAGATCACTAAGGCCAACAAAAGACTGACTTGATCAACAACTATTAACTTAATAAAGTTAAAAACTGCTAGGGTGACGCCGGCCAAAATGGCGACCTGAAATTCCTTCCAAACCACGCGGAAAAGGTCGCGAAACTCCAATTCATTCAGGGAAAGGCCGCGAATGATCGTGACCGACGCCTGGCTACCCGAGTTACCGCCGGTATCCATTAGCATGGGGATATAAGCCGTCAGCAAGACATAGGTCTTCAAAGCATCCTCAAAGTGGGAAATAATCATCCCGGTAAAGGTAGCGGAGATCATCAAAAGCAGAAGCCAGGGAATCCGGCTCCTCCAAATTTCCAAAACAGATTTTTTTAAGTACGGGCGATCGGTCGGCGTGATTGCCGCCATCTTTTCGAAATCTTCCGTGGTTTCTTCCTGCAAGACGTCAAGGGCATCATCAACAGTGACAATCCCAACCAACCGTCCCTCTCCGTCAACAACCGGGAGCACGGTTAAGTCGTACTTGGCAAATATGTTGACCACCGTTTCCTGGTCTTCTGTGGTCCGCACCGACACGACATACCGGTTCATTACATCTTCAATCCGGTCATTCTCATCGGCTAAAATAATCGTGCGGATCGAAACGACCCCGATCAGGCGCCTGCCGTCATCAGTAACATAGCAGGCATTAATGGTTTCGCTATCGAACCCTTTCCGACGGATCCTGTTAATCGCGTCGGTAATTGACATCTGCGCGCGGAGGCTAACAAACTCCGTCGTCATAATGCTCCCGGCCGAATCTTCCGGGTACTTCAGGATCTCATTGATTTGCCGACGGGTTTCCGGATCAGCCTGCCTAAGAATGCGTTTCACCACATTGGCAGGCATTTCCTCAATTAGCGCCGCCGCATCATCAATATAAAGTTCACTTACCACCTCCTGAAGCTCGGTATCGGAAAAGCCTTGGATCAAAAGGTGTTGCAGGTCACTATCCATTTCGACAAAAGTATCAGCGGCCAGATCCTTCGGTAATAACCGGAAAACCAAAGGCTGACTCTGTTCCGGTAGTTCGCTAAAGAGTACGGCAATATCTGCCGGTAGCATGTTGGTAAGAATATCCTGTAGTTGCTTAAATTTTTTCTCCCCAATTAGTGCAAGAACGGTTTTATTTAGGCTAGTATAATTATCTACCATTGGTCTTTTCTCCTTTCTGTAAGCGCTAAAAATACATCCGGTTCATTATCAGGAGTAAGACACAATTAGGCTAAAGCATCAGCAAAAAGTGGACGCAGCAGCAAAAGTCCATTTGCCAAAACTCCAACCTGGGACTGTGCCGTTACTACTGTCCGCGTCCATCTTTTTCACCTCACTTTTCTTTCAGAAATTCCAAGCACTGTCTAGGGATATTTCCGACCAGCTATTATTTTATTACCGTAATTACCTTATATATTCGACAATCGGTGTAATCGCTGCTCGATCGGTCCAATCCCAATTACCATCGGCCTCCATTAAGGCAGCTTCCCACGGTTCATAGGTCGCCGGATCTTTTTTCGCCACCGCTTTTTTTAACATCCGGCATAAGTTCCGATCCAGCCAAGTCATTTTATCTTCATTCCAAGCCCCCCGGCAATAAAAACAAGGCACATCAGCCAATTCCTGCTTGAAGTTACGCTCTTTAAGAGCAACAATGGCTTTTTCATCGTAGGGGGAGGCCCCCACCGCAAACACGATCAACATTTTATCTTTTAATTTGGGGTAGTGTTTTTTTAGAAACGATATGCCCTGAATTCCGGAAGCATAGATCCCCCCACCCAGAATAATGGTATCATAAGTGTGGACCTGTTCAATGGTGGCCTTTTTCGTTTCCATCAGGTCGCACGTAAGCTCTTCCGCTAACCACTGGGCATATTTTTCGGTCGCTCCATACTTGCTTTGGTATAAAACAATTGTCTTATTCATCTGTATTCTCCCCCAATCGTTTACCCTTTCTTCTTCAAGAAGTAAAAACCCACATGGCCCTGATCAACCATCATTCCTTCGCTTATTTCTACATATTTACAGCTTTTCCTTTTCACCAAATTCCCCTATTCCCAGTTAGTACTGTAAATTAACCTAAACGTTAAGGAATTTGTGGTTCTCCTCATCAAAAAGAGTGCGCAAACTGCGCACTCTCTTTTATTGTCCTAGCCCTTACCGCTCCAACTCCACCACGGTCACGCCCATGCCGCCTTCGCTGCTTTCGCCCCAGCGGTGTTTCTGCACCCGCGGGTGTTTCTTCACATAGTCGGTGATGGCGGAGCGGAGAGCACCGGTGCCTTTACCGTGGATCAGGCGCACCCATGGCAAGCCGGCCAGCAAGGCTTCATCCAGGTATTTATCGGTAAGGTGCAATGCTTCTTCAACTGTCAAACCACGTAAATCAAGTTCGGGCGAGATCGTTTTGGCCTTTTCCTGGCCCAACGAAGCCATCTTTATTTTGCCGGGCGTCGCCCGCCTTTTTTTCTCCGCCAACGGGGTCAGTTTCCCCCGTTCTACCCAGAGCCGGATCGACCCGGTCTGAACGAGGGCGCTGTCATCATTAAGATCAAGAAGCTCCCCTTCCTGCCCCAAACCGGCCAGTTGCACCCGCATCCCAACTTCGAGCTTGCCGGTGTACTCCTCGTCAGTTGGCAGTAACGGTTCTTCTAACTCATTCAACTGTTCTTGCATAGAGGCCCGCGCTTTGTTCACCAGCTGGCTGCGGTCACTGGGACCGGCGGTCTCCTGCAAACTCCGGAGCAGGTTTTCCATTTCCCGGCGGGTTTCGCGTATCAGGGAACGGGCCTCGGCCCGGGCTTCCTTCAGCAACTCATCCCTTGTCGCTTTAAATTTGGCCAGTTCCCCTTTGAGCTCCTGTTCCTCTCGTTGCGCTCGGAGCCGCAAGGAAGAGGCGTCCCGGCGCTCTTGTTCGAGCATTTGCCGTTCTTTCATGATCTCCCCAATCAGGTCTTCCACCCGCCGCTCGCCGGGGGAAAGGAGCTGGCGAGCCTGTTCAATGATGCTATCGTCTAAGCCTAAACGGGAAGCTACGGCAAAAGCATTACTCCGGCCGGGTAAACCAATTAACAGGCGATATGTAGGTGCCAACGTCTCAGGGTCAAATTCGACCGACGCATTCTGCACCCCTTGGGTATTATAAGCGAAGACTTTTAAGTCCCCGTAGTGGGTGGTGGCAATCGTTCTGACCCCCCGCCGGTGAAACTCTTCCAGCAAGGCAATGGCCAAGGTCGCTCCCTCGGCGGGATCGGTGCCGGCCCCCAATTCATCCAGCAGCACTAGACTGGTTTCGCTCTTGGCTTCCTTTAAAATCGAAATAATATTCGTCATATGGGACGAGAAGGTACTAAGGCTTTGTTCGATACTTTGCTCGTCGCCGATATCACAGTACACCCCGGTAAAAACCCCCACCTCTGAACCGGAACCGGCGGGAAGGTGGAGCCCGGACTGGGCCATCAAGGTTAAGAGACCGGCCGTTTTCAAACCAACGGTTTTCCCACCGGTATTCGGGCCGGTAATGACCAGGGTTTGAAAACTACAGCCTAATTCCAGATCAATCGGAACGACCTTCCCTTCCAAGAGCGGATGGCGGGCGGCCAGCAATCGCAGCGAAGCCTCGTCTGTAATGATCGGTTCCGTCCCGTGTAGCTCCTGACTGTAACGGGCTTTGGCAAAAGCCAGATCCAACCGGGCTAAAAGCTCCAAATTAGCCAGGGCGGGGGTAGCCACTTCGCCCACGAGGGCGCTGAGCGCGGCCAAAATCCGCGCTACCTCTTTCTCCTCTTCCGCCTCAACCTGCCGGAGCTGGTTATTAATCTCCACTATCGCCATAGGTTCGATAAAAAGTGTCGCTCCGCTGGCGGACTGGTCATGAACAATTCCTGGGATCAGTTGCCGGTATTCTTGCTTGACTGGAATGACATAGCGCCCATTACGCAGGGTAACCAGGGCTTCCTGGAGATACTTCCGGCTTTCGCCGCCGTGCACCAGGGCGTTGAGTTTATCACGGACCCGGTTCTGGTAAGTTCGAATCTGGGATCGCAGCCGAGCCAGTTGGGGGCTGGCGTTATCCTTAACGCTTCCCTCGGGTTCAATCGCCCGCTCGATTTCTTGTTCCAGCTCAGGAAAGGCGGCGAGTGCCATGGCCAGTGCAGCCAAGGTCGGAGCGGTTTCCGCTCGCTCCCCGCTAAAAAAAACCCGTAGTAACCGGGCGGCGCGGCAAGTCGCGCCCACTGCTCCTAGTTCCTCCGGGGCTAAAATCCCCCCTAAACGGGCTTTTTTAAAAGCCGCCCTGAGGTCAGAGATGCCGCCGAGGGGGACCCTGTCTCCACTTTGGGAGATTAGACAAGCTTCGGTCGTCTCCGCCTGCCATTGAATAATCTCATCAGACGCTGTCGAAGGCCGCAGCCTCAGCGCCAGTTCATTTCCTAAGGTACTACTAGCATAGGTTGACAACCGGGTCAGGATTTTTCCAAACTCCAAAACCCGGAACGTCTTCTCATTCACCCAGGATCGCCTCCTTGATCCTTCGTTTATCTTCTTTATCCCGCGTGTTCCTCTGCTCCGAAGGCCGTAAGCGCTTCCTTGAGCACCCCATCCATTGTTTCAACGAGGACAAAATCAAGTTTCCGGGCAACCTGTGCCGGGATCTCCTCCAGATCTTTCTGGTTTTCTTTGGGGATGATGATTGTCTTCAGACCCGCCCGGTGAGCTGCCAACACTTTTTCCTTCAAACCACCGATGGGCAGAACCCGGCCACGTAAGGTAATCTCGCCGGTCATCGCCACATCGCTGCGGACTGGAGTCCCGGAGAGGGCGGAAACAACCGCCGTCGCCATGGTAATTCCGGCCGAAGGACCGTCTTTCGGGATCGCTCCCTCCGGCACATGAATATGGAGATCGGTATTTTCGTGAAAATCTTCAGGGATCCCGAAGGCCGCTGCCCGGGAGCGAATATAGCTCACCGCCGCCTGGGCCGACTCCTGCATTACTTCGCCCAGTTTCCCGGTGAGAAGCAACTGTCCCTTTCCTTTCACGGCCGAAACTTCGATCGTTAGTATCTCCCCGCCCACTTCAGTCCAGGCCAGTCCCGTTACCACCCCGACCCGGTTGTCCTCTTCCTTAACCGCGGAACGGAATTTGGGTACCCCCAAAAATTTGTGGAGATTCTGCTTACTGACGCGCACCGCCGTAGCCTGCTTACTCACCAACTGACGGGCAGTTTTCCGGCATACGGCGGCTAGTTCCCGTTCGAGGCTGCGCACCCCCGATTCCCGCGTATAGGAGCGAATCACTTCGGCCAGCACTGTATCGGTCAGGACCAACTGCTCTTGGCTTAGACCGTGTTCCTTGACCTGTTTCGGCAGGAGATGTCTTTTGGCGATCTCAATCTTCTCTTCTTCCGTATAACCGGCAATCTGGATAATCTCCATCCGGTCGAGGAGCGGCCTGGGAATGTTATACATGGTGTTCGCAGTAGTAATGAAAAAGACCTGTGATAAATCGAAGTTGACTTCCAAGTAATGATCGCCAAAGGCGTTATTCTGTTCCGGATCCAGGACCTCGAGCAGCGCCGCCGAAGGGTCGCCCCGGAAATCGGTGGACATTTTATCGATCTCATCCAGTAGCAAGACAGGGTTTTTCGTCCCCACCTGCCGCATCAATTGGATAATCTTACCAGGCATCGCTCCTACGTAAGTCCGGCGGTGACCGCGGATCTCAGCTTCATCCCGGACACCGCCCAGAGAGAAGCGGACAAATTTACGGTTCATCGCCCGCGCAATCGAACGGGCCAGGGAGGTTTTCCCGACGCCCGGCGGACCAACCAAACAGAGAATCGGTCCCTTTAAAGTTTTGGTAAGCTTTCGGACCGCCAGGAAATCCAGGATCCGCTCTTTTACTTTCTCCAAGCCGTAATGGTCTTCATTCAAAATCTGTTCGGCAATGTCCAGGTCAAGATGGTCTTCGGTATAGACATCCCAAGGTAAGGAAAGCAACCAATCTAAATAATTCCGGACGACCACCGCTTCCGCCACCATCGGCGGCATCTTCTCCAAACGGTCAATTTCTTTCAGCGCCCTTGCGCGCACTTCCTCCGGGAGTTTCAGCTCTTCGAGACGAGCCCTTAGCTCTTCAGCCTCTGCCACCCGTTCATCCTTCTCGCCCAACTCTTTCTGGATGGCTTTCATCTGTTCCCGTAAATAATACTCTTTTTGCGTTTTTTCCATCTGCTTTCTGACTCGCAGGTGGATTTTTCTTTCCATCTCAATAATCTCTAGTTCATTAACTAATATCGAGTAGAGTTTTTCCAAGCGTTCTTCCGGCGCAATCGCTTCCAACAGCGCTTGCTTATCTTCAATTTTTAAATTGAGATGGGACGCGATCACATCAGCCAGTCGGCCTGGTTCTTCGATACTGGAAACCGAAGCTAACACTTCGGGTTGAATCCGTTTGCTGCTCTTTATATACTGTTCAAACTGAACATAAGCCGAACGCATCAAAGCTTGCAGCTCTGTACTTTTTGCCGGTTTTTCTTCTACTTTCTCCACGACCACCCGGTAGTGGGGATCCTTCTGAAGGAAAGTTTTCACCTCCACCCGACTCAGGCCTTCCACCAACACCCGGAGAGTACCGTCGGGTAATTTTAATAGCTGTTTGATTTCGGCTAAAGTTCCCAACTTATAGATGTCCTGGGGTTCCGGTTCATTGGTCTTCGCCTGATGTTGGGCGGCAAGCACGATCATTCTGTTGTTGACCATTGCTTCTTCCAAGGCGCTGACCGATTTTTCGCGGCCCACATCTAAATGGATAATTACATACGGAAAAACGATCACTCCTCTCAAGGGGAGGAGCGGGAGTTCCATTTGTTTCTCGTCAAGATCTGGTTTTCTCCAGTTTACGACAGCAGCCACCACGGCTACCCACCTCCAATTGAAAACATTTGCGTTATAAAAAAGGGTATAAACAGCTTAATTCCCGATCTAAGCAGAGTTCCCTTCCGTTGCTTTTTGGTGAACCCTGCTAATCTTGGGGGGTTTAGCATCTTTCCCCATTTCACCACCGGACACATCTTTGCAAGACTTAGACACCCTCCCGACAAATACCTTTAAAAATTGCCGTTAATTCTCGGAGGAGGCTTTTTGCTTGTAACGGAAGGATTCGCCTACCCCTGGGGAGAATAATTGGTCGAGACTAGATAAGTTTTATTGGAGGTGAGCCAATGAAGAAAAAAATTGCCTTCCTGCTCATCCTAGTGTTTTTGGTAGGACTTGCGCTCTTCCTTTTCTTCTCACACCAACTTGTAAACTGGTTATGGTACCGAAGCCTCGATGCCTTAGCACAGTTTTGGATTCCTCTCCTAACCAAGCTGGGAATCCGTTTGGGTTTGGGGTTTTTTTGCTTCTGTTTTCTTTATCTGAATCTACGCCAAACGAAAAAGGCCTTTCTGGAATTGGATTCCGAGGTTAATGTGTCCCCCCAACAACATACGTTTTTTAGCGTCATCACCGCGTTGTTACTAACATTATTCTTATTACCCGGGTCCGCTCCCGACTGGACTGTCGTTCAACAATACCTGAACCGTACCACCTTCGGGGTAACGGATCCCATCTTCCACCTTGATCTCGGCTTTTACCTTTTTGCCTATCCTTTTTACCAGAAACTAATCGTTACTTTCCTCGGTTTGATCATCCTTGCCCTGCTCAGTGTCACGCTGTTTTACGTCGTGGCGCAAGCATACTGGTATCAGGATCGAAAACTATCGATCTGGCCACGGGCGCGGATCCACCTGACGATCCTTGGTGTTTGTTTCTTCTTGCTCAAGGCCGTTGATTATTTGTTGAGTCGCTGTGGTCTGCTTTATGAAGAGAAATCCTTACTCACCGGTGTGGACTTCACCACCCATCATTTACGCATCCTCGGTTACAACCTGATGGCGATCATCGCCGTTCTTGCCGCCATTTTATTGCTTACTACCCTCTTTAGGCAGAAACATCCGCGCCGCCTGATCATGGCCGGTCTGGTTTTATGGCTGGGCGCTTCTCTCCTTTTCACGCTGCTCCTCCCGCCCTTGGTGGAAAACATCGTCGTCAAACCCAACCAATTTATCATGGAAGAACCCTATCTCAAACACCATATCAATTACACACGGCTGGGGTTTGGCTTGGATCGCATCAAAGAACAGCCTTACTATGTAGACCCAGAAGCCGATTTAACAGGTCTTCAACCTGACCATCCTTCACTCACCAATTTACGGATCTGGGATTGGCGGCCCCTTTTACCCGCTTATAACCAGCTGCAATCCTTCCGATCTTACTATACTTTCTACGATATTGATCTGGACCGTTACTCCACTCCGCAGGGGCAAAAACAGGTCATGATCGCCGCGCGGGAACTGGATTCCGGAAAAATCGACCAAAACTGGCTCAATCAACGCTTGATCTATACCCACGGCTATGGGCTGGCGATGAACGCTGTCAACCAGGCCAATAATGTGGGCCAAGCTCGCTTTTTGGTAAAGGATTTACCCCCGGTCGTCGACCCGTTCCTGCCCGATCTGAACTTAACACGACCCCAAATCTACTTCGGGGAAGGCCCGGATTCCTATGCTATAGTTCGCACCCGCGAAAATGAGTTTGATTATCCCGGCGCAACCGGGGAAAACGTTACGACTACCTACGAAGGACGGGATGGAATCTCCCTTCGGCGGTGGCCGGTCCGGCTCTTGATGGCGATGGAGTTAAAGGACCGGAACTTAATCCTTTCCGGTTATATTCAGGATCGAAGTAAGATCCTCTTGCACCGCAATATCCAGGAGCGGATTAAGAAACTAGCTCCTTTCCTAACTTTAGACAATGATCCCTATCCGGTCGCGGCGGAAAACCGGCTCTTTTGGCTTATTGATGCTTACACAACTTCTCGGTATCTTCCCTATGCCCGCCGCCATCAAAATGGCTATAACTATCTGCGGAATTCAGTCAAAATTGTTGTCGATGCTTACCATGGTTCTGTCGACTTTTACGCGGTTGATCCAACCGATCCGGTGTTGCAAACCTGGCAAAAGGTTTTCCCGAAGCTGTTCAAGCCGTTTAGCACCATGTCGGCCTCGTTACAGGAACACATCAGGTACCCGGAAGCGCTCTTTGCCGTGCAGCAAGATATGCTCCTTAGTTATCACCTAACCGACCCCAAGGCCTTTTACGAACAGGAAGATTTCTGGAATCTACCCACCCAAATTTATGCACGGAGTGAAGAAGCCTTAGAGCCCTACTATGTAACCCTGGTCTTGCCCGGCGAGCAGCAAGAGGAATTTCTCCTCATGCGGCCATTTACACCGAAGGGGAAACAGAATATGATCGCCTGGCTGGCTGCCCGTTGCGATCCGCCCCACTATGGAGAATTACTCCTCTATCAGTTACCAAAAGGAACCAACACCTATGGCCCGATGCAGATCGAAACCCGCATCGGCCAACACCCGGAGATCACCGAATTAATTACCCTGTGGAGTCAGAATCAATCCCAACTAATCCGTGGTAATCTCCTGGTCATTCCGCTGGAGAATACTTTCCTCTACGCCGAACCTTTCTATATCCAGTCGGCCCAGGGGCAAATGCCAGAGTTTAAAAAGATCGTCCTCGTCTGGGAGGATCGGATCGCCATCGGCGACAATATCGAAGCAGCACTCCTTGCGCTCAAGGGAGAAACCAAAACCCCTTCTCCACCTAAAGAAGCAGTCCAAGACACTTCGGACCCGGTGGCGAGCGAGGAACCAACTGCCCCCACCCCCGAACAAGCAAAATCAGCTTTCCCGGAGGATGATGCTGCCTTCTGGGACGAATTCGAACAGTCGTTCCGGAAAACCCAAGAGCTATTCGAAGAAGCGAAAAAAAGGAACGCCCAGCCTTAATTAATTAAGGCGGGCGTTCCGCTTATCCGGGCTTTTTGCCTTGCAAAAAGCTTTAGAGAAATCCTTTAGGCGTCTAGCTTTTCGCTATTTTGAACAGGGCATATTTGTTTTATTGTTTCGATTACTTCCTCCGGTTTAGAAACAGAAACCATAATTCCGGCCTTTTGGTACTCGACAAATAAATCCCCCAAGGGAAAATTGAGTAAAATGACGTTTTTTCCGTTTTTCAAAGCCAAAGCGATCTCGGAAATCGTCCCCGAACGTCCCGGGAGCGCTACAACAATATGACTAGTGAGGATATTAATGAAATTTCGTCCGTCACCCATCCCCGTCAAAATCGGAATGTCGATGAAAGCAGAGGCCTCCTCGGTGTTGCGGTCAGGCAAGATTCCCACCGTCAAACCATTATGTTCTTTAGCCCCGCGGGCGGACGCATCCATCACGCCCACTCCCCAACCACCATTTAATAACACCCAACCTTCGTCAGCAATCAAGCCGCCGAGTTTATAAGCAAGTTCGCAGACTTCGGGAGAAGCGCCTTCTCCTCCCCCCATTACTCCAACGATAAGTTTCTTCATCTTTAAACCTCCACGCAAGTACGCCCTTGTGTTTATTATTAACCTATTCGCTAGAGAATCCCTTTCTTCGAATATTAAATCTAGATTAAACCGACGATAAAAAGGTTGTTGGGGTGACCGACTGTAATGAGCTCCCTTTGTCCGTCCCCGTTTAGATCACCAGTGGCCACGGCAACCAGACCATTAGGGAAAGTCAAGTAGTCAGTGGCGGGGTTGAATTCGTTGTTTTCCAAGCGAAAATGATTTAACCGTCCCCACCCGTCCGCCGTATAAAGGAGGGGCTCGGAAGCATCGGTGGTGATCGTCATCCCAAAAGCCATGTTCGAAAGGAGGTTTTTCTCCTGGAAACGAGGAACCAGCTCTGCTTTGACCGGGTCCCAATCCAAAAGCGTAAATACCCCCGAACGAGTGCTTAAACCGGCATCGGTAACCACCTCGGCTAACCCATCCCCATCCAAATCACCCGCCGTCAGACACCGGATATTACCCAGAAAGGGACTGCTCCCCATCTTGACCAAACCTTCCGCAGTCAGGCGGTAAACTTCCACCACTCTCTCCTCAAAAGTTGGTAGCCTTTCACCCACCCTGACGATGAGGAGTTCGTCCTGACCGTCACCATCCAGATCGGCGACTGATAATTCGTATGGAGAAAGGGTATGCTTAAATTGGGAAACAAGGATAATGTTTTCATTTTCGTAGGTATAGAGATAAAGCTGGTCCTGGGTGAGGATGATTAGCGCTGGTTGCCCGGAAGGAAGCGGTCGTCCGGCCGCCAGCAGCGCCGGTCCTTCCTTTGAAAGATTGGGGCTCTCCCAGTAGGTAGTCAGCTTTCCTTCTTCCCAGGTCAGAAGCTTCACTGAGAGCTGGCTTTCGGTATAATCACGCCCTAAAACCGCCAATTGACTGGCGCCTAGACCCATCAAATCGGCAGCTTCCACTTTAAACCAAGCTTCATAGAGGTAATCCTCGGCAGTGAACTGGGGGGAAGCAGGTGCAGACCAAGTAAGGGGAAGTATGGTGAAAACCAGCAAAGCAGTAATTACAGTTTTTAACAGTCGCATTTTGTCCCTCCGTCAAATTGTCATCATCTAATTCTTGATTGCCATGCATTTTCCTGCCAAATAATTAATCAATAGATAAGTTTTGCATATTCCCGAAACCATTGAGTCATATTATAAGAAGAGCTTTTTGAGCGCCATTTACTTTTAGTGTCTACGGAAGGGGGATTGGCATGACTCTTGAGGATCTGGCAAAAAAAACCAAAGAAGAACTGCTTACTTTAGCCAGGGAGATGAAGATCAAAAACCGATCAAAAATGACTAAAAATGAACTAATTGAGAACTTAAAAACGACCAAAGTTCAAAGCGAAGCCAAAGCTGAAGCTCAAATCAAAGCTGTCGCCTCACCTAAACAGCCACCTGAACCCATTTATGGAAGCGGGCTTGCGAAAGCCGAAACTCACGCCCCAACACGCGCAAAGGAGACCAGATTTCCCCTTCCCACTACTTATAATGTAACCAAAATTGCGCTGCTAATCCGCGACCCGTTCTGGCTTTACACCTATTGGGACTTGAGCCCAGAGGCCAAAGCACAATTAAAAAACGACTACGGCGACTGGGAGAAGGTACCTTTAAGCCTTCGTATCTGTGAAGAGGAGGAATCCGGTGGCACTGATCCGCACCTTTTTCATGTTTCCATTAACCCGTCCACCAGCAACTGGTACCTCAATGTCCAGCCCAATCACTGTTATACCGCCGAGCTGGGTTACTTTTCCCCGGCGGGAGACTTTATTATCCTGGCCCGTTCTAATACGGTAATCACTCCCCGTGCCACCTTCTCCCAGGTGATCGATGAAGAATGGATGATCATCGAAGAAGATTTCCGTCGCCTCTACCGGATGGCCGGTGATCCCCAAGCCAGTTCGGCCGAGCTAGGCGGAGGATTGCTAAAACGGTTAGAAAAAGAAATGGGCTCAGCCGCTGTGAGCAGCCTCAGCAGTCCCTTCGGGCAACCCCCGGCGGAACGTCACTTTTGGCTGGTGCTAAATACCGAATTAATTGTTTATGGGGCAACCGAACCGAATGCGGTTTTAACTTTAGACGGCCAACCGGTTACTTTACGTCCGGATGGTTCTTTTACGGCACGTTTTGCCTTACCGGATGGGAAAAAATCTATTCCGGTCACGGCCTGTTCCCAGGATGGGAATGATGAGATCACCATCACCCCGGTGGTGACCAAGGAAACATATTAATTCCCATGCCGGGCAATTTTCGGGTTTAAAGGAGGTTCATTTTCATTGGAAAAAGGATATCTTTGTTTGGTACTCCATGCCCACTTACCCTATATTCGTCATCCGGAGCAAGAACATATTCTTGAGGAAAACTGGCTATTTGAGGCCATTACCGAAACCTATATTCCATTGCTTAAAGTCTTCGAAAAACTCGCCGACGACGGCGTAAAATTCCGTTTGACGATGAGTCTGACCCCGCCCTTACTTTCTATGCTCAATGACGGGCTGCTTCAGGACCGTTATCTTCGGCAGATTGAAAAACTGATCGAGCTGGCCGGGAAGGAAATTGAGCGGACCCGCTGGCAACCGGATCTCAACCGGATGGCCTATTATTATCATGATCTCTTTTCTTCCGCCCGTCGGTACTTTCTGGAGAAGTGCGGCAAAAACCTGGTGAAAGCTTTTGCCCGCCTTCAAGACGAGGGCTACCTGGAATTAATCACCTGTGGTGCCACCCATGGCTACCTCCCCCTCATGCTGCAACAGGAGGCGGTCCGAGCACAGATCCACTATGCTGTTGAATACCACACCCGTTGCTTTGGGCGGCCGCCCCGTGGGATCTGGTTACCGGAATGCGCTTATAACCCTGGTGATGATGAAATCCTCCGCGCTTATGGCATCCGCTACTTTTTCACTGATGCCCATGGTCTGCTTCATGCTTCCCCCCGTCCGAAGTATGGTAATTTTGCACCGATCTATTGTCCTTCCGGAGTAGCCGCCTTCGGTCGGGATCTGGAATCATCGAAACAGGTATGGAGCGCCAATGAAGGTTACCCCGGCGACTATGATTACCGTGAGTTTTACCGCGATATCGGTTACGACCTGGAGTATGAGTATATTAGACCCTATATCGATCCCAGCGGCTTACGGATGAATACCGGAATTAAATATCACCGGATTACCGGACGCACCCATGATAAACAACCCTATAACCCGGACTGGGCGCGGGAGAAGGCGGCACAGCACGCCGGAAATTTCATGTTCAACCGGGAACAGCAGGTGGAATACCTAGCCTCGTTTTTAGGCCGTAAACCTATCATTGTCTCTCCCTATGATGCCGAACTCTTCGGCCACTGGTGGTTTGAAGGCCCCCAATGGCTTGATTTCCTGATTCGAAAGGTGTATTACGACCAACAAACCTTTAAACTGGCCACGCCCAGTGACTATTTATCTCTCTATCCGCGGAACCAAGTTAGTACACCTTCCCTCTCCAGCTGGGGGTATAAAGGGTATAACGAGGTATGGCTGGAGGGCAGCAACGACTGGATCTACCGTCATTTGCACCAGGCTGCCACCCGCATGGTGGAACTGACCAACACCTTTCCGGAAGCCACCGGTGTCCTCCGTCGCGCCTTAAACCAGGCGGCCCGCGAACTACTGCTCGCCCAGAGCAGTGATTGGGCTTTTATCATGAAGACTGGAACCGTGGTTCCTTATGCGGTACGACGAACCCAAGGACACATTGGTAACTTCATCGGCCTCTATGAGCAGATCACAGGCAACCGCATTGATCAACGGTGGCTTATGGAACTGGAAGCCAAAAATAACATCTTTCCCGATCTGGATTACCGGATCTATTCATCTTCCGATCAAACCAAACGCCAAGTGGAGAATCTGGCGTTAGCCTTGTAAAGCTTTTTGCGTTGTATCCAGCTAAAGAAATTTCGAGACAATATATAGTGTTTGACTTATTTTAGACTATCAATATATTGTATCAAAATCTTAAAATTAAATCACAACGCAAAAAGCCCTAGTAGAAAGCCTTATACGCGGAGGAGGAGTCGATGTTCGAGCGCAAAAACAGCTTTCTCCAGAAACTGGCCCGTATTAATGTCACCCGCTGGGGAAAGAAAATGCTAAACTACCACCGTTTATCACGGAAGAACTTACAAAGCACCCCCGAATACGCGTCAAAGAAATCGCCCCGTAAGTAGGGCGATTTTTAATGAATTATGCATTTTCTAAATTCGGGTGAGAATATAGATGGAGAAGATCCGAAAATCACAAGAGGAAAAGAAGGTTGGATTATTTTGAAACTCAACTGGCGAGTCCTCTGCCAAAAGGTGCTGCTCGGGGTCGCCGGCTGCCTGTTATTAATTCTCTGCCTGCCGCTGGCCCCACCCGACCAACCAGTGACCACCCGCATTCTCAGTGCCGAGCAAGAAGTGATCAGTCTTTTATACCAGGAAAATCGGCAACTGGCAACCCTTGCGGAAGTCCCGTCCTTTTTGCAACAAGCCTTTCTGGCGGTGGAAGACCATCGTTTTTATGAACATAACGGGTTTAGCCCGGTTAGTTTTGGCCGCGCCGTCTACCACAACCTCTTTGTCCGTGAAGGTTTACAAGGATTCAGTACGATCACGCAGCAAGTAGCCAAAAACGGGTATCTCTCAGCGGAGAAAACCCTTATTCGCAAATTGAAAGAACTGTTTTTGGCCTTACGTTTGGAGTTACACTATTCAAAAGCCCAGATCCTCGAGCTGTATTTGAACCAAATCTACTTCGGCCACGGTGCCTTTGGTGTTAAAACCGCTGCCCTTACTTATTTCGGACGACCGCTCCCCGAATTAAACCGCCTTGAATTGGCAATGCTCGCCGGAATCCCGAAAGGGCCGGCCCTTTATTCCCCATATCTGAACCGGGAAGCCGCCGCCACCCGCATCGAAACAGTGCTCGCCCGGATGGTAACCGTCGGTTACCTCACCACCGCGGAAAAAGATACTATTTTACAAGAGCAGATTCGGCTGCCTGGTTTGAAGAAAGCGCCCAAACAAGCCCTTTACTTCCTAGACTATGCTCTGGAGGAAGCGGGGACGATTTTAAAAATTTCCAAGGAACAAATTCAAAGCCTCGGCCTGACGATTGAAACCACCCTCTCCCTTCCCATGCAAAAGGCGGCGGAAGAAGCATTACAAAATCGGCTTGCCCCTCTGCAGAAGGATCTACAGCCCCAGGGAGCGTTAATTGCCGCTGATCCCAACACCGGAGAAATCAAGGCTCTAGTTGGGGGCACCGATTACTATAAGACTCCCTTTAACCGCGGTCTAAAAGCTTACCGCCAACCCGGTTCGGCCTTTAAACCCTTCGTCTATCTTGCCGCTCTTGAAAGCGGTTATACCTTGGCTTCCACTATTCCCTGCCGGGAGGTTTCCTTTCCAACCGAAACTGAAGCCTATCAACCCCGGGATTACGGCGAGAAGCATTACCATAACCGGGATCTATCACTCCGTGAAGCTTTATCCACCTCCTGTAATATCGTAGCTGTCACCCTCCACCAGCGGTTAGGGATTAAACCCACGATTAACCTGGCCCGCCGGTTAGGGATCACTTCCTCCCTTGAGCCCAACTTATCGCTAGCTTTAGGCACCTCGGAAGTGACTCCTTTCGAACTCCTCCAGGCTTATCTCCCCATCGCCAATGGCGGCAAAGCCACTCCCCTGTACGCAGTGGAACGGATCTATAATGCCCAGGGTAAAGTAATCTGGGAACGGAAACCCCGCTTTCGGCAGGTACTTGATGAGCGGCTGGCCTTTTTAATCACTTCCGTTCTCCAGGATACGCTGGGGCCCGGGGGAACAGCTGCCGGGATCCGGGCCACGCTCCGACGACCGGCCGCCGGAAAAACCGGAACCTCCCAGGAGAACCGAGACGCCTGGTTTGTCGGGTTCACTCCTGATTTGGCCGCCGTCGTTTATCTCGGTGATGATCTGAATAAACCACTTCCTGCCGGAGGTGGATCCCTGGCCGCTCCTTTATGGGCTGCTTTTATGAATAAAGCTTTGTCAGGCATCCCCGCCCGCGACTTCCCGGTTCCCGAAGGGATTGTCAGCCACCGGATCTGCCGGGAAACCGGGCTCTTGGCCGGACTGGATTGTCCCAGCTATAACGAATATTTCCTTTTCAGTCATGAACCAACGGTCTACTGTGCCCGCCACCGTAAAGTCCGGCTCCGCGTCTGTCAAAAAACTGGCCTCCTTCCCAATGCGCACTGCCGGGAAGTGGAAGAAAAAACCTTTGTCTGGGGCGAGCACCCGACCACCACCTGTGAAGTCTGCCATGCCCCGACCAACCTGTGGGAATACATTTTCGGTGAACCCTTCCCTTTATTAAAAGCGAAACCCTAATCGCGCAGAAAATAAGCATGAAGTGATGTAATCAAACTAAGTCGCAATTACGGGAATGCTACAATGGTGGAATCCATTTCCCGAAATGAAAGGAGAAACTGTGATGGCTAAACAAGTCTTCAACGCACAAATGGCCTGGTCCGGCCAAGGGGTGTACTGTGAAGGGGGAACCCGAGGTTTTACGGTAGCCACCGATGAGCCTAAGGAATTAGGCGGTGATGATCGGGCGATGAACCCCGTCGAATTGTTACTTTGTTCCTTGGGCGGTTGCATGTGCATCTGTGCAGCGGCTTTCGCCCGCAAATGCCGAGTTGAACTTCAAGGAGTCTCGGTGGAACTGGAAGGGGATCTGGATCCGGACGGGTTTTTAGGTAAAAACCCGGAAGCCCGCAAAGGTTACCAGCAGATTAGATACAGAATTAAGATTGATTCCCCCTCTCCACAAGAGAATATTGATCAGCTACTAGCCGTCATTGAAGAACGCTGTCCAGTATCGGATACGCTCTGTGGCGTAGAAGTGGTCAAACATCAATCCTAATTCTAAGGCAATAGCAACACAAAAAGCCAGATCTAGTCGTTTTTAGGAAATTGTTGGCAGGAAAAACCTCCCTTCAGTTGAATAGGTAATATGTTGATCGAAGGGAGGTTTTGATGATGGTAGTCTCCACCGGAAAGATCCGGTTTAAACCGCTGCTGGGGATGGGATTGGCTCTCCTGATCACCTTCAGTGCTATTACCGTCGCCATGGGAGCTTTTGGCCTTAAATTACCCCTTCATCCCGAACCCGCCGTCTGGCAGGTCAGCGGAACCCAAGGAACCGCTTACTTAATGACCACCCTCAACATGGGCAACGACGATTTTTATCCGCTCAACGCCAAAATAGAAAACTTATTTACCACCTGCACCAACCTTGTCGTCACGGTTGATTTAACAAAAATCGATTCGGAAGCACTCAATGCAGCCATTATCACCGCCGCCATGTACCCTGACAGTGAAGCAATCTCTGATTGGCTGAGCCCCGCAGAAATCCAGCGCTGTACGGAAGTCTTTGCCCGGTATGGTATTGAGCTGGAGCAGCTTACACTGTTTAGGCCCTGGTTTCTAACTATGATGCTGGAATCCATACACCAACAAAAGATTGGTTATTTCACCGACCAAAGTCTTGATCTTTACTTTTTAAATCAAGCCGACGGCAAAAACATCATTGGACTTGAAAACCCCATCGAACAGGCTACTCTTTTCGCCCATTTTTCACCTACCCTTGAAAAAAAACTACTCCTGACAGCTTTGGAGAAGGATTTCAGCCGAGAAACAGGGGAACTGGTCACCGCCTGGTGGCAGGGGGATTTGGCGCGGTTGGAAAAAATTATTTTCACCGCGCGGGACCAGGATCCGGATGCGCGCAACTATAATGAGCAGATTTATTTTGCCCGCAACCGCCGAATGGCTGACCAGATCGGGGAACTCCTGAGCACCGGGGAGAGCTATTTTATCCTTTTACCCTGCGGCCATTTCCTTGGCAGCCAGGGGATGATCCGTCTCCTCCAAGCTAAAGGTTTTAGCGTCCAACGGGTGGAGATCGGAAACTTTCCCGATCCACCAGAATCAAGGCGCTAAGAGGTTCCACTTCTACCTGCGAGCCATTAATGTAACCTAATGCTTTCGTACCGGCTTGCCGTGAATCAACCACCACCACCCATTCGTTCGCGGGCAGCGCCATTGCTGTGGGCGTGGTGCGGGCGTTGAAAAGTACAATAATCACCCGCCAAGGGTCACCGTTGGCGTGCTGATCCAAGGTATAGCCTACTAATTGACTGGGCAAATCCATAAAATGAAGATGAGCCTGTATTTGCTCGGTGTGGCGCATCCGGAAGGCCGGATGCGCTTTGCGCAGCCTTATTAGACCCTGATAATAGGCGTAAACCTCATGATAACGGGCTTTACGCGCCCAATCCAACCAATTGACCTGATCCGGGGCTAAATAGCTGTTGGCGTTTCCCCCTTTAGTGCGGAGAAATTCCTGGCCGGCGTGGAGGAAAGGAATTCCCTGACTGGTCAGGACAATCGCACCGCCTAACTTATGTCGCCGGATACGCTGCTCCTCACTTTCCTCCCCATTCGTCGCGACCAGTTTATCCCAGAGGGTCAGGTTATCATGGGCTTCACAGTAGATTACGGCCTGATTGGGTGCCTCAGCCCAAGGTTGATGGTCGTAATTAACCCGTTCGTAATTGACCTGGGGATGCCTGGTGGCCGCGGTAATCCCGAATTTGACGCTTTCTTCCAACCCTGCTTGGCCATTGACAAACCCCGCTTCCCGCCGGTTAAAAACATCCCCTTTGATCCCATCCCGCGCCGAATCGTTGAAAAAAGCGATCCCCGGTACCTGTCGGGCATTTCCTTTTAAGGCGGCCTGGCCCGCCGGAAGCGGCGACGGCCCCCCGGTCCAGCCTTCACCATAGATTATGCAGCCGGGAGCAACCCGGTCTAAGGCGGACCGGATTTGCCGCATCGTTTCTAGATCATGTAAGCCCATCAGATCAAAACGGAAACCATCCACCCAGTATTCCTGCGCCCAGTAACAGACAGAATCAATGATTAATTTCCGCACCATCGGCCGTTCGGAAGCAAGTTCATTCCCACACCCGGAACCATTGGCAAAACTACGGTCCGAATTCATCCGGTAGTAGTAACCGGGGACTAAACGGTTCAAACAAGAGTCCCAAGAGTTAAAGGTGTGGTTATAGACCACATCCATGATCACACCAATACCCCGTTCATGCAGGCTTTGAATAGCAGCTTTCAACTCACGGATGCGGACAGCGCCATTAAAGGGATCCGTGGCGTAGGAACCCTCGGGCACATTATAGTTTTTCGGATCATAACCCCAGTTGAACTGGGGCTGTTCCTGCTCGGCTTCATCAACCGAGGCATAATCAAAAATTGGTAGGAAATGTAGATGGGTAATCCCCAGATCTACCAAATGGTCGAGACCGGTCCGCACCCCTTGTGGACCCCGCGTCCCTGTCTCGGTGAAAGCCAGAAACTTACCCTGATGTTCGATGCCGGAGTGGGGATAGGTCGAGAAATCGCGGACATGCAACTCATAGATAATTGCATCAACCGGATCGGGTAAAACAGGCCTTTTTACCTTTTCCCAACCAACCGGATTCGTCCGGCCAAGGTCAACCACCATCCCCCGCTCGCCATTGACCCCCGCTGCCCGCGCGTAGGGATCAACCACTTCAAAGCTGGTATCTTGCCGGGTTACCCCATAGTTATAATAAAGCCCGTGGCAATCACCGGCGACCGCTGCCCGCCAGATTCCTCCGGTCTCGCGGGCCATTGGGTAGCTGGTTTTTTCATCCCCCCTGCCCTGCCGATACGCGTACAAGCTTACGGCACAGGCAGTTGGCGCCCACACGGTAAATACCGTTTGCTGAGGGGTATAAACGGCGCCTAAATCGTCACCATGATAATAATAATCTTCAGCAATGTGGTCGGCGCTGATGCTATTTCCTCCTTCCCCTTCGTTACCCCTTCATTATATCCAGTTTCTATTCGGAAAAAAACAGCCTCCATGGGGTTACTTGGCTTTAGCGCTTAACCGCCAGAATGACATGGGGATTAAGCATATACGGATGAAGAGTAAGTTGAAGATTGGAGAGGGGCAGTACTTCCTCCCTGAGCTTTACTCCCAAAGTCTCTGTCATAAATTGCCGACGCACCATGATCCGAGCCCAGCTCTGCGGATATTTTGTTTGTATAAGACTTTGTTAAGCTTGAGGGGACAAGCCTCCGCATAAGCCAAGCCTTCA
>ENA-UOOK01001223-UOOK01001223.1-fermentation-metagenome-genome-assembly--contig:-NODE-1223-length-34096-cov-4.289445_pt1 | contig 34096 bp, 26 predicted proteins | sample MGYA00245777_ERZ724023 | MGnify/ENA primary metagenome ERZ724023 (study PRJEB28704, sample SAMN03018312) | fermentation metagenome | biome: anthropogenic terrestrial biome; feature: soil; material...
GGAGCCGCAAAACAACCCCTCAGCCTTCTATAGACAAAGCATAATACTGTCATTCTTAGCGAAGCGAAGAATCTGCTGAAATTTATCGGACAATAATGAAAAATTATATTGTTTTAATTATTTGTTTACTTTTGCAAAACAAATAGAATTCATAAAAATGGAGGCATTGCGTATGCACAATGGTTACCTCAAATTATAAAAGACAATGAATATGAAAAAAAAGATTTTAATTTTGACAACTATTTTTTTAATAGTATTTATATCCTTAAGTTCTTATGGACAAGATAAAATACAAATCCTAACAGACAATAAAGATTCTGTGAATGCTTATGGAATAAATGAATTTTATTTTGTTCATCAAGTTTTTGCAGACGCATTTTTTATGACTGATTTATATAAGATGCTTAACTATGATGAAATGGCGAAGATATTAAAGACAGTACTTTATAAAATTGACAAAGACAACACAGTAACTGTTACAATTAAACAAGAAAAAGGGCCAGAAGCAAGGCTTGTGTTCTTTATAAAAGAAGGAACAAAAGACGGAACATTACTTGCCTTAATGACTAATTTTCATGCAGAAAAACGAAAATTCACCAAGGAACTTGATGAAAAAAACTCAGTTGTTAGATGGTATTTTATTAAAGGGAATAAATTAGTTTACCGCAAAGATTTATATTCTAAAAAAACCGAAAAGGAAAAAATGGGACAAGCACCTCATAAATTGATTGATTATTATTTATTCGATGATAATTTAGAAAATGATTCGAAAGTAAAAGGACTAATAGACGACATCCTAAACAATGAAAAATCAGATAAAATTGAAGTGCTTTATGCAAAACTTTATTTGGGAGAACTTTACTTATTAAATTCCGAAATAGAGAGCACTGAAAAGGAAATATCTGGACTAAAGGAATATTTTGAAAAATACAAGGACAATGGAATACCTTCACAATATTCTTTGATAACGAATATGGCAGAAACAGAATTTGAATTAATGAAAAGAATTAACAAATAACTTGTGGTAACACGTGATATAAATAATTGTCTGGACAGTAGGTTATTCAAATGTTCTACATCATATTGAATTGAAATATAATAATGTTTATTTTTCCAAAATTAATAATCGTATTACGTATATATAATCTTTATAGCCAAGAATAAAAAAATAGTAGAATGACCAAAAAATTAACTGATAAAGATCGAAAAGTTTTAAAATATGAAAAACGCATTGGATTTGTATTTTGCGGACTTATAATTTGTTTTGGTTGTCTTTTCAACCTGTTGTACTTTATATTGAATAAAACTGGACAAGACTATCTCATGGTTAGTCTTATAGACATTGGAATATTGCTTTTAGCATATTTTGTTTGTAATAGGATTAATCTAAAAATAAACCGAGATTTGAAAATAAATACAAAAGAAATTCTAAAGAAAAGTGTTGTCAAGAAAATTGAAGAAAAATCCTATGAAGCAGGTAGTGGAGCATTATACTCCCCAATTTTAGGTAATTTATTTCCGAAATTGTGGGGACAGAGAATGAGAGAAACACGGAAATACTATATTTTTACGAGTGAAACCAAATACGAGGTGAACAAAGAAATGTATAATTCCTTATTAAAGGATACAGATTTTTATGTTCATTTTGCAAAACATAGTGAGACAGTTTTAAACTTTTCAAAAGATGAATAAATGCAAAGCTATAACACGTGGTATAAGGTATGGCTGGATTTATGCGGTGCCTTGTCTCTACTCCTTTCTTGACCGTCATGTTTTACAGGACGCTAATACTTTTCTAAATCCGCAACGAAAACTTACAAGTGTTCGTTTTTTTCTTAAGCCTTTCCCCCACACCCCATCCCGAATTAAATTATTTGTTTACATTTACGAAATATTTTATAACCTATGAAACCCAGATTTGATACGATTTTACACATAGCGTTCGTATGGATATGGATTCATTTCGTTATTAGCCTCATAGGATTTATAGCACTGTTTAGTTTTGATTCTTTTTTTCGTGTCTATTTTTTAGATTCTTTATTGCCGTTCACAAAAGCACTTTTGTTTCAAACGGGCTACTTTGCTTTGTTTATTTTCATTTTTAAATTACTAAAGTTTAAAAAAATAAATTTCCTTTATGCATTCAGCATTCTTCAATGCGTGATATTGCATAGCATTTTCTTTACACATCTGGAACGTTGGGACGAAAAAATCGTATTTGTCGCTAACGATCCCTCCCTTTTAATGTCGTATCTTACGCATAATTATCCCTATTTCTTTGATATCATGTATCTTTTTGGGGGATTTGAAGTCTTTTTTGATGGAGGTTTTTTTATTCCGTCAAATACCTTGTATTACTATGTAACAAGCATAGTATTGCCTGCTTTGTATTATTTTCTACTCACTTTTATATCCAAAAAAGTATCTCAAAAAATTAGGAAATAATAAATTCAAGCAAATGCTTGATTATTGTTTGCGTATTCACCATAAATCTTTATTCGATATAAAAAGATATCGACAAGGTATTTCCTTTATCATCGACACACGTTAAGTCGTGTTTGCCTTTATCTGGGGCGAGGGTGATTTTATGAAAATCGGTAGTAGCCGTGATGTAGTCTTCATCCAAATGCCAGAAAACAAGCGCCTGAGGAATAATATGTGCCAGTTCAAATGTAACAACTCCTTTGGACCCATCCATTTGTTTCGGAATAGTTAGCCGTGCATTATTGTAAGAAGGATATATAAACTGCATCACACGTTGATTATTTAGAGTAGTTCCTTTAAATGGAGGCACTGCTTGATAATGTGGGTGTTTTTGTTTGTAAAAGCTCGCTTGAGCCGGTGGCAGGACAAACCAGGATTGTTGAACCATTCCTTCTTTATCATCAGGATTTGTTTGATAGGAAAAATCAGGGCTGAGGTTAAGTAACACATGATAGGGACAAACATCGCTACGCAAAGATTTTGGTAAGAGATATTGGGTGTTGACTTCATCGCAGAACCTGCCTTTTAAACAACCCGATAAGGCACAGACTTCTTCTTCTATAAAATTCCCTTCGGGGAAGGTAAACCAGTTATCGGCAGGTAAAACATTAAAAATATCAAACATCACCGGACCGGCGGTAGCGGCACCGAGTAAGCCGGGTTTCCCCTCGCCTCCTGCATTTCCCACCCACACTCCAACAGCATAACGTGTGCTCACACCCACAGCCCATGCATCTCTGAAACCGTAACTGGTACCTGTTTTCCAAGCGATGGTCTCCACCGATGGCAAGGCGTGCCAATCAATTTCTTCCGGTCGGTTGAGTTCTTTGATTACATCAAACGTCTGCCAAACAGCACCTTTATCGAAAGATTTTTTAGATTCTTTTCCTTTTTCATTCAAGATTACACTAAGTTCTGTTTTCGGTAAATCCAATAAAGCACGCGCCATATTACTATACACAGCAACAACGTCCCATAAATTTATTTCGGCACCCCCGAGGATTAACGATAAACCATAATCGCCCGCATCTCGGTTTAAAGTAGTAAGTCCTATCTCTTTCAGAAAATTATAGAATTTAGGAACACTGTATAAACGCAAGAGTAAGACGGAAGGAACATTTAAGGAACGACAGATGGCTTCGGAAGCAGGGACAGCACCATCATACTGTAAGTCAAAATTCTGAGGTGAAAAGCCATTAATATTAACCGGCACATCCGGCAACAATGTATGGGGAAGGATTAAGCCTTCGGATAAAGAAATATAATAAAGCAAGGGCTTCAGCAAGCTGCCGGAACTTCGCGGAGAACGTATAATATCTACTTGATTCCCTTCTCCTTTTTTCAGGTAATTTACATTCCCGCAATAGGCTATCACTTCATTGGTATGTACATCCACAATCATTGCCGCCAGATGACGAATATCCTTCTTTAAAAATTCTTCATTCCATTGACTCAATATATTTTCCAACTCTATTTGTTTATTTTTATCAATAGTAGATTGGATGTGATTGCCTTCCTTTGTAAGATAAAAATAACTTACTAAATGAGGCGCTAATTGAGGCAAAGGAAACAATTCATGGGGGAGATTTTCAGCCAGAGCAAGTTCATATTCGGTAGAACTAATGTGTTCTTTTTGATACAATTTCTTCAATAAGGCATTGCGTTTTTTAAGTAATAATCCTTGATTACGCGATAGGTGTATCAATGCAGGGGCATTGGGCAATACTGCCAAGGTAGCTGCTTCAGCCCACGATAATTCGGAAGCTTGATGGTTGAAATAACGCCAAGATGCCGCTTCAATACCGACTACATTCCCGCCGAAAGGCGCATGAGAAGCATACATTGACAAAATCTCCTTTTTTGAATACTTGGTTTCCAAACGTATGGACAAAAGCATTTCGACAATTTTCTCTTTTAATGTCCTTTGTTTTCCCCTTGCCATGCGCACACATTGCATGCTTAGGGTACTGGCACCACTGACTACCCGTCCGGCTTTTATATTTTGATACAAAGCACGACAAACAGACACAGGATTGATACCAAGATGAAAATAAAACCATTGATCTTCATAAGTAATAATACAGCTCCGAAATTTATCAGGCACTTTTTCCCCTTCAGGGAAACGCCATTGTCCATCGGAAGCAAGTCGCACACCCAGTACTTCACCCTGTCTGTCTTTTACTACCGTACTATAAGGCACGTCAAACAAACGAAAAGGTAAAATAAAAAAGTAAAAAACAAGAATTATCAAGATTAAAAGAAGAATAATTCCTTTCTTTTTTTTTGTGAATTTCTTAATTCCTTTTATGATTTTCTTTCTCATACCTTCGATAAAAAAGTACTTATTTCACAACCATTACCCTGCCTGCTGCAGTACGAGCTTGGGCGTTGGCATGATACATAGGTTCACATAAAATAGCAGGTAATAAGAATGAACCACAGTAGGTCGCTTGTAACCTCACTTTTACAACGATGGATTTTCCTCGTTGCAAATCAAAATAGGTTAACACCCTGTCATCTCTAATATCTTGATAGGTATAAGTGTTTCCGGTTTCCGCTTGCAACATTCTTTCATTCAATATTTCCCAACCGGAAGGCAAGATATGCGTCAAAGCCAAATTTGTATAATCTTGCGTTAAATCGGTATTATAAATTCTTATAATTGCCATAAAATCGGTTCCTTGTTTTAATTTTGCAACATCAATTTTTTTTCCATCCATCGATGTATACATCACTTCTACCTTTAATTTGTGATTAATGGAAGGTCTATTATCGACAAAAGGAACTGTTTTTGAGATAAGAGATACGTAGATGCTTTTGGTTCCGCGATTTTTAATATGCACACTTCCTTTGAGTGGATAAGGTTTCAAGGATTTTGTAAACATTACATTAGCGGTTTTCACGGTTTCTTGGTTCACCCCATTGACGGTCCAATCGAACTGTAAATTTCCTGCCATTTTCTCGGCAAAGCAACCCATGGCTATCAAGGCATAGGCTGTCGATTGTGTTGAAAAGGTACTTTCGTTTCTCAAGTTTTCAGACACTTTTTTTGCTTGTTGAAAAGCATCGTTGAGTTTACCCAACAAAATCATGGCTTCTAAAATCATGGCTTCATCTCTGTCCGAAGATCCGAAAGTAGTATTTTTGGATGAATAGGGATTGATGGTTTTAGTAACATTAAAAACCATATCGTTTCCGATTTTAGTTTTTCCACATATTGCATAAGCAGCTGCCAGTCGCCATTTGGCTTGAATGGATAAATCTTTTCGTTCTTTCAAACGATTCATGGCTCCCATTTCTGCTGCATTTGCCATAGCTAAGGTATATAGTCGGTATGCCTGATCAAAATCTTCCTGATAATACATATAGTAGTTATTGCTTTGCTGAGAAAGCACTTTCCATTCCTTAGCTGCTTTTCGCTGGTAAGCAATCCACTTATTAATAACCGTTTGGTTTACTTCATAGCCTTTTTCTTTGGCAATAATTAAGAAATTACCTGCATAAGAAGTCACCCATGTATTGACTTGCTGTTGACCGGGCCAGAAACTGAAGCCTCCGTTAGTAAGCTGACGTGCATATAATTGAGAGATACTTTCGTTGACATGCTTTTTAATTTTTTCCGCATCTTGTGTATTTTTATCAAGTTGCAAGGCGTATAACAAAGGGAAAGCGGTAGAAATAAGTTGTTCGGAACAATAATGAGCATACGTAAATATAAAATCAAGGCGTCGACTAATGTCAACAAAGGGGATACGTGAAGCTTCGAGCTTTAACCAATTTCCATTATAGTTATTTTCAAGCACATAGGGCAAATCTACTTCTTCACCGGCATTAAGCAGTTTATTTTTCGTTGTCAAAATCGGAGGATTAGGATTGCGGACATCCAACTCAATGATTTCACTTGAAACCATACCATTCGCTTTTGCTATTACGGTAATTTTCTCTATCCCGGTTTGTCCTCCCGATTGTAATGTAAAATAAACGAGCTTATCGCCTGTAGTCGTAAAGGTTGTGCTTTGCGTTGCTTTTCCAGCGATTTTTAATTTACCGGTAGTACGTATTGTAACATCGACTTTCTTAACGCTTTTTTCCATAGCAAATACATTGACGGGCAATTCTATTTGTTCATTAATACTTACTACTCTGGGCAAAGACGAAAGCACCATCAAGGGAGAGCGAACGAAAATTGTTTTCTCGGCATTGCCATAGGCAGCATCTTGGCCGGCAATGAGCATTACTCGAATAGAACCCATATAAGGCGGAAGTTTCACCGTATGTATTTTCATTTCTCCTTTTTTTAGCACAAAAGGACCCAAAAAGCGAACCACCGGTTTAAAACGATTGGCTTTTGCATTAGCGGGTTTGAGAGCGGCGTCACCACCGATCGTGAACAACATGCCGTAATTACCGGAATACGCACCAATTACATCATCATACATATCCCACGTGCGTATGCCCAAAGCTTCTCGAGCATAAAATTCAGACCACGGATCGGGAGTTTTGAAATTAGTCAAGTCGAGCAGTCCATCGTCCACAATGGCTAAGGTATAGGTCATCGCTTTTCCATTTTTTTCTTTCACTTTAATGCTGAATGACTGTTCCGGTCTGACAATCGAAGGAATTATCAATTCAGGTAAGAGTTTTGTTTGCTTATTATTTACAAAAACAGGGATCACCCCATACATACGAATAGGCAAGTCGTTGATGGTTTGTGCATGCGCTTGTAAAAATGTAATATGCACATACACATTGGGAGCCATTTCTTCAGTGATTTTAAATTGATATTTAGTATCCCCTTTCGAGGCAGATTCTATCCATTCTCTGTGCAATACTTGGGACCCATTTTCTATAGCTACCAAGGCTTTGCCGCCGGCAGCAATGGGTAATATGATGGTAGCAGTTTCACCGTTTTCATAACTTGTTTTATCCGTAGAAAATGTCAACATTTTTATCCCTGAGGGGTCTTCTCGTTTTGACCTTCCTCTCCATTCGGGCCAATCTACATACACAACACCTCCGCTGGCATGTTGACCCTTTCTATCCTTTACATACACAAAATACCTTCCCCACTCCGGATAATTGATCCGAAACTTGATAGCTGCTTTCCCATTTGTTGTTTTGAGTTTGCCGCTGCTAAGAGGTTTCAAATTCGTATTATTAATATACGAGCTCAGATTTTCATCGTTGTTTTCCCACCACCAATTCCATTGAATTTTATAAATTTTATATTCCAAATCTGCATTATCGACTAATTTACCGTCCTGATTTAGGGTTACAACATTAAATATCTTATCGACATCGGTTTCGATAAATGTCTTATCATTGTTGAAATTAATGCCTACATAGGTTGAGAAAGGAGAAAAAGGGAGAGTCTCTACATACATGCTGGCATCACCACCTGGTTCAAATACACGACACAGCAATTGAGCACTCATCATGCCCGGCATATCGGCTGATACGGGTGTTTGTAGATTAAAACTTGTTTTGCCTTCAGCATCTAAAACACCCTGATATGCCACAAAAGTATAGGTCTGAAAACCGGCTGCCGGATTGGTAAATACAAAATCTTTAAAGCCTTTAAATGTGGTTTTACGATTGGATAAGGTCATTTCAACTTTTGTTTTTAAATTTTCCGCCTTAAGGCCTGTAAGCCAAGCAGCGTATATCTGTAGGGGAACACCATCCTTTGTAACTATCAATTTCTTACCCGGCACTTTCAGGTTTATTTTCAAACGATTCGGTTTTATTGTTTCAATACGGAGCGATTTATGAAAGCTAACACCTCCTACTTTGATATAGGCATTCCAAATACCGGTGGGATCATTTTGACCGGTAGGAATTTGAAAGGTATAGAAACCATTAATGCCGTTTGTTTTGATGATTTTATACACAAATTGACCTCTGGGATTATAAAATTCAAGAATAACAGGGTGGTTAGAAGGAATTTTCTTTTCCGGGTCTTTTAGTATAAACGATAGAAACAAGGTGTCGCCCGGACGCCACACCCCCCTTTCTCCATATATAAAACCTTTCAATCCTTTGTTTATCTTCGAACCGCCGACATCAAAACGATTTAAAGCGTTTTCTTCTCCATCTACCAAACGTAAAAAAGCGTTCTCTTTATCGATACGGGCTGTAACGACAAAGGGTTTATTCTTTGTTTTAACAATAGCAAAACCATTTTTATCTGTTTTTGCCGTTCCCAATACCTGTAGTTGATAACTATAAAAAGTAACCTCCGCATTGGCTATGGGCTCAGCATTTAATAAGTTGGTAACTGTTACCCAATGAGTGTTATCAGCATTGGATTTTGAAACGATTCCTACATTCGATGCCAACACATGCATCACTTCTACTCTATCATCAATCATATAATAGGTAGGATGATACGGATTGTCTCTTTCGTTCCAACGATACACTTCCCAATTGAAATCATTGTCATAATTATAGTAACCATATGGGCTATCCCATTTTTCTTCTTCCGATTCACTTAACTTCCCGTCAACTAAACTTACCATAGTCCCTTTTGTATAGTCATTTTTTTTCTTATTGTTAAAGGGAGTTGAAGCATCCTCATATGAAAAAGAAAATTCCACCCTGTAAATAGCTCCGGGTTCTTGTTTGATGAGATGTTGAAGATCGATGGAATAATTTTGCCATTCGTTTGCTGATTTGGATGGATGCGACTGTAATAATAATTTCTTTTTATAAATCAGACGACCGGCTCGTTTTAAATCGTAAGTATTGTATTTAGATGCTTCTAATCGATTGTTTTGGAGATACATCAAAATATTAGTTTCATAAATTCGTATAATTCGGACATCTACTGATTGTAGACTAACGGTTTTAAAAGGGATAATCAAATTTTTGGAATCGGGCATTATGGTTCCTTTTGAAAAAAGTTTTATTTCCGGAGCCGGTACTTGAACATGTAACGAAAAACTTACATTTTCTTCCAATTGATTCTCCTGTGTATTTCTCAAGCCTTTATCAATATCGACTCTGATATCTTGTACTTGAGGATCATGCATAAAGTACACATCCACCATATTATTATGTATTTGCATGACATAATTTTGAATCTTATTAAAATGTATTAAGCCTTCCAAATTTTGTAATTCGGAGACAGCTTCGGTAAAATACAAACGAATACCATTTTCTGGATTTGTAATTAATTTGGCAGAATAAAAAGCAAAATCATTTTTACCGGGTATTTTCACTTCCACATTACTGTTTTGTTTACATCCAATTACTTTGCCATTGGCAAAAATTTGCAATGTAGATGAATGTGAAGCTTTAGCAATATCTTTTACTATAAATGTAAACACAAAAGGATCGTCTGTACTTTCTAACAAAGGGTGTAATAATTTACCATTATAAGAAGCGCTTATCATGGCTGTAGCTGCTTCTATCGATACAATGTCGCTGAGACACAACTCTCCTATTACATTCACATTGTCAGGATTGTCGGAAAAGACCTCTATTCCTTTTGTTTCCAACGAAAAAGAACGTTCTAACACTCGAAATGAAAATTTGAAAGATCTGAATTTTTTATCAACTTTCATTAATTTTCCCAAATGAAAAGTAGCATTGTAAAGTTTACCGGAAATTAAACTACCGGAATCTGGCAAAAATTCTATGGTTTTATTATTTATCCAACGAACTTTTCCTTTTAAAGAAGGGGTAAAAGAAAAATAATTTTCTTCTAATTCTTTATCAAGTGTTACGAAACTTTGTTCTTGGGTGAACTCTATTCGAATGCCTGATCCGGAAGATATAATTCCACCGGTATACGCACTGATATATGGAGCAAATTCAAAGGAAGGAGTTATTTCTTTCGTTCTATTGCATGAACAAATAAGAATACTCAACACAATCAAACAAGCAATACATTTTACGTCTTTTATTTTTTTCATCTTTATTTATTTTTTTAATTTAATCACTATTGTACGATTAAAATTCCTATATTGTTTAAGATTCTTCGTTACGCTCAGGATGACAACAATTTTAAAGATAAAAATGGGGGCTAAGGGCTTGTTTTACGGCTCTGTTGCAAAGTAAGCCCTTAACTAACCTCAACAACATGTAAAGCTTTCATTTTGAGCGAAGCGAAGAATCTGTTGAATCTTATCAGACAATACTAAAATTTAAGTTACATTATAATATTAATTTTCACAAAAAATTAATGCAAATATAAATAAAATATCTCCATTGAAAGGATTATCAATAATTAAATAAAATAATCCGATTTAGATTATCGGATTAACAAATTGTAGGGAAAAAGTCGCAAGTCAATTTGGAATTACAATTATTTTTATTGTCACGATAGCATATAAAATATGAGAAAATGAACCTAATAAAAACGAAAGAAAAAGCGCGAAAATACGCATTCAAAGGATAAAATGTTATATTTTTGTAAAATTTAAAAATTGTGTTAAAACATGAGAAGATTATTTTTTGATGGATATCTTGTTATACTTCTCTAATTTAATTAAATGTATACAGATCAAAGAGAATTACAATTTAAATAATCAAAGGCACATAATTACAAACAAACACATTTACATTGTATATATAGAACTGTTAGTATGCAAACTGAACAAGCTTTTCGTATTCGCATATTAGATGGGAAAAAACAAATATTTGATCCCGTACGTAAAATGTTTGTAGCCATGACTCCTGAAGAAATGGTGCGCCAAGCTTATTTGAAATACCTAATCCAACAGTTGTTTGTGCCATCAATTGCTATTTCGGTCGAAAAAAAAGTGTTATACAATACAATGAGTAAACGCTATGATATTGTGGTAGTAAAACCTGACGGAACTATTCTTTTAGCGGTAGAGTGTAAGGCTGAAACGGTTCAAATAAGCGAAGCTACATTGATGCAAATGGCCATGTATAACCATGAATTACAGGCTAAATATTTGGTTCTTTTTAATGGGAAGACACAAATTATTTTACAGAAAGTAACTAATAGTTATATTCCTATCAACGAATTACCTATTTATAAGAAAATGATAGAGTAAATGAAAAGGAGTACATGTATAAAATCAATGCGATTAAAACGCTTAATTGGTGTTTTTCGATTGGCTTTTTTATTACTTTTGCCGTCATTAATAAATTAAAAAAGATATTTAAAATAATCAAAATGCAACAACCTGGATTATTGATTCTTGCCGCCGGTATGGGAAGCCGTTACGGAGGATTGAAACAAATGGATGCCTTGGGTCCGAATGGAGAAACCATTATCGATTATTCCATTTATGATGCCAAGCAAGCCGGTTTCGGTAAAATAGTTTTTGTAATCCGACAATCAATAGAAGAAGATTTCAAAGAAATTGTTATTAATAAATACAAGCATTTGATAACAGTTGATTATGTGCTTCAGGAATTGGATGCTTTACCCCCGGCTTACACTTGTCCGCCCGAACGCATCAAACCATGGGGAACCGGACATGCCATTTTAATGGCTAAAGATAAAATCGATACTTTTTTTGCCGTTATCAACGGGGATGATTATTATGGGAAACATGCCTTTGAAGTCATGGCTAATTATCTGTCTTCTTTATCATTGAAAAACGATACACAAGCTTACAGTATGATTGCGTATGCATTAGCAAAAACTCTTTCGGATAATGGTAGCGTTTCAAGAGGGGTATGTACTGTGAATGAAGATGATTATTTGATTAGTATTAAGGAATATACGAAGATACAAGCCATAGAAAATCAAATTGTAAACATCCATTCTGACGGCTCATTGGAACACTTGAATCCCGAATCGCCTGTATCTATGAATTTTTGGGGTTTCCATCCTTCCTTATTTCAACATTTGGAAAACATGTTTACCGAATTTTTGAAAGAACACATCCATGATATCAAATCGGAATTCTATATTCCTTTTGCCGTAGATGATTTAATCAAAGCAAACAAAGCCAAAGTGAAATTGCTTAAAACAAAATCCGAATGGTTTGGCGTTACCTATCAAGAAGATCGACAAAAAGTGGTAGGAAAATTCGAACAGTTTTTGAATCAAGGAGAATATCCTGCTACGTTGTGGTAATTAAAATTTAATTTTTCAATAGCTTTGATAATAGTTTCAAATGAAAACTTTTAGCACCTCTCGCCGCGGGATACAAAAAATAAGTTTGGCCGGTCTTATTATTACTTTAGGAATCGTATATGGCGACATAGGTACTTCTCCTTTATATGTTATGCGTGCCATATTATCGGGAAGTAACGGAACCCCAAGTGTAGAATTTATTTACGGAGCTATCTCTTGTGTTATATGGACATTAACCTTACAAACTACCATAAAATATGTTCTTATTACATTAAGAGCCGATAACAACGGTGAAGGTGGTATTTTGGCACTCTTTGCATTGATACGAAAACGGGCTAAATGGGTATTTGTTTTTGCCATGATAGGAGGTGCCATGTTGTTGGCTGATGGAGTTATTACTCCTGCCATTACGGTTGTTTCCGCTATCGAAGGATTGAGAATCGTTAATCCCGAAATTCCCGTTATTCCCATTGTCCTATTAATTATCAGTGCTTTGTTTTTGATTCAACAATTTGGAACCAATATTCTGGGTCGCTCGTTCGGACCTATCATGTTAATATGGTTCCTGATGATGGGAATCATAGGATTTCAACAAATACTTACACTTCCTTCTATATTAAAAGCTTTTAATCCTTATTATGCATTTCTATTGCTCACCCAACACCCCGGCGGTTTTCTGTTGTTGGGAGCCGTTTTCCTTTGTACAACCGGTGCAGAAGATTTATATGTCGATTTAGGGCATTGCGGTTTAAAAAATATCAGAATTACTTGGATTTTCGTGAAAACTACCCTTATTTTAAATTATTTAGGTCAAGGGGCATGGATACTTAATCATACCGATACGATCAACAGTTCAACCAATCCGTTCTTTTCCATATTGCCTTCTTGGTTCTTAATTCCGGGTGTTATCATAGCTACTTGCGCTGCCATTATTGCCAGTCAGGCTTTGATTAGCGGTGCTTATTCGGTCATAAGCGAAGCCATTCAACTTAACTTCTGGCCAAAAGTAAAAGTTTTATATCCTGCTACCAGTAAAGGACAAATCTATATACCCAGTATCAATAAATTTTTATGGATAGCTTGTTGTTGTGTTATATTGTTTTTTAAAGAATCGGCCAAGATGGAGGCCGCTTACGGTTTGGCTATTACCATTACCATGCTAATGACGACAATCTTATTGTCGGTGTATTTACGATTGGAAAAAAAGAAATGGTTTTTTGTTATCACTTTATTACTCGTTTATTTAACCATCGAGGGCTCTTTCCTAATTGCCAATATGTATAAATTCGTCAATGGCGGTTGGGTTACTATTTTGATTGCTACGGTCTTGTTATTTATTATGTATGTATGGTTTAAGGGGCGAGAAATTAAAAAAACCTTCTTGCAATTTGTGAAAATCGATGATTATAAGAATGTCATTGTTAATTTAAGTAAAGACCAAAGTCTTCCTAAATACGCCTCTAACCTTGTGTATCTTACCAAAGCCGATTTGGAAACCGATATCGAATCGAAGATTATTTATTCCATTATTCATAAAAGACCCAAACGTGCCGATACCTATTGGTTAATTCATATTCATATTGTGGATGAGCCTCGAACCATGGAATATACCGTTTGTCCTATTGTGCCTGACGTTATCATCAGGGTGGAATTCCGCTTGGGATATAAAGTCGATTCTCGTATCAATTTATACTTTAAGCAAGTATTGGACGATTTGGTTGCCAATAAAGAATTTGATATTACCAGTAAATACCAATCGCTCCATGATTATAATATTATGAGTGACTTCCGCTTTGTAGTTATCGAAAGGATTCAGAATTATGATTTTGATTTTAAAACCGTCGACCAGTTTATTATGGATGCTTACTATTTACTGAAAAAAACAGGGATTAGCGATGTGAAAGCCTTTGGATTGGACACAAGTAACGTCGAAGTTGAACTGGTGCCTCTGATTTTCAACCAACCGGTAAAAGACAGACTAAAAAGAATTACATAACCATAGTGTATATTCAAGAAAATGTGAGGAAAAGAGGAAACAATTTAATACTACGTCCTTGCGGTTTGGGATTTCTTGCCGGGAAGACAAATTATAAGTGGAATTGAAATTCCGTCAACTTCTTGAGGATGGAATCTACACTTACGAGTTATAACTTTGATATTATTCATAAATCACACTGGCGCCCCATGGATATTGTTTGCGAACCGCTTCATAAAACCCTGATGATACCTCATTCAAATTCATTTGAAAACGTATTGGATCTAATTTTTTAGCATAGGGTTCAATGAATTGTACATAATATATTTTTTTCTCTATTTTTTGGATGTCAATATTCAGGTCATACAGGCAATTGCAATCACAGGAGGCTTCTTTTTCAAACTCTTCTATTTTAAGGGTGTCTTTGTATAAACTTACCTTACAGTCTATTTCTTCCGGACAGCAATTAAAGCCAGAATTAGCATGTGTAAACTTTAGTGTCTTTGTTGTTTCATTATATTGGTAATCAACACGTGAAATAGTATCAGGGACAAGATTCCCCGACAAAGAAGTGTTTTTACACGTAAGATTACACATGAGGCTGGCATCTAAAAGCTTACCTTCTTTATCTTTGTCGCAGGAAGCGGCACCGATACCAATCATAATCCAAAGCAGGGATATAAACAGGGATGTTTTCATAGGGCTAACTATTTTTTATATTTTTAAGTATTTTATTTTATGAGGCAAAAATACAATTTTTTTCATTAAAAACACACCTTAGTAGGATATTATTCTTATCTATTTAATAAAAGTTTATAGTGAAAAAACCCTAAGTGTTGAAACGGCAATGTAAACAATTTATAATTAAGACTTTTCTTCTACTTCCGACAGTATGACCGTGTAGTTTTTCCCGTATTTCTTCGCACATTTCGGACAGGTGGTATACCACATATACATCTTTTTAATGTTAAATCCTTTTGTTTTAGTATACGTTTCATAATTGCTACACCATTTTCCTGTATCTTTAAAATCACCTTCGTACACTTTACTATAAAAAGAACCGTTGAAACGTTTAAGTGATGGATCGTTGATTTCTTTGTTTAACGAAACATAAATATCCATATTCCATTTGCTGGTATGATCGGAAAGACAAACGGCTTCGCTGAAATCGGCTCCGTTGGCTTTTAATTTTTTATCCAATCTCCTTACTACTTTTCCGAAATTTAAAGGCATAAAGAAAAAAGTTCGTACGCTATCTTTGATAAAAAGTTTATTGTTCCACTCGAATAATTTATCGTCCCAAAGAGTGGGGTCGAAAGGAGGACAACATTCAAATTGTTTTTCAGATTTCATATGTTTAATATTTTAAGTTAATAAAAAGTTTTAATATCTTTCTCTTTGTTGTCGGGCTTGTTCAATTTTCTCAAAAGCTGCTTTATAATTATCAGATTTTTCCATATTCAATTTGTCGGCATATTTATCCAGAAACTCTTTAGCATTTTCGTAATGTATGAATTCCTTCAACAAAATCTTTTTCCCGTTTTCATTTTCAAGATATATATCGAAAGATTTAGTCGTATAGGTACGGCTGATGCTTGCCATATTCATGGTTTGTGATTCGTTGAGAAACTTGAGAACAATTTTGTTGTAATCGTTAAGTGTTTCCCATTTCCCAAATTTTAATAACAACAAATCCGTATAGGCTTTGATTTTTTCTTTATCATAATCAATCAGCACTCCTTTTATGGCAAGAAAAACAATAAATCCTACGATAATAGTAATAATAGCTAAAAGCTTATGATTCCCTGCAAGCAACCATACTATGCCTGCTATTAAGATTAGTCCCCCAATATTAGAAGAAAATCCTTTAAAACTAATTCCTTTTGATATTTTCTCTATCATAATTACCACAAAATTTAATACATTGAATTTATTCCCCAAGGATATTGTTTGCGAATAACGCTGTAATTCCCCGTGTAGTTATGGTTTAAGTTTATATCAAAACATAAAGGAGCTAACCCTTTTGCATAGGGTTCGATACATTGGATGTGATAGCTTTTCTTTTCTATGTTTTTAATCGCAATGTTAAGATCGTAAAGACAACAACAATGGCATGAAGCTTCTTTTTCAAACTCTTCAACCCTAAGGGTATCGTTTTGAAAAGATACCTCGCAAGAGAGCTTACCCGGACAACAATTAAATCCTGCATTGATATGCACTAAAGTCAAAGTTTTTGTAGTTTCATTGTATTGATATTCAACACACGAAATGCTGTCAGGGGTCTCATCGGCCGATTTCAAATTGTTTTTACATATTTCATTGCTGGATAAGCTTGCTTGCATGCGTTTCTCTTCACCTTCTTCTCCACAAGAATGAGCAATGATTGCTATAAAGATTAAGAATAGATATAAATACTGCTGTGTTTTCATATGGCTTAAATTTTATGGCTTGAATTTTATTTTATTACTTCCATTTTATGGGTTTTGATTTACGAGGCAAAAATACATTTTTTTTTGTTAGATACATTTTTTTATTGTTTTTTTCGTGCTCAGAAAATTACGAATTACGAGAAGAAAGTCTCAAGTTACAAGACGTTTTTATCGATCCGAAAAATCAAAGAGTAAGCGGGGGATTAGGATTTACCCGCTTACTCCAAGTTTTATGAATCTTTTTCATTTGATGCAGCTTTTTTTCTCCTGCCTGCTTTTTTTAACGATTGATCTAATATCCATTCTATTTGTCCGTTGATACTACGAAACTCATCGGCAGCCCATTTTTCGAGCTGTTTCATCATTTCTTCGTCTAAACGGAGAACAAACGGTTTTTTTTGTGCCATTGTACGTATTTGTTTAATAAATACTCCCAGTATTGATAACAGGACTAGCCGATTCATCGGCGCACAATACGACCAATAAATTGCTTACCATAGTAGCTTTTTTGTCTTCATCCAAATCAACCACATGGTTTTCTTCTAATTTGTTAAGGGCTAATTCGACCATAGAAACAGCTCCTTCCACAATTTTTTCTCTGGCTGCAATAATGGCTTCGGCCTGTTGACGGCGTAACATGGCACCCGCAATTTCTGAGGCATAAGCTAAGTAGTTAATACGGGCTTCTTTTACATGTATGCCGGCTATGCTTAAACGTTCCATAAGTTCTTCTTCCAAACGATCGTTGATTTCTTCGCCTCCTGAACGTAAGGTGATTTCTTCTACTTTATGGTCAATATGATCATAAGCATATAAACCTGCCACTTTGCGCAAGGCGGCATCGCTTTGTACTTGCACGAAATGCTCAAAACTTTTTAAACTGATAGCCTTAGTACCACTTGTGTTGGATGAGTCAATGTCGAAACAAGCCTTATAGGTATCTTCAATTTTCCAAACCAATACCAATCCTATCATGATGGGATTGCCGTTTTTATCGTTCACTTTTATGGGTTCAATATCCATATTTAAAGCGCGTAAGGAAAGTTTCTTTTTCCCATACAAAGGATTAATCCAGAAAAAACCGTTTTGTTTGATGGTGCCCGAATATACTCCGAAGAACGTTAATACTACCGACATATTAGGCTGAATTAATACAAAGCCTATGAGATGAAGTATCCAAGCGGTGGTTAATACGCAAAAACTAATAATAATACCTACACCGTTATTGTTGTTTCCAAACTGGATAACTAATATAAGCGTAAGTGCCACTAAAGCTACATTAATTAATAAATGTAAAAAACCATTTGAGCTTGATCTAAGCTCTTTTACAAATTCTTTTGTTTTCATTATTTCTTTTTATTTGTGATATTAAAATGATATTATTATGTATGCAAAAGTATATTATTATTTTTTATGTTTTGCCACTTTGAATAAAAAAATCTAAAATTTATTTTAAAGGGGGAGATGTATTTGCAATCAGATTTATCTACTTGTGAATTAAGTTTCTATAGGTATCATTTTTTTAGCACTTCTCAGGAAATCGGTATGCCTATGCATTTAAATTGTATAACTATGTATTTAAATTGTATGCCTATACATTTAAATTGTATAAGGATAGATTCAAACAGATTGTTTACAATCGGCATCAATTTTACTAAAATTTGTTGGAGAGTGTTTTATAATTCATGCAAACAATAAGAGATGCCTTTGGGATGAAAGAGTTCTTCCATTCGATTTTTTTGAGTGTGGCTAATAAATACTTGTCCGAAATGTTCATTGGCAACCATGGATGTAAGGTAAGCCACCCGCGTGTCGTCTAATTTATCAAAAACATCGTCTAAAAGGAGTAGGGGATTTACTTTTTTTATTATTTTTAAATATTCAAAATGAGCAAGTTTAAGTGCGATGAGCAAAGTTTTTTGTTGACCTTGTGAACAAAATTTTTTTACCGGATAGCCGTTCATAAAAAACAAATAATCGTCTTTATGTATACCTACAGATGTGTATTGCAAAGCCATATCTTTTTGTTTAGCATCGGCTAAAAGATCGGCAAAAGCCCCGGAATGGAGTTTGCTTTCATATTCTATACTGACATTTTCAGTTTGTGGGGATAAATCGCTGAAATATTTTTTGAATACAGGATAGAAGTTTTCGATAAATTTGCATCTCGTTTGATAAATGGATGTGCCGTAATCTAATAATTTATCATTCCAGATATCAATAGCATCTTGGTCGTAGCATCCCTTTTCACAAAATTGTTTCAGTAAGACATTGCGTTGCAGCAATACTTTATTATACTGAATCAGTGTATCAAGATAGATTTTATCGTATTGAGCAATCACACTGTCGAAGTATTTGCGGCGTGATTCACTGCTTCCGTTGATATAGTCGCTGTCGTAGGGAGAAATCATCACAGAGGGTAATATGCCAATGTGATCGGACAAACGCGTATATTCTTTTTGATTGAATTTAAATATTTTACGTGAATTACTTTTTTGAATGCACGACACTTTGGTTTCACCTTCAATATCGATGAATTCAAAACTACCGTGGATGGCAAAAAAATCTGCCTGATGATTGATGTTTAATTGGTCGGAATGGTTGAAATAGCTTTTGCACATCGACAAATAATAGATTGCATCCAATAGATTGGTTTTTCCTACACCGTTGAGTCCGACCAAGCAATTTATTCTTTCGGTAAATTGAAAGTGGGCATCGGTATAATTTTTGAAATTAAGTAAATGAATGCTTTTTAAATACATTTATTTCTTTTTGCCTCCGAAGATGCTGATATTGATATAACGTTTAGGATTGGCTTTGATATCGCTTACTAAAAGGTCTAAGCTATTAATCGTTTTTTGCAGGTTTTGATATAAGGTATCGTTGGTATTGAGTTGTCCCAAAGTTCCTTCACCGTTTTCGATTTTGGACAATATGTGTTCCGCTTGTTTGAGTCTGGCCGACAATTCGTTCAATGTAGCCGGTATGTCGGTTTCGGCTAAAGAGCCTGAGAATGTGTTTACATCCTTAATAATTCCATCAATTTCGGTTTTATTGGAAGAAAGTACTGCGATTAAATCTTGGATATCATTTATAATACTTTCTATTTTACCGGAATACATAATGGAATCCAATTTGCTAGTGGTGGAATGTAAATTTTCAACCGAGGCTTGAATGCTTCCATTTTGCATAAGATCCTTCAACGAAGTAATGATGGTGTCGATATTATGTTTCATGTTATCGAAGTTGGAAAGTAAGCCGGGTTGAATGTGTCCGATCAAGGTGTCGCCATCTGAAAAATAGGTTTGGGTTTTGCCTAATATACATTCCAATTGTAGAGAGCCTATCACTGCCGGAGGAACTATATTTATTTTTGAATCGACAGGAATTTTAATTTTTTTGCTGACGCTAAATGTAACCAATACTTTATCCAGTGAAGGTTCGATGAGTTGAATTTCATCTACAATACCAACGTTCACACCATTAATATAGACGGTGTTGGCGGGCATTAAGCCTTGAGCATTATCAAAAATTCCATAATAGGTGTTTTGTTTACTGAATATGTTTTTCCCTTTTAAGAAATTGATACCCCATACAATTAAAAATAAACTGACGATTGCTAAAACAGCAATTTTAATTTCTTGAGTTTTAAATATTTTCTTTGACACTATGTTTTTTCTTATTTGTTTAAATATTTTTTAGCTTCTTTGATAGAGATTTTCTCCCCGTTTCGAAAGGCGATCAGAAAAGCATCGGGAAACCCTTTGTTTTTAATGCTGTTAAGTAGTGAAACGGCAGATTCATAACTTGTTTCTTCACCGGCTGCATAGCAATAGTATTTGCCGTTTTGCCACATTCTCATAGTTTGCAGTCCTTTGAATATGGGATCGTTTAGATTTTTTTTGTCTGTCAGACAAGATATTTGTACGCTGAAAAAAACTTCTTTATCGCTGTTAATTTGGGATGAGTTAGGGTTTTTTTCTTGATTATCATTGCTTGTAAGGTTAACAACTGTATGGGATGATGCTATATTTTTTTCTTTTTCTTTTTTCCATTCACAAAAGGCTTTAAAAATAGATTGGGCAATTTCATTCTGTCCTATTTCGGAAGCTAAGTAAGATTCTTCTTTTAGATTACTGAGAAAACCGGCTTCAATCAGTACACTGGGCATGGTTGTACGCCATAATACAAGAAATCCGGCTTGTTTGACGCCTCTGTCGGGGAGTTTGATATTTTCTCGAAAATGTTTTTGGACACAGGAAGCGAATTTTATGCTTTGGTTTAAGTAAGCATTTTGATATAATGAGAAAATGATATATGCATCGACAGAATTAGGGTCGAATCCTTCGTAATTATCTTTGTAATTGGTTTCTAATAAAATAGCAGCATTTTCTTTTTGAGCTACCGCTAAATTAGCGGTTGTATTGTTGGTGCTCATCACAAAAGTTTCCGTCCCATTGCTGGTATTGTTGGGAGCAGAATTGCAATGGATGGAAATAAATAAATCAGCATGGTTTTCGTTAGCAATTTGCGTCCGTCGACGTAATTCCACAAAAACATCTTTATCGCGCGTATAAACTACCTTTATGTCTTTAAAGTTTTCTTCTATAAGCTTCCCAACTTTAAGGGCGAGTTTTAGGTTGATATCTTTTTCGCAAGTATTTGATTTTCCTATTGCGCCGGGATCATGACCGCCATGACCGGCATCAATAACCACCGTTTTGATGGAGCCGGCATAGGAGTTGCCCATTAAGCCTATAAAACATAACAATAAACTTAGCCATAATACCGTTAATCTGTGTACTAATTTTCTCATGGTGCCGTGTTTTTGTTATTTTTAATTTTCACCGTTATAATGTTTAAGTCTATAAGGGTTTTTTGTACTTTTGCAAACGAAATTTTGTGCAAAAGTATATAAAATTTCTTTATAAAAATCAATTTAAAAAAATTGTATAACAGTCTGTTAAAAAAATATTTACGCATTGTTTTCATCCTGCAATATTTCTTTTTTACAGGATTTTTATGTGTATCTATAGCTCAAGAGACTGATAGTGTCAGTCTTTCTACAAAGAAGACAAATTTATTGAAGGGAGTTAATCGGATTGTTGATTCACTTAATCTTGTTACTTCAGACGATAGTCTGCAAATACTCGATACAGTAGCCGTGGAGGATACGCTCTTACAAATATCTAAAGATGCCATTACATCACCTGTTGATTATTATGCGGAAGATTCCATACAGTTTGATATAAAAAATAAAAAATCGTATTTACATCATCTTGTCAAAGTAAACTATGAGGATATTCAATTGACGTCAAATTATATGGAAATTGATTTTGATAATAACGAATTGTTCGCCAAAGGAATTGCAGACAGTTCAGGTCAATTGGCAGGGAATCCGGTGTTTAAACAAAATCAAACGGAGTTTAAATCGCGCGAAATGCGCTATAATTTTAATTCAAAAAAAGGTTTGGTATCGCAAGTCATCACCCAAGAATCGGATGGCTTTTTACATGGTGAGATGGTAAAAAAAATGAACGACAGTGTGAATTTTGTTTACCGGGGTTCCTTTACTACGTGTAATTTACCGCATCCGCATTACGGGTTTACATTTAAAAAAGCTAAAGTCATTGCCAATGATAAAATAGTTACCGGACCTATTCAACTGCATATAGCGGATGTTCCTACTCCATTAGCAGCGCCTTTTTCGTTGATCCCTAATCAAAAAGGACATCGTAACGGCATTTTAATTCCCTCTTATGGCGAATCGGCCGAATTAGGATTTTATTTCAAAGGGATAGGCTTTTATGCGGCTTTTTACGATATGTTCGATATAGCCATTACCGGTGATATTTATACTCGTGGATCTTTTACCCTCAATGCCAAATCTAATTACATTAAACGTTATAAGTTCTCCGGTTATGTGGATGCTGCCTACAGCTTAACACGTTCGGGCGAACAAACAACGCCTTCCTATAGAATATCGAACGATTTTAAACTTACTTGGCGACATACTCAAGATCCCAAAGCACATCCTCGAAACCGCTTTTCGGCCGATGTTAATTTTTTGACTAGTTCGTTTAATCAAAGAAATATTGTTGATGTCGACCAATATGTAAATACAAATTTTACTTCTGCCATTAGTTTTTCTACTTCTTGGGCTTCTAATTTTTCATTGGGAGTAAATGCCGATTTATCACAAAATGTGCAAACAAAACTAATGCAGCTTAATTTACCTAATATAAATTTTAATATCAGCCAGTTTTATCCATTACGACGTAGAGAAGTGGTTGGTAAATTGCGCTGGTATGAAAACATATCGATGTCGTATAATTTGATAATGACTAATCGCATGCATTTATACGATACCCTGCCTCTTGAAAAACAAATTCCTGCTAACATGAATTTTGGTATGTCGCATGCTATTCCAATTTCGAGTACTATTAAAGTGCTAAAATATTTGGATTGGAATAATACGATAAATTTGAATGAATATTGGCAGTTTAGAGGAGCCTATCAATCGTGGGGGCAAGATACCAATGGTAACGTAAAAATTCAGAAAGATACTGTTTACGGATTTTGGGCGATTCATGATTTTGGGTATACATCAACCTTACGTACTACTTTATATGGAATGTATTCCTTGAAAAAAGGAAAAGTAAAAGCCTTTCGACATGAAATGATACCGGCTTTGTCGTTTGCATATAGACCGAACATAAATAGGGATCATTTTGAGTCATATTATGATTCAATTATGCAAAAGGAAATAGTATATTCGCCAACCGAAGGCTTTTTATATGGCAGACCTCTGGATAAACAATCGGCTATTATGACGTTTAGCTTAAGCAATAAGCTCGAAATGAAAGTCTCAAATAAAAAAGATAGCCTTGGTAAAACGAAGAAAGTAACTTTAATAGAGAACGTAACCATTAGTTCTTCTTATAATTTTACCGCTGATGATTCTATTATTTTTCGCTGGCAACCTTTAGCCATCAACGGAAGGACTACTATTTTAAAAGCCTTGTACCTTAACTTCTCAGCAGGACTTGATCCTTATATTATAGGTTCTCAAGGCAGAAAGGTTGATACCTTCGAGATAAATGTGAATAAAAAATTATTTCGTTTATCGAATACATCGTGGTCTGTATCCTTAGACTATTCCCTCAATGATCAAACCTTTAAAAATAAGAAAAGCAATGAAGAAGAAAACAATACCTCCTTTTCATCTCTCGGTAAATGGAATATAAGCTTCAGATATTCCTTTAGCTATAATCTATCGGATAATATGAGGTATTATAATGTAAGCATTAGAGATACAAACAAATATAATAAAAGAATTACCAATACTTTGAATATAAATGGAAATATACACTTAACACAGAAATGGCGATTGGGCTTTACTACTGGATATGATTTTACCAATAAAATGATTTCGGTTTCTTCTTTCGATATTTACAGGGATTTACATTGTTGGGAGATGTCCTTTAAGTGGAGGCCCTTTGGTAGCTATAGAGGATTTGAATTTGCCATAAATGTTAAATCGGGGATGTTAAAAGATTTGAAATATAATGTAGATAAGGATTACAGAGATTATTAAACCAAATGAAATAAATATACTTATAAGACGTTTACATAATTATATCATAAATTATAAAAAATATCTATTCAAATTACTTGCAATTGATGAATAAAAATTCCATTTTTAATATAGGATTAACCGGGAAAAGTAGTTTGCAAAAGAACCTGTTAGAGATAGCTTTACATAATATTGGGGATTATTTGCTTCTGATGAAACGTGTTTTTGCAAAGCCCGAAAATGGTCCTTATTTCAGAAAACAAATCGTAAATGAAATGAATGGATTGGGCTTAGATTCATTGTTGATTGTCTCCGTTATTTCAGTGTTTATGGGTGCAGTTATCACCATTCAAACAAACTTGCAAGTTGAAAATCCTTTATTACCGAGCTGGACGATTGGATTTGTAGTACGTCAGTCTGTTGTGTTAGAGTTTGCACCTACGATTATCAGTGTTTTTTTAGCCGGTAAGATAGGTTCGCGTATTGCTTCAGAAATCGGAACGATGAAAGTAACCGAACAAGTCGATGCATTGGAAACCATGGGCATAAATTCTGCTTCACATCTAATATTCCCGAAAGTTATAGCTTGCAGTGTAATAAATCCTTTATTAATTGTGGTTAGTATTTTTCTGGGTTTATTTGGCGGATGGGTAGCTTGTGAATTTTTAGGAATTATACCTTCATCACAATATATAGAAGGACTTCGTTCTTGGTTTGTTGCACGTGATATCTATTATTCGATTTTCAAAACCTTTGTTTTTGCATTTTTAATATCTTCTATATCTGGCTATTGGGGTTATATTACAGAAGGAGGTGCTTTGGAAGTTGGAAAATCAAGTACAAAAGCTGTAGTGAATAGCAGTTTTATGATATTATTATTCGATCTTGTACTTACCGAAATTTTTTTAGGATAATCATGTTAGAAACAAAAAACGTATATAAGATATTCGAAGATAGAGAAGTTTTACACGATATCTCTTGTCATTTTGAACCTGGTAAAACAAACTTAATCATAGGACAAAGCGGTTCAGGTAAAACAGTATTAATGAAATGTTTGATAGGTTTGTACGAAGTGGATAAAGGAGGCATACTATATGACAACAGAGATTTTTCGAAAATGTCGAAATCCGAACGAAAAATCATACGCCAAGAAATGGGTGTTATGTTTCAAGGGGGTGCTTTGTTTGATTCGATGACCGTAGAAGAAAATGTGAAATTTCCTTTGATAATGCTTTCTGATTTAAGTAATAGTGAGAAAATAAAAAGAGTAAATTTTTGCTTGGATAGAGTGCAATTGGGGAATGCACATAGTTTATATCCTTCCCAATTAAGTGGAGGAATGAAAAAAAGAGTAGCCATTGCCCGAGCCATTGCTTTAAATCCTAAATATTTGTTTTGTGATGAACCTAATTCAGGGTTAGATCCAAAAACTTCCTTGGTAATCGATCAACTGATTTCTGAGATTACGCATGAATATAATATTACAACGATAGTCAATACTCATGATATGAATTCGGTAATGGCAATAGGTGAAACCATTTCCTTTATTTATGAGGGAAAACTATGGTGGAAGGGTAGTAATACAAATGTGCTTGAATCTGATAATGAAGAGCTACAAGATTTTATTCGTGCAACACGTTTTGCCAGTCAATGTAAAGAGTAAGTATGCTTAAGATTATAGATTTTATCATCATTATAGCTATGGTTTGGTTTGCTTTCAAAGGAATTAAAAAAGGGCTTATGTATGAGGTGTTATCTATTCTTGCTCTTATAATAGGTGCTTGGGGAGCATTTACTTTTTCTAACATTATCGAAGGTTTTATAGGTAAGCAATCCGAAATTATGCATTTAGTGGCTTGGGCTGTTACATTTATTCTCATTGTTGCCGGGATTTTTATAATTGGCACAATGCTAAAAGCATGTATGTCAATTATAATACCTGATATCATCGATAAAATAGCCGGTTTACTTTTTGGTGCTTTTAAAGTAATGTTTTTTTTCGGTATTATTTTTTATTATATAAATTCGGTTGATGTGTATGAAAAACTAATCAGTTCCCAAGCAAAAGAAGATATTATTATGTATAAACCTACGTATAATATTGCGGTATGGGTATTGCCTAAAGTGAAAGAAGCTAAAGGTTTTATTACAGATAAGCATATCGATTCATCATCTGACAGTTTACAAAATCTACAACCCTAATGTTAAAAATAGTTTCCATTATAGGAGCCAGGCCTCAATTCATCAAACTTGCTGCATTTGCTAGAGTTGTTAACAGATATTTTTCTACGAAATTGGATCATAAGATTATACATACAGGTCAACATTACGATAAAAACATGTCGGAAGTGTTTTTTAACGAATTGCAAATCGATGTGCCGGCTTATCATTTAAGCCTTCATACAAACCAAGGCACTTTTCCTATGAGGAAAGCTGTGTGTAGCATTGAACAAATTTTACAGCAAGAAAAACCGGATTTGGTAATAGTATATGGAGATACTTATTCTACTTTAGCCGGTGCTTTGGCTGCCGATCATTGTAACATAGCTTTGGCACATATTGAGGCTGGGATGCGTTCCTATGATCAAACTATGCCCGAAGAAGTTGTACGTGTCGAGACCGATAAGCTTGCTACTTATTTATATTGTGCTACCCAAACGGCGATGAATAATCTGCAAAAAGAAGGTGTTTCGCTAAACAGAAGTAAACCTTATCATAAAAGCAATAAAAAAATAATGTTTAGCGGTGATTTGATGTATGACAATGCTTTATATTATGCTGAAAAAATATCGATAGATACTCTCGCTTTACGATCTTTCTTACAACATACGAAGGAATTATTTATCCTTACTACTTTTCATCGTCAACATAACACCGATAGTAAGGAGCATTTGCAGGGTTTTGTAGAAGGTTTGTTGAAAATTGCAGAAAAAAAAATAAACATATTGTTCCCTGTGCATCCACGTACACGCAAGATGTTCACTATTCTTTTGCCTCAAGAAATCTATCAGACATTCTCCAATCATCCATACATACATTGTGTGGAACCCCTTTCCTTTTTAGAGATGTTGTATGTCGAAAAACGTGCAAGTTTGATTATTACCGATTCAGGAGGTGTGCAAAAGGAGGCTTATTTTTTTCAAAAACCTTGTATCATTCTCCGATCTGAAACCGAATGGATTGAATTGTTGCACAACAAATGTGGTTTGTTATGCGATACGAAGGCCGATGCAATCGCACAAACATATCATTATTTTGTGCAACATCCACCTCTTAATTTTCCACCGGTATTTGGTAAGGGGCAAGCTGCTCGCTATATATGTGAATCCATTCTCGAAATACTGAATGAAAATATATCTGAACGATAAAAAGGAGATATTCGATCACTGAAATAAATAAAATATAAAGTTCAATTCATTGGATGAAATAAAAATGACACCTTTGATGAATAAAACAGGACTATTTTAAAAATAATGAATCAATTCAGTATTGAAGAACTTTTGTTTCAAAAAAAATTATACTTTTGCAGCTGGGTAAGTCTTATACGATCTGCTCCTGTTGAACTCCCCCAGGATTGGAAGATAGCAAGGGTAAGATGGTTGAGCGATGCGATATAAGTAGCTTACCCTTTTTTTTAAAAAAAGATGTATGCTTTTAAAACTGTATGAAAATAATCCTAATGAACGTTTAGTCAATCAAGTGGTAGAATGTTTGAATGATGGAGGTGTGATTATTTACCCTACGGATACAATTTACGGAATTGGATGTGATTTATATAATACCAAAGCTTTAGACCATTTATGTGCCATAACCGGTAAAAAAAGAGAAAAATCAAATTTTTCTTTTATTTGTTACGATCTAAAAAACTTATCGGATTATACACTTCCATTATCGAATGTAGTGTTTAAATTAATGAAAAATTTATTGCCTGGACCTTATACATTTGTTTTAGAAGCAAACAGCAATGTGCCGAAATTTATCCAAAAAAAGAAGACAGTAGGAATAAGGGTGCCCGATAATAATATAGCTCGTTCGATCGTTGGAAAACTAGGGCATCCCATTTTAAATGCATCTTTAAAAATCAAAGATGACTTTTTGGAGTATTATACAGAACCTGAGCTAATATATGAACAATATCAATCTTTGGTTGATATTGTTATAGATGGAGGAGCCGGTGATTACGTACCTTCTACGGTGATTCGTTGTATCAACGATGATATTTCGATTATACGTGAAGGCAAAGGGGATGTTTCTTTTTTAGATTAAAAACAGCAATTCGTTCTGTCGCTGTATGGATAAGATTCATACAGAGGAAAGTCCGGACAACATAGAGCACCATACTTCCTAACGGGAAGGGCTTGTGAAAACAAGTACAGATAGTGCCACAGAAAATAACCGCCTTGCAAAAGGTAAGGGTGAAAACGTGAGGTAAGGGCTCACGCTATAAACAGGTGACTGTTTATAGGGGCAAACCTTATGGGTTGTAAGACCATGTAGACCGAGGCTAAAGGGTTGCTCGCCCAATCTCGGAGGGTAGGTCGCTTGAGGTGTTTAGTGATAAACATCCTAGATAAATGACAGAAGTTTTGAGTAATCAAAATACAGAATCCGGCTTATAGAATTGCTGTTTTTTTATTCTTCGTATTTATAACCTACACCTTTTACCGTCTTTATGTTTTCTATGCCGGTTCGTTTGCGTAATCTTCGAATATGAACGTCAATGGTACGATCGCCAACATAGATGTTATTACCCCATATACTTGTGTAAATTTCTTCGCGTCGGATTACTTTATTGCTTTTTGAGGCTAATAAATAAAGAATTTCAAATTCTTTAGGTGGAAGAAAATAACTCGTTCCATCCTTAATCACTACATATTTTTCTTTATCAATAATTAAATTATTTAATTTTAAAATATTGAGATTTTGTTCGGAAGATGTAAGATCGGTGAAACGGCGTAATAATGAATTTACTTTTGATATCAATACTTTAGGACGTATGGGTTTAGTTATGTAATCATCTGCTCCAGAATCTAATCCGCTAATTTGGGAATAATCTTCCGATCGAGCAGATAAAAATGCTATGATTGTTTGTTCTAATTCCTTATGTTTTTTCAATTCTATACAAGTTTCAATACCATCCATTTCGGGCATCATAACATCTAAAAGGATTAAATGAGGTTTGATTTCTAATGCTTTACTAATAGCTTTTTTCCCATCGTTTGCCGTATAGACATTAAATCCTTCTTTTTGTAGATTATATCGGATGAATTCTAAAATGTCAATTTCATCATCCACTAAAAGAATATTAATTGTATTATTTAACATTGAGTTTTTATTTGAGCATGCAAATTTATATAAAATAATAATAGTTAAACAGGAATAAATTCATTATCATTAAAATTCATTTTTAAGAATAAACGTTTGGTAAATTAGTAAGGAAGGTTGCGGAGAAAGAGGGATTCGAACCCCCGGATCCGTGAAGATCAACGGTTTTCAAGACCGCCGCAATCGACCACTCTGCCATTTCTCCACTGCAAAAGTACTAAAAAAATCCTTTGTATTTTTGCTATGTTTGAAATTTATTTATATATTGAATGTGTGGATAATAGATATAGTTATTTGTGAAATTTCATCTAAATAACAGGGAACTTAAGATGTTTTTATCGATTAAAGTAAAAAACAAATTACATTAAGTCCAATGATTTGTTTTAGCATCGAGGTTCAAAAAGGTAAATAACATAAGAGTATATGCTAATAAAGAAGAACCTCCATAACTCAAGAATGGGAGAGGAATACCAATTACGGGCATAAGTCCGATAGTCATTCCGATATTAATGGTGAAATGAGCAAAAAATATAAATGCAATACAATAGCCATACACTCTTACAAAAGCCTCTCTTTGTTGTTCAGCGCGTAAAATAATGCGGCAAATAAGCAGTGCATAGAGTAATAAAACAAAGCTTGATCCTACAAATCCCCATTCTTCGCCTATGGTACAAAAAATAAAATCGGTGCTTTGTTCCGGGACAAAATTTAGAGTAGTTTGCGTACCGTTTCTAAATCCTTTTCCAAAAAAACCACCTGAACCTATGGCGATTTTTGATTGTATGACATTGTAATCTATCCCTTTGGCATCCTCAATTTTCCCAAATAAAGTTTCTATGCGAGCACGTTGATAATCTTTTAAAACTTTATTATATACGGTTTCGATGGAAAAAATATACACAATGATAAGAGCATAGATAAGTAAAACCCCCGGATAATTTCGTTTTATTTTTCGGAACAACCATAATATAGTGAAAAGAATCACGCTGACTATTCCCACGACTATCCATTGATTAAGAAATACAAGTAGAACGAACAAGATGATAGCAGTAAATCCGCTTATTAAAATCCATGATTTAAGTCCTTCCCTAAACAAAGCGAAAATTAAAAATAAAAACGGAAGTGCTGAACCTGTATCATTTTGTAATAGTATAAAAATCATAGGAATGATAATAATAATCAAGGCAATGAATAGATGTTTACTTTTTGTAAGATCGCAATCTTTGTCGGAAACATAGCGAGCCAATAAGAGGCATGTGGCATATTTTGCAAATTCAGCTGGTTGAATACCAATATTTCCGATTCCAAACCATGAAGTTGCTCCTTTGGTAGTATTGCCAATAAAAAGAACCGTCAGTAACAAAAGAGTAAATATTATGTAAATAGGGGTGGCAAAGCTTGGGTAAAAGCGATAATTGATAACCATAGTAAATAAGGCTAGTATAATGGCACTGCCAATCCAAATGAGTTGCTTACCGTAATTCGCTTGGAAGTTAAAGGAAGTAAAATCATTGGCAGTTGTGGAATAGATGTTAATCCATCCTATGGCAATAAGAGCAACACTCAATAAAATTAATAGCCAATCAATATTTTTATGTGTTGTTTTAATCATGTTTTAATAGAGAATAGAATTAATGATACGTGATTCTAAATCTTTTCGTTCGATCGAATCATTTAAATACTTTTCAATCATTAAGCTAGCGATAGGACCTGCCCAGGTAGCTCCAAAACCGGCATTTTCAACAATAACAGAAATTGCAATTTTTGGTTGATCAATAGGAGCGTAACATACTAGAATAGAATGATCTTTCCCATGAGGGTTTTGTGCGGTTCCTGTTTTTCCGCCTATTCGTATACCTGGAACTGCTGCACTGCGTACAGTACCCGCTGTAGCGGCTTTTTCCATGCCTTCTATAATCGGGAAAAAATACTTTTCCTCAACATCTACATAGTGTTTTTCAAGAAAACGAGTATTAAGGGAGTCTTTATGTCCTATTGCTTTGACAATATGAGGAGTATAATAATATCCTTTGTTAGCAATAATGGCTACCAAATTCGCTAATTGTACGGGAGTAGCAAGAATTTCTCCTTGTCCGATAGCAATAGAAATGATGGTTGTTGCTTTCCAACGATTTAATCCGTAATATCGGTCATAATATTCAGATTTAGGAATATTCCCTTTAAGTTCATAGGGTAAATCGGAATTGAATTTTTGGCCGAATCCTAAACTCAACACTTTTTTATGCCAAGCATCATAAGCTTCTTTTGTGGTTTTATAAACTCTACGATTTTCTAAAATAGCTTTTAAAGTTCGGCAATAATAAGCATTGCAAGAGGTTTGTATAGAAAAAACCAAATCTGCCGGAGAAGCATGTGCATGGCAACCTAAGACTCTGTTTCCATAAGCAAAACCCATATGGCAACTGTAACGTGTGTTGCGATCAATTACTCCTTCTTGCTGTCCAATCAAAGCATTGACGAGTTTAAAGGTTGATCCAGGAGGATATTGAGCCATTAAAGCTCTGTTAAACAAAGGTTTGTTGAAAGTGTCTTGTTCAAGTTTACGGTAATTCCTTCCTCTTTCACGCCCAACTAAAAGTTCCGGCTTATAAGAAGGGGAAGTAACAAGACATAAGATCTCTCCAGAAGAAGGTTCTATAGCAACAATACTTCCTCTTTTCCCTTGCATTAATGTTTCACCATATTCTTGCAAATCTTTATCTAATGAAGACCATAAGCTTTTACCGGATATGGCAGCTGTATCAAAGCGTCCGTTTTGAAAAGAACCTTTTTCGCGATTTAAATTATCGACCATTAGAATTTGGCAGCCTTTAATACCTCGCAATTCTTCTTCGTATGATTTTTCTATACCGGTTTTACCGATATAGTCTCCCATTTTATAATAGGGATTTTTTTCCATTTCAGGGTAATTTACTTCTCCTATATATCCTAAAGAATGCGCTGCTGCAGAAGTTAAATATTTACGTAAAGTTCGAGGTTGGACATAAAAACCTTGCAACCGATGCAAACGTTCTTCAATATAACCATGTGTTTCATCGCTAATTTGTCGGTCAAAAATCGATGCTACATAGGGAGAATATGCTTTGGCTTTGTTAAATCGATGCATAAAATCATCAGGAGTAATGGATAGTATTGTACACAATTCGTTCATGAGACTATCCGTAAGTTTTACTTTACGAGGAATAACCATTAAGTCATAAGATATTGTATTGCTTACCAATAGTTCGCCATTTCTATCATAGATAAGTCCTCTGGGAGGATAGTCAGTAAGGTAACGTAAGGCATTACCTTTCGCTTTTAAGTCCCATTGATCATCGAATACTTGTAGAAAAAGTAAGCGAATAATATAAATAAAAAAAATGCTAATTATAAAAGAGAAGATAACCCATTTGCGATTGCTATATGTATGTTTGAAATTCATGCATTAGATTAAAAACTTCTATACATTAATTGCTTTACATAATCAATTAAAGGAGTTGTTCTTTCTTCAGGAAGTTTAAGTGCCTCCAAGTTTTTATATGCATCTTGATAATATTTTTGTATTTGGGTTTCGGCTAAAGAACGTATGTTATATTTATCATACAATGCCTTTATGGCATTAAATTTTTCGTCAAAATCGAATTTAGTTTTGGAAAAATAATTTTTTAATGTTTTTAAATCCTCTCCTTTAGCTATTTCCAAAGCTTTTACAGATAAGAATGTTTTTTTGTTACTGGCAATATCTTGTCCGTTTGTTTTGCCGATAGTTTCAGTATTTCCGTAGACATCAAATAGATCATCTTGTATTTGAAATGCCATTCCTATATTAATACCAAATTGATAGATAAACTCTTGATTTTCGGCATTTGTATTTGCCGTTATTGCGCCCGTTTTTAAACAAGAAGCAAACATGATAGCTGTTTTTAACCGTATCATTTCCAAATATTGATCTATTTTAATTTTCATTTCTTTTTCAAAATCCATATCCATTTGCTGTCCTTCTAAGATACGAATAATGGTTGATGTAAATAAATAAATCATTTTATTGATTCCTATCGATTTATATTCGAGTAGATATTGATATGCATGGGCAAATAGAACATCGCCGGTAAGGATAGCTGTATTAATACCCCATTTTTTGAAAATGGTTGGATTTCCTCTGCGCAAGTCGGATTTATCCATAATATCGTCATGCACTAATGTAAAATTGTGTAATAGTTCAAAAGCAATAGCCGGATAAATGGCGT
>ENA-UOOK01001224-UOOK01001224.1-fermentation-metagenome-genome-assembly--contig:-NODE-1224-length-34067-cov-10.006645_pt1 | contig 34067 bp, 33 predicted proteins | sample MGYA00245777_ERZ724023 | MGnify/ENA primary metagenome ERZ724023 (study PRJEB28704, sample SAMN03018312) | fermentation metagenome | biome: anthropogenic terrestrial biome; feature: soil...
TTATAATTTTTCAATAGAAATTTTTCTTATTTTAATAAATTTATTAATAAGTGAAATAATAAAAATATAACAGAAATTGAAAAGGGGAATTTAATTGATAAGATATAGCCAATTTTCAATATTAAAAATTGTGGACAGAGATAATGTACCCATAGGTACATTAAAAAACGTATTATGTACTGAGGATAATAAATATATAGATAGCCTCGTTATAGAGGACGGAAAGATATTTAGAAAAAAAATTATAATTCCTTTTGAGGGAATAGAGGATATAGGGAAAGATTCTATGATTATAAATTTAAATAGGGCTGAAAAAGAAGATTATAAAGAAAAAAAGGGTATAAAAATTGATTGCTTTATAGATAAAGAGGTAATTACAGAAAAGGGAGAATTTATAGGGTATATAAAAGATTATATATTTAATAAAGAAGACGGTGGGATATCCGGTTTTATTATTACTGAAGGAGTAATAGAAGATATTATTAATGGAAGAAGCTTTATTCCTTTAAATATAAGCCATGAAGTTAAAGATAAAAATATAATAGTTAAAGAAGAAATAAAAGACATAATTGACAACGGAAAAGATTATTACAAAAAACTGTTAGAATTAGAGGGAAGATAGTGTGGCAAACTAAGGATATAAATTTAAAAGGAGTGAAAAAGATGAATAATGGATTTAAAACCGGTATGTGGGTAGGAAGCATATTAGGAGCAGTTTTTGGAATGGCTGCCGTAAACAGGATGGATCCGATGCATAAGAGAAAAATGATGAGAAGCACGAGAAGAGCATTTTATAATATAAGAAACGGGATAATGTCCCTTTGGTAACGGGCAGCTTTTGGGCTGCCTTTAAAATACATTAATAAGGAGAGGAAAAACAATTAATGTAAAAAGTCCTTTAATGACGGGAATATTGATTTTACTATTGGCATTTCTGTTCTTTTTGATATATTACCTTATAAATATTGGAAATAAATATGTTAATGAAGATAAAAGGATTAAAATAAACGTAAGGAAAGTTTTTTTTGTATTAATATTTATAACTTTTATATATCTTATATATAAAATACTGAATAAGTATAGCTTTTTATCCAATCTATTTGGAATGTTTATCTTTTCTGTTATTATGGCATATTTATTTAACCCGATAGTAAATTTTTTTGAAAAAAGGAAAATTCGAAGAAGCCTTGGGATACTCATTGTTTATGCTATAATTCTGGGAGTTATAGTTATATTATCATTAACGATTATTCCCAATATTACAAAAGAAGCTAAAAAACTCATGGAAATACTTCCCCTATATCTTAACAGAATATTTGATTTTTTAAATAATATTTATGATAGATATTATTCAAGTATTTATAGTTTGCCTCCTCAGCTTCAGGGAGTTGAACAAGCGGTTATGGGTAACGCGGAAAATATGGGGAATATTTTGAGTGAAAATATAAAAAAGATTACAAGTTCAATGATGGATATTTTCCCTAAAATTACATCGATTATTTTGGTTCCCATATTTACGTTCTATTTGATATTAGATAAGGATTCCATTAAAAACAAAATATATATTACGGTGCCTAAGGATAAGAGGCAGGATTTTTCAAGATTATCGAAAGAAATAGATAAAGCTTTGGGCGAATTTATAAGAGGAAGGGTTATAGTGGCAATATTTATTGGAGTGTCCACCACTATTGCTTTGCTGATCTTAAAAATTCCCTTTGGACTTGTTATAGGTCTCATTGCCGGAATTGCAGATATAATTCCCTATTTCGGCCCTGTAATAGGAATTATTCCTGCAGTGATTTTTGCCCTTTTAGATAGTCCATTGAAAGCTTTATGGGTTATAATAATTTTTACTGTAATTCAACAGATTGAAAATGATCTTATAACCCCTAAGATTATCGGAGAAAGCATAGGAATTCATCCTATTACCGTTATTGTTTCATTAATAATAGGAGGCGAGATTATGGGAATATGGGGAATGGTTCTTGCAGTTCCGGCTGTAGCCGTAGGGAAAATAGTATTTTCGTTTTTCATGGAGAAGTTAAATAAAAATCAGATTATTGACAAATAATAGCTTTTAACTTATAATCCTATTTATAAGGCAGAACTTACGTATCGTCCGTTTGATTTGGGACGAGTTTTTTGTAGTTGGTTTAATTTACATATTGCTGAAAGCTAAAATGAGAGGTGTATTCATATGAAAAATATCGGGTTAAATGAAATAAGAAAGGAATTTTTTGATTTTTTTAAAGAAAAGAATCATTTGATTTTACCAAGCTTTTCTCTTGTCCCTAAGGATGATAAAAGCTTATTACTTATAAATGCAGGGATGGCTCCCATGAAACCTTATTTTACCGGACTCAAAACTCCTCCGGGGAAAAGGGTGGTTACTTGTCAGAAATGTGTCAGAACAGTGGATATTGAAAATGTAGGGAAGACTGACAGGCATGGTACATTTTTTGAGATGCTGGGGAACTTTTCCTTTGGGGATTATTTTAAGGAAGATGCGATAAAATGGGCGTGGGAATTTATTACCGAAAGAATGGAAGTTTCTAAGGAACTTATTTGGGTTTCCATATATAAAGATGATGAGGAATCATATAAAATATGGAATGAGAAAATAAATGTACCTGAGGATAGAATTGTAAGATTGGATAAAGAGGATAATTTTTGGGAGCTGGAATTAGGACCTTGCGGCCCTTGTTCGGAAATTTATATAGACAGAGGAGAAGAGTATGGTTGCGGTAAGCCCGATTGCAAACCGGGATGTGAATGTGACAGGTATGTGGAAGTATGGAATTTAGTTTTTTCTCAATACGATAAGGATGAGAATGGAAATTATAATCTTTTGCCAAAACCTAACATAGATACGGGGATGGGACTCGAAAGAATGGCAATGGTTATGGAAAATGCAAAGAATATATTTGAAGTTAAACAGATAAATGAAGTGTTAAAAGAAGTTGAAAGAGTAAGCAAGGTTTCTTATGGCAAGGACTCCGAAAAAGATAAATCCATCCGTGTGATAACGGATCATGCCAGAGCTATTACATTTATGGTTTCCGACGGCATACTTCCAAGCAACGAAGGGAGAGGCTATGTTCTCAGGAGGCTTATAAGGAGAGCTTCAAGACATGGAAAATTATTAAATATTCAAGGAAAATTTTTAAGCAAAATAGCTGAAAAAGTGATAGAATTATGGAAGGAGCAATATCCTGAGATCGAAAAAGAAAAAAATCGAATTTTTAGGATAATAGACGGAGAAGAAGAAAAGTTTTATGAAACGATAAATCAGGGCTTAGAGATATTAGATCAATATATATCAGATATGAGATCTGAAAATAAAAATATATTAGATGGGAAAAAGGCATTTAAACTTTATGATACTTATGGTTTTCCTTTTGATTTAACTAAGGAAATATTAAAAGAACGTGGATATACGGCAGACGAAATTCAATTTAACAGGGAAATGGAAGAGCAAAGAGAAAGAGCCAGAAGTGCAAGAGGAGGAAGTGAAAATAATATCTGGGGAACAGGAGATTTTTCACTAAAAATAGACGGAGATAAGACAGTTTTTAAAGGGTATGAAACTTTTACTTCCCCTGGAGTAGTAGAAAAAATAATAAAGGGAAACGAATTTGTTGGTTCTTTACATGATGGAGAGGAAGGAATAGTAGTATTAAACCAAACACCTTTTTACGGAGAAGGGGGAGGACAGGTTGGAGACACAGGAATCCTGTCAAAAGACGGTTTTGAATCTTTCGTATTAAATACTAAAAAGGATAAAGAAGGGCATATATTTCATTATATAAAGGTAAAAAAGGGAGTATTAAATGTAGGGGATGATTTAACTGCTGAAGTTGATGAGAAAAGAAGAAAGGATATTATGAGAAATCATTCCGCAACTCATCTTCTTCACAGAGCACTGAAAAATGTATTAGGAGAACATGTAAATCAGGCCGGTTCTTTGGTTCTCCCCGATAGATTGAGATTTGATTTTACCCATTTTGAGAGTATATCTAAAGAGCAATTGGCTAAAATAGAAGAAATAGTAAATGAAAAAATTTTTGAAGGCTTGAAAGTGGATACTGCCGTTACTTCCTATGATGAATCAAAAAAGATGAAAGCAGTAGCTTTATTTGAGGACAAATACAGTGATAAGGTACGAGTAGTACAGATGGGCAGTTACACTACGGAACTTTGTGGAGGAACTCATGTAAGGAATACTAACGATATAGGAATTTTTAAAATATTAAACGAGACAAGTATCGCATCGGGGATAAGAAGAATAGAAGCTATTACAGGGAGAAGTGTATATCAATATTTAAAGGAATTAGACGAAGAAATCGATAATATCGCTAACATTGTTAAAGGAAATAGAAATAATATAACAGAAAGAATTAAAGGAATTGTGGAAGAGAACAGACAAAAGGATAAAGAAGTAGAAAAGCTTATGGGAAAAATGGCGTTGTCTCTTAAAGACGATATTATCAAAAATAGTCATGAAATTAAAGGCATAAATGTATTGACTTATTATATTGAGAATATGGATATAAATAGTCTCAGAAACCTTGGGGATGAGATCAAAAATTCAATAGGCTCGGGAGTAATAGTTTTAGCATCTTCCCTGGATGGAAAAATCTCTTTTGTGTCTATGGTTACTAAAGACCTGATAGATAAAGGACTTCATGCAGGAAAGATTATTAAGGAAGTATCCCAATGCACCGGCGGCGGCGGCGGTGGACGTCCCGATATGGCACAAGCAGGGGGAAAAGATATCAATAAAGTTAATCAGGCATTAAATTTGGTATATGATATAATTGAAAAACAACTTAAGTAAATATTTATTTAAACATTGTATATAATTATTTGTTTATGGTATAAATAATATAGGGGGTGTGTTTTGTGAATAATAACAATTTTTATGAGACTATGAAGTTTGAATCGCCAAAGGAAAATGTGAACGAGGCGAGAGATATCATTTTGACTGTTTATGAAGCTTTGAAGGAGAAGGGATATAATCCTATAAATCAGATGATTGGATATATATTATCCGGGGATCCTACCTATATAACAAGCCACAATAATGCAAGAAGTTTGATCAGAAAGATAGAAAGAGACGAGCTCATAGAAGAATTATTGGTATTTTATTTAAAGAATGAAGAAAAAAACAAATAGGAGAGATATCCGGTGAATTTAAAAAGATTCAGTATTGTTATTTTAATTGTCGTTCTGCTGCTAATAGGAGGAAGAACTTTTGCCGACAAAGAGAATAAAACCGTATATTTAGTAGTAGCAAACAGATTGACTTTAGATGATATTAAAACTATGTATAATCTAAACGATATCATCCGAGATGGAAGTATAGGATTGATGAATCCCCGAGGATTATCGGGATATAATGGAGCCGAGAGCTATCTTACCATTAATGCATCCAACAGGGCATTTACTGATTATGACGGAGGGGAATCGTATAATCTAAATGACTATTACAAGAAGTTATATGAAAAAAGAGTCGGAGAAACAGTTGGAGATGAAGATATCGGCATAGTCGGGTTTTCAAAACTTATTAAATATAACGAAGATAATTATTATAAACCTTATATCGGAGCATTGGGGGATAGTTTTCATAAAGCCGGACTTAAAACCGCCCTTTATGGCAATGCTGACATACTTGATAGAATCATAAGACCCAGCTCCCTTATTCCTATGGACTCTAAAGGACTTATTGATTATGGGAATATAGACAATATAATAGTGGATGATGATGAATTCCCTTACGGGTTCAGAACGGATTATAAAAAGATGTTGAAGCAGGTTGTTGATATCAGGGAAAAAGCTTCTCTTGTAGTTATTGATACGGGAGATTTGGATAGATTAGCTTCTTATAGCAACGAATTAACGGATAAGCAGTATTTTAATATTAGAAACAAAATATTAAATAATATTGATGAATTTTTAAAAGAGCTATCCCATAGCTTAGATAAAAAGAATTCATTGGTTATTATTATAAGTCCTAATGGTGGAGAAGAAAGAGTAAATGGCAGTATACTTTCTCCCGTGATTTTCTGGGGCGGAGGTATGCCAAAAGGAGTTTTATCTTCCTCAACAACTAAGCGTGAAGGATTGATTTCAAATATAGATATTGCTCCTACTATCATTAACTATTTAGGATTGCCTCATGAACAATTTTTAGGTACTAATGTTTATAGTATTAATAGAGATAATGGTTTTGAATTTCTTTATGAAGACAATAATAGAATAAATGTGGTTTCTAATTCAAGATTTTATGTTCTTGCTGTTTATTCTATATTATCAATTATAAGCTGTATATTGGGAACTCTTTTGGTTGTATTTAACGTAAAAATTTCAGGGAAAATTTCCAAGATTTTTTGGGGATTTATTATATTGGCCGGATCTATACCCTTTGTATTACTTATTAATTCTGCTGTTAATTGGAATAATTACTTTCAGTTTATTTTAAGTTTAATTGTTATTTTATCAATAACTTTTATAATATTATATAATATAAATAATAAAAGTAAAAAAAACATCCTGTACATTTCTTCTTTAGTTATATATTTGACTTTGGTTATAGATATGCTTACCAATAATAATTTGATAAGGTTTTCGCCATTAGGCTATGATCCGATTATCGGAGCAAGGTACTTTGGGATTGGTAATGAAATGGTAGGGGTATTTATGGGATGTATGATTATTTTATTATGCAATATGGAAGTTTTTAAAAAAAGCAAGAATAAAAATAGAATTATTTTATATTTAATATCTTTTTTAACTGTTTTTCTTATAGGAAGTCCAAAATTCGGGGCCAAGGTAGGAGGAACCATATGCGTTCTGTTTGCGGTATTAGTTTTTATATTGGAAGATCTGAATATAAGGATTAATTTTAAAAGTATGGTATTGATTTGTTCTCTGGTAGTAGTAGCTATACTGGGGTTTTCATATATAGATATTAAATTTAATTCAAATCCGACTCATTTGGGGAAAACCATACTTATGGCAAGCAGCCAAGGAGAAGATTTGATTAATAATATTATAATCAGAAAAATACTTATGAATATAAAGCTTATCGGTTCATCTGTGTGGACAAAAAGCTTATATATAAATATTGTTTCTCAATCATGTATTCTTATTTTCTGCGAAGATAAAATCAGAGAAATGTTTAATAAAAGAAAAAACATTTGCATCGGACTAATAAGCGGAATTGCAGGGAGTATTATGGGAATACTTGTAAATGATTCGGGAATTATACTCTCAGCATTATCTATGGTATTGTTAACTTCATATTTTTTGTCTATAACGGCGGAAGAATTGAATTAAGTATAGTGGAATTTAAGGAGAATTCCATAGGAAAGTAATATGAAACGGTGGGAAATATTATTGATGAAGAGAATAATTGGATTGGATTTAGGAGATAAAACTATCGGAGTAGCTTTAAGTGATCCCTTGTTGTTGACCGCTCAGGGACTTAAAACTATTAAAAGAATAGGGCTTAAAAAGGATTTTGCCCAAATCAGACAAATTATAGAAGAATATGATGTATGTGAAGTTGTTATAGGTATTCCTAAGAATATGAATAATACTATAGGGCCTCAAGGAGAAAAGGTACTGAAATTTATTGAAAAATTTCAAAAAGAGTTTAAGCTTAAGGTCAATTTGGAAGATGAAAGACTGACTACTGTAGTAGCGGAAAGAATGTTGATAGAAGGAGATGTAAGAAGAAGTAAAAGGAAAAAGATAATAGATAAAGTAGCTGCTACTTTTATTTTGCAGTCCTATTTGGACAGAAGGAAAAAAGGTGGTGATGAAACTGAGAAACAGGATAGAACTTTTTGATGAATATGGGGAAAAAAGAGAATTTGAAGTAGTAGCAACTTTTGGCCTCGATGATGTGGATTATGCTATTCTGATTCCGATTGATCAGTCTGGAGAGGGAACTTGGCTTTTTAGAATGGAGAAAGATGATAAAGGAGAGTTATTGCTTAAAATTGTAGAGGATGATCAGGAAATTAAGGATGCTTATTCTGCTTATGAGTCGTTGATGAAGGAAAGGATGCAGTGATCAATTTTATTTACAAGTGGGTGAGAAGATGGAGATTAATAATGATGTGGTAAAGAATAAATTAAAGGAAAATGGCTATAAACTGACTACCCAAAGAAGAGCTGTTTTAAATGTAATATTGGATAGAAAAGGAGAGCATTTAAGCCCGGAAGAAATATATGACAGTGTTAAAATTAAATATCCTGAAATAGGTTTGGCTACTGTATATAGGACTCTTATTCTATTTGAACAATTGGGGATCGTGTATAAGCTGAATTTTGACGATGGATGCAGCAGATATGAGTTAAATTCGGGAACTGCAGATCATCACCACCATCATTTGATTTGTCTCGGCTGTGGGAAGGTAATAGAAGTGAAACTTGATTTATTGGAAAATCTTGAGCAGGAAATTGAGAAACAGTTAAAATTTAAAATAGTTGACCATAATGTTAAATTTTTTGGATATTGCAGTGATTGCCAAAATAAATCCTAAAAAGGATTTATTTTTTTTAAAAGATAAGAAGAAAGAATATAGAAGATAATACATTGACATACTTATATATAAAGGAGTGATATGGTGTCAAGAAAACCAGCAAAATTAAAGATAATACCTCTGGGAGGTCTAGGAGAGATCGGGAAGAACATTACTTTAATCGAATATAAAGAAGATATTATAATAATAGACTGTGGAATGATGTTTCCGGATGATGAAATGCTCGGCATAGATGTGGTAATACCTGATATTACTTATGTTCTTAAAAACAAAGATAAGGTCAGAGGGATAATACTTACTCACGGGCATGAAGACCATATTGGAGGACTTCCCTATATATTGAAAAAGATCAAGCTTCCGCTTTACGGGACTAAATTGACCTTAGGCTTAGTAGACAGTAAGCTTAAGGAACATGGAATTCAAGGAGTGGAATTGAATGAAGTAAAAGCAAGAGATACTTTAAAAATAGGATGCTTTAATATTGAATTTATAAAGGTAAATCATAGTATACCGGATTCAGTTGCATTGGCAATCCATACTCCCATAGGGACAGTTGTTCATACAGGAGATTTTAAAGTGGATTATACTCCTATTAATGATGAAGTAATAGATTTGCATCAATTAGCGGAGGTCGGCAGCAAAGGGGTTTTGGTACTTCTTTGTGACAGCACGAATGTTGAAAGACCGGGGTATACTATGTCCGAGAGAACCGTGGGAGCGACTTTTAATGATATTTTCCAGAAGGCAAAGGACAGGATAATAGTTGCCACTTTTGCATCTAACGTTCATAGAATTCAGCAGATCGTAAATTCGGCATCCTTGGTTAACAGAAAAGTGGTAGTGTCCGGAAGAAGCATGGTGAATGTTATGAATGTTGCTATAGAAGACGGATACCTTAATGTTCCCGAGGGAATGCTTATAGATATTAACGATATGGATAAATACCCTAAAGAAGAACTGGTGATTATAACTACCGGAAGCCAAGGAGAGCCTATGTCAGCATTGGCAAGAATGGCTCATTCAGAGCATAAAAAAATAGAATTGATTCCCGGAGATTTGGTTATTATTTCTGCGAGTCCCATTCCGGGCAATGAAAAAACTATCTACGGATTAATCAATCAGCTATTTCAAAAGGGCGCAAATGTAATATATGAAGCACTTGCTGATGTTCATGTTTCAGGTCATGCTTGCCAGGAAGAACTGAAACTTATGCATACTCTTTTGAAGCCTAAATATTTCATACCTGTCCACGGAGAATACAGGCATTTGAGACGTCATGCCCAACTGGCTCAGGAATTGGGTATGCCTAAAGAAAATATCTTCATTGCGGAAAATGGTTCTGTTTTGGAATTTACGAAAAACGGAGCCGGCTTTGGAACTAATGTTCCGGCAGGCAATGTATTGGTAGACGGGTTAGGAATAGGCGACGTAGGAAATATTGTATTAAGGGATAGAAAACATCTTTCGGAAGATGGTCTTATAATCGTAGTTGTTACTATGAGTAAGCAGGAAGGAAAAGTTATATCAGGACCCGACATAGTTTCCAGAGGTTTTGTTTATGTGAGAGAATCTGAAGATCTAATGGAAGAGGCAAAGGAAGTAGTAAAAAATATATTATCGGAATGTGAGAGAAACAATATTACGGATTGGGCAACTCTTAAATCCAATATGAGAGACGGACTTAAAGATTATATATATGGAAAGATAAAGAGAAATCCTATGATATTGCCTATTATCATGGAAGTATAAACAATGGGGGAATGCTTTAAGCATTCCTTTATTTTTTAAGTTAGATTACAGGAAATATTTTCTTTTCTGTCCTTGCATGATATAATATTAAATGGGATTATTTTTTTATATATGTTTATGGTGTTTTTAAATAAGAACATGAGGAGGAGAGAATATGAATATATATGATGACGCCCACAAATTGGCAAGATCATTAAAAGAATCGGAAGAATACAAAGATTATGCGGAGAAAAGCAATAAGGTATTTAAGGATAAAAAGAATAAGGAAATGGTATTGGATTTTAAGAAAAAGGCCCTTGAATTTCAGATAAAGCAAGCATCAGAAGATAAAATAGATGCAGGTGAAGAGGAAGAAATTAAAAAGTTACAGGATATATTAATGCTAAATCCGGATATAAAAGATTTTTTTATATCTGAAATGAAGTTTTCTCAAATAGTTGCTGATGTATATAAGATTATAGAAGATGCTATTAATATAAAGGAGGAATAAAATTTTATTGGGAGGAAATGTTAAGAGAGGATGAATACGAAATATTTAACAAAGGCCAGCTTAATCGGAGGTATATATGTTATATTGGTGATGATTCAGATCCCCTTTGGAGAGCTTACTTTTGGACCTGTACAGTTAAGACTTTCAGAGGGGTTATGCTTACTGCCTTTAGTTGAGAGTGCGGCTGTCCCAGGGCTATTCGTAGGGTGTCTGATTTCAAACTTGATTTTATCCATTTATTCAGGATTTGGACTTATAGATATTTTAGGGGGTAGCATAGTAACTCTTGTGGCAGCTTATTTGACATCTAAAGCGCCGAATAAGTTAATTGGAATATTGCCCCCTGTGTTGTTAAACGGGTTTATAGTTTCTCTTTGGGTTTCATACTTTACTAATATTCCTTATTGGATAACCGCTATAGGGATTTCTGTCGGAGAATTTGCATCTGTTTATATATTTGGAAGCATTGTACTTACAGCTTATAATAAATTTTTGAAGAAATGATATTAATTGTTTGTTCTTGTAATATTCTAACCGTTTATGTATAATTAATGTGAGTAACGATAAAAAGGTGGAGATTAAGCAATGGAAGAAATAAGGAATAAGAAAAGTGGCGGAAAAAATGAAAAAAAAAATAAACTGATGCTGATAATTTTACCTTTAGTGATATTAGTACTTTTATTTGGCAGTTTATTTTATTATAAAAAAAGTTTGGAACCAATGAATTTGAAGAATATGACTGAAGTATCCATTGATATTCCTCGGGGAAGTAACGTATACGGTATTGCAGGTATTCTTAAAGAGAACGGATTAATCAAAAGTAAGCTTGTCTTTGAATGTTTGACAATAAAAGAGAATAAAGAGGGAAGACTTAAGGCAGGTTCTTATACTTTAAATACGGGAATGAATTTGAGAGAAATTCTCGAAGAGCTTTCTACGGGAGGTAAAGATGATAATATCGTTACTTTTACTATTCCCGAAGGGTATGAATTGAGACAAATTGCGGATAAATTATCGGAAGAAGGCTTGGCAGATGCAAACAAATTTTTAAAGTTATCCGCGGATGCTAATAATTTCAGAGGAAAATTTTCCTTTTTAAAGGAAATTAATCAAAACCAAAGCTTAGAAGGTTATTTGTTTCCTGCTACCTATGAAATATTTGTTAATTCCACAGAGGAGCAAATTATAGAAAAGATGCTTGAAAAGTTTGAAGAGGTTTATGAAAATGATATTAAAGACCAGTTAAAAGGCCGAAATTTGAACGATTTGATAATATTGGCGTCTATAGTGGAAAGAGAAGGAAAATTGGACAGTGAAAGACCGTTAATTGCAGGCGTATTTAAAAATCGGCTTGATAAAGGAATGAAGCTTGAGTCTTGTGCTACGATTCAATATGCTCTTGGAGAAAGGAAAGAAGTATTAAGTTATGATGATTTGAAAATTGATTCCGTGTATAATACTTATATCCATAAGGGGCTACCTCCCACACCTATTTCATCTCCCGGTTTAAAATCTATACGGGCTGTTCTTGAACCTGAAAAGACCGATTATCTTTTTTTTAGGACAAAGGATGACGGCAGTGGAGGGCATATTTTTTCCAGGACTTACGCAGAACATTTAAATTCCAATCCTAAAAAGTAATTTTATTATTAATACATGGTTATAATTCCATGTATTAATTTATGTATAAGAGGAGAGATTTTTTTGAATTACATAAATGAGGAATATATAGAAGAGTATATAAGATCAATACTTCCGGAGAGATCCGATTATTTAAAATCTATGGAGGATTATGCGGACAGAAATCATGTTCCTATAGTTCAGCCGGAAGTTGCCCAGTTTTTAAGAGTGTTGTTGTTAATAAAAAAACCCGGTAAAATTCTTGAAGTTGGAACGGCAATAGGGTATTCTTCTATTGTTATGGGAGAATTTACAGGCCAAAACTGTAATATTACAACTATTGAAAAAAGGGAGGATATGGTTTCTACGGCAGAAAAAAATATAGAGAAGACCAATTTCAAAGACAGAATAAATATAATTAAGGGAGAGGCTATGGAAATTCTGCCTTTTTTAAAAGATAAATATGATTTTATATTTTTAGATGCGGCTAAAGGTCATTATCTTGAATTTTTTAATTGTTGCATTGAATTGTTAAACAAGGGCGGGATAATAGTATCGGATAACGTTCTGTATAAAGGAATGGTAGCAACTGACGAATTGGTAGTAAGAAGAAAAAAGACCATAGTTAAAAGGATGAGACAGTATTTAAAATATATTTCCGAATTGGAAGGATTTCATTCTTCCATAATACCTATTGGTGATGGAATTGCTGTAACCTGTAAAGTTTGATGATGTGAAATTTTAAATAAAATGAGAGGAGGAAAAAAATTGATTAAGCCTGAATTGTTGGCTCCTGCGGGAGATTTGGAGAAACTTAAAATGGCGGTAATATATGGAGCTGATGCGGTATATTTGGGAGGAGAAAGCTTTGGATTAAGGAAGGCATCCAAGAATTTCACTCTAAAGGAAATGAAAGAAGGAATTGATTTTGCCCATGAGAGGGACAGAAAGGTGTATGTCACTTTAAATATTATTCCTCATGACGAGGATCTGATAGGAATTGAAGAATATTTGAAGGATTTGCGGAAGATAAAAGTTGACGGGGTTTTAGTTGCGGACCCGGGGATGTTTGTGAAGGTTAGAAATACAATTCAGGATATGCCTATTCATTTAAGCACTCAGGCAAGTGCTACAAATTATGAAACGGTAATGTTTTGGTATAATTTAGGAGTTAGAAGAATAGTTCTTGCCCGGGAACTGTCTTTGAATGAAATAAAGGGAATAATAAAAAGAATACCAGAGGATCTGGAGATAGAAACTTTTGTCCACGGGGCTATGTGCATTTCTTATTCAGGAAGATGTTTGCTTAGCAATTATATGGCTGGAAGGGATTCCAACAGGGGAGGGTGCGCTCATCCCTGCAGGTGGAAATATTTTTTAATGGAGGAGGAGAGAGAAGGTCAGTATTTTCCGGTTTATGAGAATGACAAGGGGACTTTTATATTTAACTCCAAGGATTTGTGTATGATTGAGCATATTCCTGAGCTGGTAAAAGCGGGGATCAGTAGTTTTAAAATTGAAGGAAGAGTGAAAAGTCAATATTATGTTGCTACTGTTGTCAGGTCATACAGAATGGCATTAGACGAATACTTAAAGGATCCGGACAACTATGTGTATAAACCTCAATGGCTTGATGAAATAAAGAAAGCAAGCTATAGGGATTTTACAACGGGGTTTTATTTTAATAAACCTTCCGGCAAGGATCAGGTATATACTTCAAGTTCTTATATAAGAAATTACGATTTTGTCGGGCTGGTTTTAGATTATGATGATAAAACACGGTTAGCAACCGTGAGCCAAAGAAATAGAATGTTTGTAGGAGATGAAATAGAAATCTTCGGACCTAATAAGGATTTTGTGACTCAAAGAATAGAAAAGATGTGGAATGAATTCGGAGAAGAAATTGAAGTGGCTCCCCATCCTGAGCAGATAGTTAAAATTGAGATGAAACAAAGAGTTGAACCATGGGATATTATCAGAAAAGGCAGGGGAAGTGATTCAATTGGATAGGCCCATACTTATTGGAATAACGGGAGGGACAGGCTCGGGGAAAAGTACTGTTGCTAAGGAGATATTTCGTAGCTTAGATGAAAAGAATGCCGTAATAATCGAACAGGATTCCTACTATAAGGATCAAAGCAGTTTGACTTTTCAAGAAAGGATGAAGACGAACTATGATCATCCTTTTGCCTTCGATAATGATCTTCTTATAGAACATCTGAAATGTTTATTAAAGGGGCAACCTATACGAAAACCGATTTATGACTTTGAAATACACAATAGAAAAAAAGAAACCATCTTGATTTATCCGCGGCATATTATAATTCTTGAAGGCATACTTATTTTAGGAGACGAGAGGATAAGAAATTTATTAGATATAAAGATATTTGTTGATACGGATTCTGATGTAAGGGTTATCAGAAGAATTATGAGAGATATAAATGAAAGAGGAAGGAGCCTGGATTCCGTTATAACTCAGTATATGAGAACGGTGAGACCTGCTCATATGCAATTTGTAGAACCTACAAAAAAATATGCAGATATTATAATTCCTGAAGGAGGATATAACAAAGTAGCTATTGACATTATTTCGACTAAAATAAAGTCCATTATAAATAAATGATAATATCTCTGCAACAATTTGGAAATAATAAATATAGAAAATTGTTGCGGAGGTTTTTTTATGAGCAGATATAGAAGAAATTTGTTGAAGAGCAGAATTTTTTATTTTGCATTTTTTATTGTTATCTCATTTATTGTCTTAGGATTCAGACTATATTGGGTACAGATAATTAAATATGATGATTATTGTACCGAAGCATTAAAACAGAGAGGGGAAGAAACGAACGTATACCCGGACAGGGGAGTGATATATGATAAGAATTTCATACCCCTTACTAACAGAGATAAAATAAAAACCGTGTTCGTATTCAAAGATGATATAGAAAATAATAAGAATGTTGAAGATTTTGTATTGAAATATGGGGATATAGATAAGGAAAAATTATCTAAGTTTTTAAAAAGCAGTAACAAGATAATGTCCGTACCTTTATCCTCATCGGTCAGTCAAAAGGATATTCCAAAAGAAGTATTTATCCTTGACAAAACATTGAGATATAATGAGGAGGGGATTCTTTCCCACGTTATAGGTTATGTAAAGGAAAGCGAAAATAAAGGAGAAAGCGGAATCGAAAAGGTATTTGATGATATTTTAAAAAAGGAAGATTCGGAAGATGTATACTTTGAATTGGATGGGAAAAGAAATGTTATATCCGGAGCCGGGTATACTGCCAATAAATCTCAAGATAGCGGTAGACCTTCTTCCGTTAAATTGACAGTTGATTATCATATTCAGAAAATCGTTGAAAATGTTATGGATGATTATAAAGTAAACGGAGCAGTTATAGTTACCGAAGTATCGACGGGAGATATTGTAGCTATGGCGAGCAGGCCGAATTTTAATCAAAATAGTATTGATACATATTTAAATAAGGGGAATATGGAATTTTTTAATAAGGCTGTCCAGGTTTCTTATCCTCCGGGTTCTCTGTTTAAAATAGTTGTGTTGTTGGCCGGTCTTCAGGAGGATATGAATTTAGTCAATAAAGAATTTTATTGCAGAGGATACGAACAGATTAATGATCTGATAATTAAATGCAGTAAAGAAGAGGGCCATGGTAAAATTAATCTTAAGAATGCTTTTGCACAATCATGCAATTCCGTCTTTATTCAAATAGGGGAAAGAATAGGGGCAAAAAAGATAATAGAAATGGCAAAAAAATTAGGCTTTGGAGAGAAAATCAACATAGGACTTGTGGAAGAAATAAAGGGAAATTTACCAGAGGGGAGAGAATTGATAGGCCCTGCCATTGGTAATATATCAATTGGTCAGGGGACAATTGAAGTAACGCCTTTACAGATAGCTAATATGATTACAATAGTAGCAAATAACGGTGTAAAAAAGAGTTTGTCTATTGTAGACGAGATAGTTACGGAAGATGGCTATCCGGTGAAGAAATTTAACAGAGAAGATGACGTACGAATTATAGAACAGAAATATTGTGAGATTGTAAGGGATTATTTAAATGAGGTTGTAATATCGGGAACCGCTAAAAAAGCAAATTTGGAGGATATAGGGGGAGCAGGAGGGAAAACCGGCTCTGCCCAGGCGATACTTAATAAGCAGCCTACCATTCATGGATGGTTTGCCGGTTATTTTCCCAGAGAAAATCCAAAGTATACAGTTACCATACTTGTAGAAGAAGGTCATTCCGGTTCAAGTTCGGCAGTGCCCATTTTTGAAAAAATAGTACGAAAAATACAGGAAATTAACAGATAGGACTTGCACAAGTGCTTCCTTTTTTTCATATATTTTAATATGGGGAAAGGGGAGGTGTTTTCTGATGGAGGCATTGGTTATATTGGAGCTATTAGGGTTGATTAAACCCTTTTTCATATTTGCAGGATATATATCAAGTGCAAATTCCTTTCCGAAACCACTGACTAATGAAGAAGAAGAAAAATATTTAAAATTATTTGCAGAGGGAAACGAAGAAGCAAGAAACATTCTTATAGAAAGAAATTTAAGATTAGTAGCTCATATAGTAAAGAAATATGCTAATACAGGGAAAGATTCGGATGATTTAATATCTATAGGGACAATAGGACTTATAAAAGCGATTACTACTTTTAACAGGGATAAAGGCACAAGATTGGCAACTTATGCCGCAAAATGTATAGACAATGAAATATTAATGACTATACGTTCAAATAAGAAAGTTAAAGTGGAAGTATCTCTTCAGGAACCTATAGGAATAGATAAGGAAGGTAATGAAATTTCACTTATGGATATATTGGGAACGGACGTAGATGACATAATAGATCAAGTGGATTTGAAATTACAAGTAAAGAAATTGTATTCCAAAATAAATAAAGTATTGAAGGATAGGGAGAAAGTTATTGTTGAGCTAAGATACGGACTTGTCGACGGAGAATGTAAGACACAGAGGGAAATTGCCGATATGCTGGGGATTTCACGATCTTATGTATCAAGAATTGAAAAACGAGCTATAAAAAAATTAAATAAATCATTAAACGGTGATGGTTGCTATTGATTAGAAAGGCGATGTTCAAAAACTACTTTTTAGTAGCTGGAGATACCTTTTTTTCATAAAAGATAAGACATGCCCAATATTATAAGGGCATTTTTTTTATAACCTGGGTTTATATCTTCTGTTGAATTTATTATAAAAAAGTTTCCTTAATATATTAATATCTTAATAAAAACTTTTTTATAACAAATTTTTATTTATTTATCCCAATTATTCAATTTATGTTATAAAATTTCAATAATACAACAGGTTAAATCAAATTTCGTAGAAAAGAGAGGGATGAATTTTGGACAAGAGAGGTGAAGCAATGTCCCTTTTGAGAAAAATAGAAAATGTCAGACTTAAACTTTATGATTTAATAAACGAAAAAGGATATGACTTAAGTGACGAAGAGATTGTAAGATTAAGTCAAGTTCTTGACAAACTTCTTTGCCAGTATTACAATAAAAAATAATTGTTTTCGGATAACTGACCGTTAAGATTTAACCTGTTGTATTTTGTAACCTAATTGTAACCTTAAGTTTACTTAATTGTAACCTCTAATAGGGTATAAAAGTAATATTATAGTTTTAGATACAAAATAAAATATGAGGTGACAAAAAAATGAGGGGGACAATAGGTAATTCCAGAGTGTTAGCGAGACGTAAGAGAAAGATTTGTTTAGGTATCATTATAATTTTAGCATTGATTTTCGCTGGTTCTTTTAGTAAATACGGAATGGAAAATAAAAAGATATTGTCGGCGGAAGCAAATAATTTGAATAGTACGGATACAACAGTAAAGGAAGATCATCCGGAAAAGGATATGCCGGTTCCAGAAAAAAGGGTCATTGATAAAAGTAATGAAAAAGAGACTGTTCCGGAAAAAAATGTACCGGTATCCAAAGAAACAACAAAACCAGAGGAAAAACCTTCTGATAAAGTAAATACAAGTGTAAATACCAATACAAATAAAAATACTAATACAAATACTAATACAAATACAGGGGAAGATACTAAAGATGATGAAAAATGTTCCATCTCAGACCCATCGGAAGAAAATAAAATAGCATATCTGACCTTTGATGACGGACCTTCTTCCAATATTACCCCAAAGGTTCTTGATCTGCTTAAAGAGAGGGATATAAAAGCCACTTTCTTTTTAGTCGGATATAATGCAGAGAAACATCCCGATATTGTTAAAAGAATTTATGAAGAAGGACATACTATAGGAAATCACACTTATTCTCATAAATATGATAAAATATATAAAGACAGAGATGGATTTTTAGGAGAGTTAAAACAAAACGAGGATGTCCTTAAAGGCATACTGGGAGAAAATTTTAATACTAATATTATTAGATTCCCGGGAGGTTCTTTTGGAGAGAAGAAAAAATTCTTCAGAGAAGTTGCTGAAAAGGAAGGCTATAAATACTATGATTGGAATGTAAGTGTAGGTGATGCCTCAGGGAATGATGTTCCTGTTGAAAAACTTCTTGAAAATTTGAAAAAAACTTCAAAAAATAAAAAGAAAATAATAGTTCTTATGCATGATTTAGGTACGAAAAAGACCACTTTAGAAGCATTGCCTTCAATTTTAGATTATTTGACTGAACAAGGTTATAAATTTGAACAGATTAAATAGGGGTATTATAAAAGAGAAAGATAAATGGAGGATTAAGAGGTGGGAATGTGAATAAAGAAAGAAAAAATAATATTTTAATAATTGAAGATGAAGATTCCATTAGAAAGTTTATAAGAATTAATTTGGAAAGAAATAATTTTACTGTTTTTGAAGCAAGCTCCGGAGAAGAGGGAATAGAAATTGTCAGGAAAGAAAATGTTAATGTGGTGATTCTGGATATCATGCTTCCGGGAATTGACGGATATGAAGTTTGTAAAATATTAAGGAAAGAATGTGCCCAAATTGGAATAATAATGCTTACTGCTAAAAGTCAAGATATTGATAAAATTACGGGTCTTGAGTATGGCACGGATGATTATATGGCTAAACCCTTTAATCCGATTGAATTGGTTCTCAGAGTTAAATCCTTAGTTAGGAGAATGGAATTTCATTTACATGATAAATCAGGTGTGGAATCTGATGGTCCCTTTAAAATAGATTCTTATGCCAGGAAGTTCTATAAAGACGGCCGGGAGATAGAACTTACTCCGACGGAATATTCCATCATTAAATTATTTATGGAAAATTCCGGCAAGGCATTTAGCAGAGACGAAATATTGAATATAGTTTGGGGTTATGACTTTGTAGGAGATACTAAAATCGTAGATGTAAATATAAGAAGACTCAGGGCAAAGTTGGAGGATGATCCTAGTGACCCCCAAATTATAGATACGGTTTGGGGCGTAGGATATAGATGGGCTATAAATAAAAAGTGAAAGGCTGTAGAAAATGAGGAGTATAAAAGCTAGGCTGGTAGGAAATTTTATGCTTGTAATTATTATTTCAGTATTTATATTGGAATTTTTTTTGATAAATGCTGTCAAGCAGTATTATTATAAAAGTATAGAGGACATATTGTCTAACCAAATACAGTTTTCCGCTGAATTCTATTCCAAATATTTTTCTTCTTATTCATTGGAAGATATAATCATGGATGATGTAGATGTTTTTTGGCAGCAGACTACTGCACAGGTTCAGGTAATAGATATGAATAGAAATATATTGATGGATTCTATAGGGGTATCGGATTTAAATAAAATTAATACTCAGGATGTAGTAGAAGCATTAAAAGGGGAGAAAGGAGTATGGACAGGAGAAGTTTCCTATGATGATGAGCCTATCATGTCTGTTTCTTACCCTCTTAGAATGGATAATAAAGTAATTGGAGTTATCAGATTTGTATCTTCATTAAGAGAGACAGACAAGACGATTAACAAGATATCAATAATTCTTATATGGATTGGGCTTATCGTAGTATCTATATCGGGACTTGTAAGTGTGTTTTTGTCAAACACTATAGTCAGGCCTTTAAGGGAAGTGACTAAGGTAGCCGAAAAGATGGCTAACAGCCAATTAAATATAAGAAGTAAAAAAAGATACGATGATGAAATAGGCAAACTTTCAGATACTTTAAATTATATGGCTGAAGAATTAGTTAAAAAGGAACAGCTCAAAAATGATTTTATATCATCAATATCTCATGAGCTGAGAACTCCGCTGACTTCTATTAAGGGATGGGCAATTACATTAAAATCCGAAGACATTAAAAACGCCGATATGATTAAGGACGGGTTGGAGATTATTGAAAGGGAGAGCGAAAGATTATCTTCTATGGTGGAAGAATTATTGGATTTTTCGAGGTTTGCCTCGGGAAGAATTACATTAAGCAAAGAAGAAATGGATTTGGGATATACTATTAAACAGATAGGGAAGCAGATAATGCCTAGGTCCAAAGGGAGATTAATCAAATTTGAACTTGATTGTGAAGAGGAAATGCCGAGAATAATAGCCGATGAAGATAGGATTAAACAAGTCCTTATTAATCTGTTAGATAATTCCTTCAAATTTACTCCGGATGGAGGAACAATAAAATTAAGTGCCAAAAGTGAAGGTTCCTTTATAAATTTTTCCGTTGAAGATACGGGTTGCGGAATTTCAGAGGAAGATATGCCTTACGTCAAAGAAAAATTTTATAAAGGTAAAAACAGTAAATCTAACAGCGGACTGGGATTATCAATATGTGATGAAATCGTTAAGCTTCATGGGGGAACTATGAGTATTGAAAGCGTGCAGGGTGTGGGAACAAAAGTATCTGTCAGGTTGCCTTTAAGGGAGGAATCGACTCGATGAAAAAAGTAATTATTATTTTGATATTGCTCCTTTTGACAATAGAAACTACTTCATGTAATCTAAACAATATTGAAACAAGTGAAAAAATCAGTGCACCCAGAAACAATACCGTACCTCTCATGGGAAAATGGGAAATTGAAAGCTATAAAAACGGGAATGCTAAGGGGGGATGGGAAGCACAGGCGAAGTCAATGATAGGAGAGAAAGCAATTTTTCATAGCAGTGTTGCAGGCATCGGAAATAATTTATCCTTGGAGCCTTCCTATAAAATAAAAAATGTGAACAGTACGGATTATCTTTTATATCAGTATAAGGTGAGTCCGGAATATTTAGGTATAAGCAGTAAAAAAATACAAATAGTAAGTATAATAAGCAAAGAACAATTTTTTTATGAATTTATTAAAATCAACGATAATGAAATAGTAGTTAATATAGATGGAGTTTTTTATTATTTAAAAAAGCTTGATGAGGATGTAAATACTCAGAATGTAAAAGAATACCTGTCGGAAAAAAGTCAAAGCGCGAAGATTATGAATGACGAGGGTACAGAATCGCCCCAATCAGGAGTTTTAATAGGGCTTAAGTATCCAGAATATGATGACAACGGATCGGAACATTGGGCATATAAAACGGTATGGATAAGAAGTTATAATAAATCTATGATCTATGCATGCAGGGGAAGCAATTTATTTGTTCCGAGAAAAACCGGATTCTGGGAGGTAGGAGTGAACAGAAAAACCGAAGACAATGTAACTTTTGATGAATTATATGCAAAGCCTTATAATAAGGAGATAAGTAAAAGTTCTTCTAAGACTAAAGAGGATTATGATGAAAAAAATACGACAATAAATATCATCATAAGAAAAAAGCTTGAAGAACCGGCAAAGGAAAAATCATTAAAAAATATTTTGGCCGTCGGAAATAACTATATATCCATTGAGAAAATCATTAACGGGAAACATCTGCTCCAGGTTCTCCCGATAGATAATATTGAAAACAGCAATCCGATAAAAATTTCGGATATTGCCGGAGAAACGGGGAAGAATGCCTTCTTGGAAGCCGCATCCAAGTACTCGGCCCAAAATTTTGAACATAAAAATAATTTTATCGGTATCGTTCCTAATGAGGAAAGTTTTGGGCTATCCAGGAGAAGCGGGCATTGGATAATGAAGGGCAGGATAAATATTTCCGAGAATAATCAGGATCATTACGGAGACTTTAACATAAAAACGGTTACTCCTCAGGAGCTTATAACATATGATGAGCTTTCGGTGCCTTGGAGCGGAATAAAGTTAAAAGTTCCGGAAGCTGTAGACGGTTATACTTCCCCTAATAAAGATATTGCTGTAATAGTAGTTCCCGGCAATCTTTTGGTATATGAGATAAGAGACGGAGAGCTGTTCGGAGAACCCTTAAAAAAGGTAAAATTAAAATCCGAAGAGCAGGTAGTGATGGCAGAATGGGCAACGGGAAAATATGTTTATACCTGGGAAGAAGAGTTTTTAAAAAACGGAGGGCAAGAAATAAACGAAGAATAAGACTTATAAGAAAAGCTTGATTTCCCTATGGGTTATAAGAAAAGCTTCTATTGAAATATTATATTAAGGAAGCTTTTCTTGAAACCCATTTAACGGGAAATTTATATTAATGAAATCTTGATTTCCCTATGGGTTATAAGAAAAGAGATTTTATGAAATTTAAGGTTTCATTAAGGATATAAACGGTTTGGTCGTCTTTAAACGTTGAATCAAAGGAGTGCCCTCCTTTGTCGTGAGTAAGGAAATAGCAATTTATGCCGTTTTCCTTTAATTTATCATAAAATTTTTGGGAAGATGAATATGGTACCGTATCATCTTCCTTTCCATGAGCTAAAAAACAGGGAATCATATTTGAACTTACCCAATTGATAGGAGAATAAGAATCAAGTATTTCATTTTTGCTCTTAGGGTCTACTTTTAAGGTTTTCTTAGTTGAAAATCTGGCAAATAATGACTTATTTTCAGGAGTAAATATATCCTTTAGATCAGAGGGAGAATAATATGCAACGACTCCCTTTATTCCTTCCATTTTTTCTTTATCTTTCCTATAGGAATTATAAGCTGAATATAATAATGAGAGATGCCCTCCAGCGGATAATCCCATCAAAACAATTTTTTCTTTGTCTACTTTTAATTTTTCGCTGTTATATTTTATAAAGTCCAAAGCATCCGTATAGTCAAACAATATATCATTCATGCTGCTTTTAAGCCCGTATCGGTAGTCGATTGACGATACGCATAGGCCATTTGACGCAAGGTACTTACACCATGAAACATTATTTTTTTGATTTCTGAATCCCGATATCCACCCGCCGCCGTGACAGAAAAAAACCAAGGGGTATTTTGTTTCTCCAAAATTTTGGGGATACCATATATCCATTTTTAAATGACGTCTCCCGGTTTGCTTATAAGTATAAGTGACATAATAAATAGGTTTTTTAGGCATTATGGGAATATGAGCATTTAAAATCCTTAAACAAAACATGAAGACGGATAGAAGGAAATAATAAAAGCCCAAAGAAAAATCGATAGAAACTAAGAGAACAAACGTTATAAAGATATAGAGCTTATTGACATAGAAATAAGATTTTTTGATACTTTTTTTAAATTTTTCCATTTTATTCTCCCGTATTAAAAGTTATTTTATATGCATTCCGGTTAGGGGATTTTCCACTCTTTCCGGTCTGAAGAGTGCTTTTCTCGCGCTTCTGTCATAAACGTTTAATTTGTGGAGAATATATCTTGCCAATACAAATTCGAAGGGAAGCCAAATATTATGGTTGATGGGAAGCATTTTTCGTTTTGCTCCTTCCATTTCATTATAAAGAACTCTCCGTGATTTTAACGGCAAGGTAGTATCAAACAGCGCATCAATGAAAGTGACCGTTGACATATCCAATAAATGAGCATAGGATATTGGATCTATTTTAAATAAAGGATGAATATTTTCATCTTTCACTATTTCCGAAAAGGACATTTTTTTCACTGAGGGAAATTCATCCTTATATATTTTGTATAATCTTTCCTCGTCATTTAAATAATAAGGATCCTTATATCCATTATTTAATAAAGCTCTTGCAAAAGCAGTAGCCGGGGATTTATGGATTATTTTCGGAAGATAACCTCCTGTCGTTATGAACAGTTTGTGATTAATTCTTTCGTCTAAAGCACCCGCAATCGTTCCTATCATTCCGCCCAAACAGTATCCCATTACAACATTGTTTTCCTTCCATAAATTTTTTTGGGAAAGAAGATCTATAGTACTTAAGACATCGACAACTCCGTGTTCCCAAAATTGGTACATGATGTCTATGTCAGGATACAGATAGCTCCTTCCGCTTACAGAATTGTTTTCCACTCGGGTATAATTTCCCGGAAGAATGATTATAGAGGTATTAACTCCCGCAGATGCAAGGTGAGGACCAATCCATAATAAAAATTTGATATTCCTGCTTCCAAGACCATGGAGAATAACAGTAGATGCTCTCGGGTCTTTCTTCGGTTCAAAATTATAGATTTCAACATTTTCGGTTCCCGGCGCGGGATTTCTGTAGAGGGATTTGTATCTTATATAGCTGCATCTGTAGCTTTTTCCTTTAAATATATATCCCGAAACATAGTCGATATCTTTCTTTGTATAAGTAAAATCAATTTTCATAATATTTCCTTTCTCCACCGCCTGCAAAGTCAGAATTTTCAATGGAATTAGCAGCTTTTTCGGTAGCTACCGGTTTATAGGTAGTAATGGATTTTTGAATATTTTTTATGTCATCATATAATGCCTTATATTCTTTTTTGTCTTCTTCAGATAAGCCGGAGTCGTCAAAATCCTCGTAAGAAAAATAAAAAGTATATCCGGATTTTTCATTGATTTTAACGTTATTTTTAAGGGTTGTTAATTCCGCCACTTCATCATTTTTAGGGGTCACATTTTTTTTGAATACGGATATTGCAAATATGTTTCTGACATGAGAAAAGATTTCTCCCTTTTTATCGTTTAATTTGTCTTCATCTTTTATATTTTCAACAGCATCGTAATATTGGTCTATTAAATCGTTTGATATATATCCGTATACTATTCCCCCGAGCATGGGTTCATTCTCATCATCAGGATTTCCCAAACCGAATAGCACTATGTTATCCTCTTTTTCTTTCCAGGTATCGCCCATTTTAAATTTAAATCCCAAATCCTTAAACCCTACATACCCTTCTTCCGCTTCAGAATCCGATATCTCCATTTCCTCTTGGCCACATGCGGATAAGGATAATGCCATAATTCCTATCAAAAAGAAAGAGATAGTTTTTTTTATGAATTTTTTCATCGAATGCCTCCTAAAATTTATTATACCCCATAGAAAAATTCTGATTTATCTTAATGTAAATTTTTCGTTAAATGATATTTTTCAAAAGGCTTTTTAACGTGTTAATGCTTCAACATAAGTCCCTTTATAAATATTATACTATATTATGGTCTTTATTTTAAATAGAATAATATGATATAATAAAAGTAAAATTAAATCTACAAGGGGGAGAATCTATGAGAAAAGCATTATTAAAAGTAATATCCGCAGTACTTATCTTTGCTCTTTTATCGGCAGGAGGGACAACCTTCGCGGATACGGAAGAAAATTATTTTAAAGATGTGCCTAAAGGCCACTGGGCGGAAAAATATATCTATGAGCTTAAGAATCTGAATATAATCAAGGGAATAGATGAAGAAAATTTCGGAATGGGAAAGTCTTTGACAAAGGGAGAATTTATCACATGGATTCAGAAAGTCATTAATATGAATCAGAATATAGTTTTAACTCCCGAGGAGGACAAAGCTGCCCTTACAAGAAAAGAAATGGCCGAAATAATCGTAAGGGAACTTCAATTAGACGGTTTAGCTTTTGAGTCCGATATTGAATCGGTTAAAAAGTTTCTTCCCTATGATGATGTAAAAGATGATTTTGGATACATATCCGTTGTAAAAGATTTGAATCTGATGACCGGAAGCAACAATAAATTTAATCCGGACAGGGCAGTATCGAGAGAAGAGGGAGCCACAGTATTAGGCAGAATATATGAGAAAATTTCCAAGCCTGTAAGCTATTTAAACGGTTTTTATGCTATAGATTCTTATTCCCAGAAGGATATGATAAAAGATTTGAATTCCGTGGGATTTGGATGGAGCAGATTGGAAGGGGACGAATCGCAAAATAAAGTTGTGTTAAATACAACCAGAGATGAAAATAATTCCTTCGGATTTCCTGAAGGATTTTCGGAACCTCTAAGTATCGCAAAGGATAATAAGGTTTCAGACCAACTTACGGTGTTTTCAAATGATCAGAATACATTGAAGTATGTGCTGACAAAGGATGAGGGGAGAAAAAAAGCCGTAGATCAAATCGTAAAGAAGATAGAAACTTCCTTTAGCGGAGTGGTAATAGATTTTGAAAATATGAAGGGAGAAGAATTGAAATCCGGATTCAATACCTTCTTATCGGAGCTAAAGGCAGAGCTGAATAAATACAACAAGAGCCTTTATGTAACGGTACCTCCTAAAATGAAGCCCCCTTTAGCGTATTATGATGCTTATGACTATAGATATATAGGAGAAGTGGCGGATAAGGTAATTCTCATGGCTCATGATTATTATCCGAAAAGCTTAAAGGAAAATGAAAGGGACAGTTTTTATTCCAATACACCTCTGACACCTATGGATGATATATATTACGGATTAAAAGAAATCACAGATGAAAATACGGGAGTTCGTGATAAGAATAAAATACTTCTGCAAATATCATTTGACTCGGTTCAGTGGAAGATTAAGGACGGGAAGATTATGAATGACATTCCATATCACCCCGGCTATGAATTGATCAGAAAAAGAATGGCGGAAGACAGTTCTGTAGAAAAACAGTACGTTTTCGGGAATGCCTATCTGAAGTACCATAATTCCGAAGATGAAACGGATAATATAGTATGGTATGAAAATGAAAACAGCGTAACGGATAAAATAAATATGGCAAAGCTTTTTGGAGTTAACGGAATATCCTTATGGAGGTTAGGTACCATTCCCGATTATGAAGATGAAGGGATAAATCTTAACATATGGAATGAAATTTTGAATGCAGAGGGAAAATAGAAGATATATAAAAAATCTGAAATTCCGGTTATAACGGTTTTAACCGGAGTTTCATTTTGTTGTTTTTTAGGGATTAATTATTGAAATAATATATGGTGAGGAGAATTTATATGACTAAATTATATTTGGTAAGACACGGACAAACGGAATGGAATATCATCGGCAGAATTCAGGGCTGGGGGAATTCGGATCTTACACAGGAAGGTATAGACAGTGCTGTTCTCTTGGGGGAAAGATTAAGGAATACGGATTTTGATATAGCATTTTCAAGCCCTACAAAAAGGGCCATAGACACAACCAGACTCATACTTCGGGACAGAAATGTAGAAATAAAAGAGGAACCCGATCTGAAGGAATTGGGTTACGGAAGTTGGGATGGGGAATTTTTGAAGAATATCAGGGATTCGGAAGAATTTATTGAATATAAAAGAAATCCGGCTCTATATAAAGCCGAAAACGGGGGAGAAACTTTTTTTCAGCTTCAAAAAAGAACCGTATCCGCTATAAACAGAATAATATCGGAGTATAAATCCGAAAATGTTTTGATTGTCAGCCACGCTGTGGCTTTAAGATCTATTATGTTATATTTTGAGAATCTTCCCATAGATAAAATCTGGGATCTTCCTCCCATAAGAAATACAAGCGTGACTTTAATCGATACCGACGGAAAAGATTCAAAGATAATTCTCTACGGAGATATCTCTCACTTAAAGGAAAATGTATAAAAACATATAAAATTTTAATGCGCCTTGTCCTTGGTTTATCAGGAATAAGGCGATTTTTATTTTTGTATTAATTTGCCTAAAACTGTAGATTTATCTATTTTTATATTGAATGCCGTCTAAAATATTGATATAATGATATTTGGAGTTTAAAAAAAATTATACAGGGAATTCCAAGGGGAGGATTATTAATGACAAGAAGAAAAATCGCAATGATTGTTTGCGATATTTTGCTCTTAAACGCGTCCTACATCATTGCAATGGCTCTTAGATTTGAGGGCAGTATAGAACCTCAATATCTTACGATTTATCTAAACAATGCTATTATAATTACTATTATTAAACTAACCGTTTTTTATTTTTTTAAATTATACAAGAGCTTATGGGAATATGCCAGTGTTGATGAGCTTTTTGAAGTGGTGGCGGCATCGCTTACATCCAATATTATAGTTATCGGATATTTAACGTTGATGTCGTCTTATTTGCCTATAAGTGTATATATTATGGTAACCCTTTCAGACATGATGCTTATAGGAGGGCACAGATTTATTTACAGAGCTTTCAGAAGATTTAAAAACAATATTTTTTCAGAGTCCGGCAGCAAAAGGGTGTTGATCGTAGGTGCGGGTTCCGCTGGGGCCATGGTTATAAAAGAATTGAGAAACCACGATGCTCTTAAAAGTAAACCCGTGGCAATAATAGACGATAATAAAAAGAAGATCGGACAGAGCATTAACGGAGTACCGGTTGTGGGGAACAGATCAGATATAGGGTACATATGTAATAAGATGAAAGTCGATGAGATAATCATATCGATTCCCTCCGCAAAGAGAAAACAGATAAGGGATATAGTGGATGAATGCAGAAAAACAAAATGCAGGATAAGAATTCTTCCGGGAGTATATGAATTGATTGACGGAAAAGTAAGTGTTTCAAAGATCAGAGACGTGGATATTGATGATTTGCTTGGCCGGGAGGAAACCAAGCTGAATATGGAGGATATATGCGGATATATAAAAGGAAAGAGAATTCTTGTCACAGGGGGAGGGGGATCTATCGGTTCCGAGCTCTGCAGGCAAATTGCCAGATTTTCACCCGGTAAACTTATAATACTTGATATGTATGAAAACAACGCTTATGATATTCAAAACGAGCTTTTAAAGAATTATGAAAGCCTAAATTTAAAAATTATTATCTCATCCGTCAGGGACAAAAAGAAAACCGAGGACGTAATCAGGAATGAAAGGCCCGATGTTATATTTCATGCGGCAGCCTATAAGCATGTTCCCCTGATGGAAGAGAATCCTATGGAGGCCGTAAAGAATAATATATTCGGGACTCTGAACGTGGTTCAGGCGGCAGACAAATACGATGTAAAAAAGTTTGTCCTTATATCCACTGATAAAGCCGTCAATCCCACAAGTGTGATGGGTGCCACAAAGAGGGTATGCGAAAAAATAATTCAGTCTATGGATAAGACAAGCAGTACAGAATTTGTAGCGGTAAGGTTCGGAAATGTTTTGGGAAGCAACGGAAGCGTAATACCTCTTTTTAAAAAGCAAATCGCCGAGGGCGGTCCGGTTACCGTAACTCATAAAAATATCACGAGGTATTTCATGACGATACCGGAGGCTTGCCAGCTGGTCTTCAGGCAGGTTCAATGGCAAAAGGAGGAGAGATATTTGTACTGGATATGGGAGATCCCATAAAGATCATTGATTTGGCAAGAGATTTGATCAGACTTTCGGGTTTTGAGCCGGAAATAGATATTCCCATTAAAATAATAGGGTTGAGGCCGGGCGAAAAACTTTTTGAAGAGTTTCTTTTGAATAAGGAAAGAGTGAGCAAGACGGAACATGACAAGATATATATTGAGAAGCCTCTGATCGATGGGTTTGACGGGTTGAACATGAATATTCAAAGGTTAAGGACAGCTGTAGAAATGGGAACCAACGAGCAGGTAATGTCTCTGCTGAAAATCATGGTCCCCACTTATAAAACAAATATGTACAACGATGACAAATATATGCCAATTAAAGACGAAGTAGCTGTGACCTTAAATCAGATCAGTTCACACCGATAATTATTAACGAGATAAGGAAAGGGACCATAATTATAAAAAGACTTATTATTATGCTTTCCTTTTCCTTTCGAGTCAGTAAATAGCTTGATTCATAGTATCCGTTTATCTTTTTTCTTGTTGAAATTTTTTTAACAGCTTTAAAAAATGTCAATGCTATGGCCTCCTTAATATACCAAGAAAATACATTTATCGACAATTAAATTATACACATAATTTTGTTTAAGTCAAATAGGCCTAAAGTTTTATATATAAATTTATCGAAAGTTGTAATATAATCATAATATATATCGGTTTTTGTTCGATTAATATTAATAGGTAAAGGGGGAAACGTGAATTGGAAGAGGAAATAAGCTTAAGAGAATATTTTTTCGTTCTCATAAAAAGATTATGGCTTATTTTATTGCTTACAGTTATGTGCATAGGTGCAAGCGGTATAATCAGTTTTTATGTTCTTAAACCGGAATACCAAACATTTACTACGTTGATGGTAGGCAGGCCCAAGGATTATCAGAATACAAACCAGCAGTTGGATTATAACGAAATAATGGTTAACCAGCAGCTTGTTACCACCTATGGAGAACTGGTAAAGAGCAGAGTTGTCGCAGACGATGTAATAAGGGATTTAAAGCTTGACATACCCTTTGATGAGTTTAAGGATAAGGTCAATGTAAACCTTGTTAAGGATACCGAAATTATTAAAATAGAAGTCACGGACGGAGACTCTGAGCTTGCTGCGGCTATTGCCAACAAGACGGCGGAAGTTTTTATGGACAAAGTCAAAGATATAATGAATATAGAAAATGTTCAGATCATAGACAGAGCACAGGTTACGGACAAACCCGTCAAGCCGAGGCCTTTTTTAAACATGGCTATAGCCGGGGTGCTGGGATTGATGGCAGGGATATTTCTGGCGTTTATCCTTGAATATTTTGATAATACCATAAAAACTCAGGAAGATGTTCAGAAATATTTAGGTTTATCCGTCATAGGGACTATTCCCAAATTTGATGAAAACAATTAGTTTTATTGAGGTGAAGATATGGCAAGATCTAAAATAATTACCTATGAAAATCCGAAATCTCCTACGGCGGAAGCCTACAGGACCTTGAGGACAAATATTCAGTTTTCAAGTATTGATAAGACTATAAAGAGCATAGTTGTAACTTCTTTTGGGCCGGGAGAAGGGAAAAGTACCGTTACGGTAAATACTGCGGTTACTATGGCTCAGGCGGAAAAGAAAGTTCTTCTCATAGATTGTGATCTAAGAAAGCCCAAGGTACATACTTTTTTCAGGATACACAACGGGGAGGGGCTTACAAATATTATTGCAGGAAACTTGGATTATAATGAAGCAATTAAAACAACCGAAATTGTTTCAGGGTTGGATATCATTACTTCCGGTCCTATCCCGCCGAATCCCGCCGAACTTATCGGTTCCCAGAAGATGAAGAATTTTTTGAACCAGGTAAAGGAAGATTACGATATAGTACTGGTGGATGCTTCCCCCGTAGGAATGGTAACGGATGCGGCTATTCTTTCGTCTATCGTAGACGGAACGATTTTCGTCTGCGCCGTGGGGGAAACGGATGTGGAAGGAGCAAAATCCACTAAGGCACTCCTTAACAAGGTTAACGCCAACATATTGGGAGTGGTCTTAAACAAAGTTCCCATAAAGGAGAGGGGAGGATATTACAGATATCAATATTACAGATATTCGTACTATAATGATGATTCCGGCAGAAAAGGAAAGAGAGTGAAGAAGAGGAGGAAGAACAATGATTGATTTGCATTGCCATATACTTCCCGATGTGGATGACGGTTCAAAAACAATGGCAATGTCCGTTGAGATGGCAAAGATTTATTTAAAAAACGGCATAAAAGAAATCATAGCTACTCCCCATTATATTGAGGGGGATCAGTTCAGTACCTTTGAAGAAAACAAGGTTGTCTGGGAGAAATTCAAATCCGTTATTCAACGGGAAAATATAGACTTGAAAGTATATCTGGGGCAGGAAATATTTTTGTCTCCCGATATCATGAAATATCTTGAAGAGGGCAGAGTCGGCTCTCTGAACGGTTCCAAATATGTTCTTATAGAACTGGCCATGGCTAACGATTATGTTCATATGGAAAATGTAATATATGAATTCCTGATGAAGGGATACATTCCCGTAATCGCCCATCCCGAAAGATATAAAAAGATTCAGGATGACCCCAATGTTTTATATGAATACATAAGACTCGGAGCATTAGCTCAGATGAACATAAGAAGTTTGGAGGGAATGTATGGGGATAAGGCAATGAATACAGCCGAGATATTGGCGGCTTGCGGTATGTATCAGTTTGTGGGGACGGATGCCCATTCTGACGAAGGGCGTTCTCCGGAAGTGGGAAAGAGCTTGGAGATATTGAAAGGGATTGTTTCCGAGAAGGAATTTGAAAAAATTACCTTTACGAACGGTAAAGCTCTTCTTGAAAATAAGGACATAGTCTTTGAAGAGCCGAAAAAATATGAAGGCAGAAAGAAAGGCATATTGTTCAGACTGAAATCAAAAGTAAGTTTATTTTAAAGGAGGATGAATATGAAAAAGAATATATTATTGTTTATGTTGATATTTGGGCTTCTGTTTACATATGTACTCCCGGGCGGGGAGGCTTTTGCCGAGGATCTGAATGAAGGCGCTTTGGAACTTTTTCTAAGCAAACTTTCGGATATGGAAGACGGTGACAGACAAGCGGCAGGAGAGGCCTTAAAGATTTATATGGAAGACGATGAAGGTGTAAGCAAACTTAAGAGGGATTTAAGTACATTTATCAGCGACAGTCAGGAAGAACAGCTGAAAGATCACGGATACAGCTTGAATGATGTAAAGTCGGAGCTGGACAGACTGAACAAATGGAGCAAAGAAGACCGTGTCAAATTGGCCGACTACATCGGAGAGGGAAATACTTCAGCTATTAAATCTCTTATATACAGCTATGAAGAAGGAGATAAATCCGATACTTCAAATAATGAAGGCAATCCTTCCGGAGGGAGCGGCGGGAGCACGACTCCTGTTGTACCGTTGGCCGAAGGTAAAAAGGATGAAGAAAAACTTTTAGAAGTTTATTTCAAGGATATAGGCAATTCAAAGGGAAAGGATGCAATTGTATTCTTAGCTCAAAGAGGGATAATCACCGGAAGGACAAAGGAAACCTTCGATCCGTCGGGAGAGCTGACGAGAGCCGAATTCGTTACGCTCATACAGAGACTTTTAAAACTTGAACCCAAAGCCGAAAACGCCATGCCTTTTAGAGACATAAAAGAAGGGGACTGGTTCTACAATGCAGTAAAGAGTGCTTACGATAACGGAATAATCACAGGTACGGGTCCCGATTCCTTCTCGCCCAAGAATAGGGTAACAAGGGAACAAATGATAACAATAGTTATGAGGATATTAAACGATAAAGGCCTTACCTTTACACTAAAGGACACGGGAAAGAGCTTGGATGATTTTAAAGACAAAGGAGAAGTTTCCCCTTGGGCCGCACTTCATATGGTGTATGCGGTGAAATACGGCATCGTTGAAGGGAAAACAGAAAATACAATTGATCCTAAGGATTTTGCAACGAGGGAAGAAACAGCTGTTACAATTAAAAGGCTGTTTGATATATTAAATAAATAAATAAAAGCAATAGCGTTATGTGACGATTATTATATTGGAGGTGAGTTTAAAAGAAGTTTGTTGTTTTATAACATATTTTAAGGAGGGTTAAAGGAATATGAAGAAGTACTTATCG